>Ga0075154_10002655_pt1 | contig 11587 bp, 8 predicted proteins | sample JI71714BDNA_FD_70965 | JGI IMG/M metagenome (GOLD analysis project Ga0075154, IMG submission 70965) | Wastewater effluent complex algal communities from Wisconsin, to seasonally profile nutrient transformation and Carbon sequestration -... | ecosystem: Engineered > WWTP > Effluent > Algae... | reverse complement strand
ATGGTCATCACCGGCGACCGCACGCAGGTGGACTTGCCGCGCGGCACCGCCAGCGGTTTGGCGGATGCCGAGCGGATCTTGAAGGGCGTCAAGGGGGTGAGTTTCAACTACTTTACCTCGAAAGACGTGGTTCGGCATCCTTTGGTGGCGCGGGTGATTGAGGCCTATGAGCGCGACGAGGCGCAAGTCGGTTAAGGGCGGTCCGGGGCCAAGTGGCATGATCTGATTGCGTGCTTCGCACAAGTTTATCAGCGCTGCGCGCGGGTTGGGGGCGCTGCCCCTGCGCGGCCAAGGGGCGGCGCCCCCCGGGATATTTAGGCCAAGATAAAGGCAAGGTTGCGGGTTTGTGCCTTGGGCGGTAAAGGCTGCGGCATGGAACCTTTGGTTGATATTGTCCTTGAGGACGCGCGCTGGGAGGCTTTTGGGCTGGAGGCGGTGGCGGGGCCTGCTGTTGAAGCGGCCTTGGCCGAAGTTGGTCTTCAGGTTGAGGGGTTTACCCTGTGTCTGATGGGCTGCGATGATGCGCGGATTGAGGAATTGAACGGCGGGTTTCGTGGCAAGGCCAAGCCAACCAATGTGTTAAGCTGGCCCTCGGAGGAGCGCGGGGCGGAAGATGAAGGCGCTGTGCCTGATCTGCCCGAACCGGGCGGCGCGGATGACCCCGAGCATCTGGGCGACATTGCGCTGTCTTATGACACTTGTGCTGCCGAGGCCGCCGAGGCGGGCAAGCCTTTGGCCGATCATGTGACGCATCTGGTCATTCATGGCGTGTTACATGTGTTGGGTTACGATCACATCCGCGACGGCGATGCCACGCTGATGGAAGGAATCGAAGTGCGCGCCCTTGCGCGGCTGGGTCTGACTGACCCATACTTATGATGCGCCCGGATGGGGCAGGATTTGCAGGACAAAGGACGAATGGACAGTAGCAACGACGGGTCTAGTGCCGCGCATGGCGCGCAAGGTGACAGTGATACGGCGGCAGACCCCGCCCATCGCGGATTTTTCGGGCGGTTGTTGAACGCCTTTCAACCAGCTGAGTCTGCTGAAACGGTTCAGGCGGCGCGGGCTGCTGATCAGCAGCGGCAAGGGGCGGGCCAGTTGGGCCTAAGCAACCTGCGCCGTTTGCGCGTGGATGATGTGGCCATTCCCAAGGTCGAGATTGCCGCCGTGCCTTTGGACATTGGCAAGGACGATCTGGTTGAGGCGTTTCGCGAGCATGGCTTCTCGCGCTTGCCGGTTTACAAGGGCACCTTGGACCATCCGCAGGGCTTGGTTTTGCTGAAAGATTTGGCTTTGCAGCATGGCTTTGGGTCGGGTGGACGGTTCAGTTTGAAAAAGCTGTTGCGCCCGGTTTTGTATGCGCCGCCATCGATGCCTGCGTCGGTTTTGCTGCAAAAGATGCAGCGGGATCGGGTACATATGGCGTTGGTCATTGACGAATATGGTGGGGTGGACGGGCTGGTCACCATCGAAGACCTGATCGAAACCGTAATCGGTGAGATCGAGGACGAGCATGACGAAGACGAGGGCACGCTGTGGAAAGAAGAAAAGCCCGGCGTGTTTGTGGCGCAATCGGTGGTCCCGTTGGACGAGTTTGAGGCCGCGATCGGCATGACCTTGCGGTCGGATGAAGATGACGCCGAGATCGACACTTTGGGCGGGCTGGTATTCTTACGCACCGGCCGGGTTCCGGCGCGGGGCGAGGTTGTGGCGCATGAAAGCGGGGTCGAGTTTGAAGTGATCGACGCCGATCCGCGCCGGATCAAGCGGTTGCGCGTGCGTCTGCCGGGGGCGGGCAGTGCCAAGCCGGTGCCGACCGAGGACGCATGAAACGGGTGCGGCAAAGCTGGCCGGGGGTGCGTCTGGCCGGCCTTGCCTTTGGGGCCGGGGCGGTTGCGGCATTTGGTCATGCGCCTTTGTATCTGTGGCCTTTGACGATTGCGGGGTTGGCCGTGCTGATCCGGCTGGTGGCCTTTGCAGACAAGGGCGCGGTTTGGTTGGGGCTTTTGGGCGGCATGGGCTACGGCGCGATTGCGCTGTCGTGGATCGTTGAGCCGTTCCTGATCGAACCTGAGGTTTACGGCTGGATGGCACCCTTTGCCTTGTTTTTCATGGGCTTGGGGCTGGGGGCGTTTTGGGCTTTGGCGGCTTGGGGCGCACGGGCCTTGCCGTTTTCAAACCGCGCTTTGGCTTTTGCGCTGACCCTGACGGCGGTAGAATATCTACGCGGGCATATTCTGACCGGATTTCCTTGGGCGCTGCCGGGGCATGTGTGGATTTCGACCCCGGTGGCGCAATTGGGGGCATGGGTTGGGCCGACCGGGTTGACCTTGGGGCTTTTGCTGCTGGCGGCTGCGGGGGCGCTGTGGCGTGTGTCTGCTGCGGCAGTCGAGTTCGCGGGTCTGGCGGCGGCTTGGGGCTTTGGCCTGTGGGTCTTGGCTCAGCCGATGCCCGAGGACCGCGCGGCGGTGATCCGTCTGGTGCAGCCCAATGCCGAACAACGGCTGAAGTGGGATCCGACCCTTGCGCGCACGCATTTTGACCGTCTGTTGCAGGCCACCGCGCAAGCGCCGCGCCCGGATCTGGTGATCTGGCCCGAAACCGCCCTGCCCTACTTGCTGGACCGCCATCCCGAGTTGGCCCCGATGATCGCCGAGGCGGCGCAGGGCGCGACGGTAGCCCTTGGTGTCCAACGCGAAGAAGGCACGCGGTTTTGGAACAGTCTGTCGGTGATCGGGCCGGATGGCGCGGTGGGGCAAAGCTATGACAAGACCCATCTGGTGCCATTCGGTGAATATATTCCGATGGGCGATCTGGCCTATCGTTGGTTCGGGCTGCGGGCCTTTGCGGCGCAGGAAGGGGCGAGCTATTCGGCGGGCGAAGGCCCCAAGCTTTTGGATTTCGGGCCTTTGATGGGCCGCGCCCTGCCGCTAATTTGCTATGAGGGCATCTTTCCGCAAGACGTGAACGCCGCCCCTGCGCGTGCTGACTGGTTGCTGCAGGTGACCAATGACGCGTGGTTTGGCATGCTGACCGGCCCCTTCCAGCACGCCGATCAGGCCCGGATGCGTGCGATTGAACAGGGGCTGCCGCTGATCCGGGTGGCCAATACCGGGGTGACGGCGGTTTACGATGCGCGCGGGCGGGTTCTGGCCGCCCTGCCCTTTGGCAAACAGGCATATCTGGACGCCGCCCTGCCCGGCGCGTTGCCTGCCACGCTGTTTTCGCGCGCTGGCGAATGGCCTGCGCTTGTGTTGCTTGGCGGACTCGCCTTGTTTCTGATCCGGCGACAATCGCCCAAGGTTTCTTGACCTTCAGGCCGCAATCGGCCAAGTCAGACACACAACTGTCACAACGGCTTCCTGGCGTGACAGAATTCTCATACCGGAGCACGTCCATGAGCAGAAAGAATTACGTCTTCACCTCGGAATCGGTTTCCGAGGGGCACCCCGACAAGCTGTGCGACCGTGTGTCGGACGCCGTTCTGGACGCCTTTTTGACCGAAGAGGCCAATGCCCGCGTCGCCTGTGAAACCTTTGCCACCACGGGCCGCGTTGTGGTTGGCGGCGAGGTTGGTCTGTCGGACCGCAAGGCGCTGAAGGCGATGAAGGACCGCGTTGAAGACATCGTGCGCGCCTGCGTCAAGGATATCGGCTATGAGCAGGACGAGTTTCACTGGAACACGCTGAAGGTGCAGAACTATTTGCACAGCCAATCGGCCCACATCGCCCAAGGCGTTGACCGCGACGGCGCGGGCGATCAGGGCATCATGTTCGGTTACGCTTGCCGCGAAACGCCCGAGCTGATGCCAGCCCCGATCCAATACTCGCAGGCCATTCTGCGCCGTCTGGCCGAAGCACGCAAATCTGGGGCCGAGCCCACCCTGCGCCCGGATGCCAAATCGCAGCTATCCTTGCGCTATGAAGATGGCAAACCGGTTGAGGTGACATCGATCGTGTTGTCGCACCAGCACGCGCTGGAAAGCCAGACCTCGGACGACATCCGCGCCATTGTCGAGCCCTATATCCGCGAGATTCTGCCCTCGGGCTGGATCACCGAGAAAACCGAATGGTGGGTTAACCCGACCGGTACCTTCGTGATCGGCGGGCCGGATGGTGATGCGGGCCTGACGGGCCGCAAGATCATCGTTGACACCTACGGTGGTGCTGCCCCGCACGGCGGCGGCGCGTTTTCGGGCAAGGATCCGACCAAGGTTGACCGCTCGGCCGCCTATGCCGCGCGCTATCTGGCCAAAAACGTCGTGGCGGCTGGCCTAGCCGACCGCTGCACGCTGCAAGTGTCCTACGCCATCGGCGTGGCCAAGCCCTTGTCGATCTATGTCGACACCCACGGCACCGGTCAGGTCGAGGCCGAGGCAATTGAACGCGCTGTTATGGAATGTATGGACCTGACCCCGCGCGGCATCCGTGAACATTTGCAACTGACCCGCCCGATCTATGCCCGCACCGCCGCCTACGGCCACTTTGGCCGCGCGCCTGAGGCAGACGGCGGTTTCTCGTGGGAAAAGACCGATCTGGTCGAGGCGTTGAAGAAAGCTGTCTAAGCGCTGCTTGACCTCGTGACGCGAAAGCGCCAAGAGGCCCCAGATCAACTCTGGGGCCTTTTCATGTATAACGCCGCTGAACGCCGCAACTTTTATGGCCGGGTGCATGGCAAAACCCTGCGCCAAAGCCAGAAAACCTATCTGAACGAGGATCTGGAAAAGCTGTCGCTGCCGGGTGTTCGGCTGGAAGACAATCCGGCGCGCACGCCGTTGGACTTGGCGCGGTTTGGCGGCAAACCGCTTTGGCTGGAAATCGGCTTTGGCGGCGGCGAGCATCTGGTGCATATGGCGGCGCGCTATCCGGACGTCGAAATCATCGGCTGCGAGCCCTTCGTGAACGGCATCGCCATGCTGCTGGGCAAGATCCGCGCCGCTGATGTGACCAATCTGGGCCTGCACCCCGGCGACGTGCGCGACCTGTTCGACGTGCTGCCTGCGGGCTGCCTGACCAAAGTCTTCCTCAATTACCCCGACCCTTGGCCCAAAGCCCGCCACCACCGCCGCCGCTTTGTGACCCAAGAATATCTGGTCCCACTGGCGCGCTGTATGGCCCCCGGCACCGAGTTGCGCGTGGCGACCGACATCCCTGATTATGTGCGCCAGACATTGGAAGAGGTGCCGCAAGCCGGGTTCGATCTGATCAGTCAAACGGGCTTGGGGGCGGCGTGGGACGACTGGCTGTCCACCCGCTATGAACAAAAGGCCCTGCGCGAAGGGCGCGACCCGCATTACCTGACCTTCAAACGCCGCGCAGGTTGACTTACCCGTCTACCGATCGTCTGTTGACCATAGCACGAGTCCAGTGTCTTTCAGAACTGCGTTTCACTCCCAAATAAAAAATTCTCCATAGTTAGATTGAGACTGTGATTCAAAATGGCAAACAAGATACGTTCACCGGATCCAGAACCATCAGAGTCATAGTAGACCTTCCCAGTTGCGGTATCATAAATAACGCGATCAGAAGAGCTTACGGCTACTCCACTGACATTTGCTGCAAAGAAATCTCCACTTAGTGCAGCGATAGAAGGCTTCCCAAAAACGGAGTAGTTGAGAAAAATTGAATCACAATAGGTATCAAAATCGAGTATTCTGTCTACATCCTCAAGGTTTGGTAAATCTTCAAAAACAAAAACATCAGAACCCGCACCACCTTTCATTGTGTCACGGTCTGAGCCGCCACTAATGGTGTCGTTCCCATCACCACCATCTACCCAATCCGCGCCGCTTCCTCCAAAAATAAGATCATTGCCAGCGCCACCTGTAATCCGGTCCCTTCCATCTTCGCCGCTTATGACATCGTCACCATATCCTCCATTCAAGCTATCATTCCCAGATCCACCTGAGATTAAATCACGGCCAAATCCACCATCTATTCTATCATGCCCAGCGCCTCCAAAAAGTGAATCCGCTCCTAGCCCACCTAGCAACGTATCTCCCCCATATCCACCGAAAATTAGATCCCTTCCATTGTTGCCATGCAAAACATCAGAATTTCCACCGCCATAAATTGTGTCACTTCCATTTCCTCCGCTTATAGTATCTCCATTCTTAGATCCGGAAATATAGTCAGCGTTCGATCCACTGACCAACTGTCCATTAGCTTTAGTAATTGACAACTGAGGTACAAAGTTCAACAATTGAACCTGCGACGAAGACAACGTCAAATCAGTCAAGCTTTCTAAAGTCATTTTTATGCTGTTCGCATATTGCGTTAGGCCACTCAAGATGGAAATCGCCCCTGCATGACCTCCAACCCCAAGGAAGAGAACCTCAGATCCGTCATTGAAACTGACGGACATGTCCGAAACTCCATCTATATTGGCATCATGTATTTTATACCCAGAATACCTTGCATTCTGTGGCCCCATCCAACTGTCTCGCTGAGCAAATGAATAGTCGACGATAGTTGCCTTTGATCTGCCCTCTAGTACGAAGACATCAGCCCCTTCGCCTCCATACAATGTATTTTCTTCGTGGTCAGCAATTATCGTGTCATTTCCGCTCCCTCCAAAAACATAATCAATTCCGGATCCTGAAAGGATAAAATCATTCCCGTTTTGACCAAACAGAAAGTCATCGTTTTTTCCTCCAACAATTCGATCTTTGCCAGCGCCGCCATACAAGAAATTGTTCGCGTGGTCCGACCCTATGATCGTGTCATTTCCGCCATGGCCAAAACCTATGCCAGCGAAATCCACGCCATCCCGTCTATGTATGCCATAGTCAGCATCGCCTACTTGATTTCGAAGAACCGCCTCGATCATCACCGGTCGGACCAGCTCTGCATGATCATGACCGGGCGCACTCTCTTCGTACGAGAATGCATTTAGAGCCGCCGCAAGGCTTGGCTGATTCAGATAACGAATGTCCCCATCCGCTTCAATGAGAGCCAAGCCTGATGATCCGGTCTGCAATGCAGGAAACCAACCGATCCCCACACCTTCCTCCTTCAGCCATTCAAGGGAGAGAGCGGTTGCTGTCGTGACCTGATTGCCTTGAAACGGATTGTAAGTAGTAGACCCTGGTGCATTGATTTCGGTCATGAGAATATCGTCCCCGGCCAAGGGCGCCATCAAGTTAGCCCATTCGGCTTGGAGTTCAATTGGATCAACGATATCACCTGTTGCCATCCAGCCAGGATAGTAGTGAAGGGACCACACAAGATCAGCTCCCACGGCCGCGCGCAGGTGATCTACAGCTGAGATTCCAGAAATGAGCGTATTGGAAAGCGTTTGAGTATCCGCGCCGTAACCCCAAGCGCTCACTAGAATGCGAGCGTCGGAGTAAGAAGAGACAGTTTCGGCCAGTGCCGCCATGTGGTTAACATACATCTCAACCATTTTCACCTGAACTTCAGGGCGATCCTTTGGATCAGCCTGAGAAACCGCCTGCTTATAGGCAGCGGGTTCATTCAGTAACTCCCAGCCATAAACCGCGGAGTTTACATCAGGGTGAGCTTGCATCCATGCCATCATAAGGTGCCATCCTTCGAGAACACCTTCAAAAGTATTCCCGCCGAGGGCTGCCGCGATTTCCGCGGACGTGCCTTTGAATTCTTGAGCGTCACCATCTGCTAGTACGGGAATTATTTGCAACCCATGGCTTGCAACTGAAGTGAGAAACCTCTCAAAATCAGGATCTAATGTCCCATCACTGTTAAATGAGTTTCTATTGAATGGAATTCTAATGCAGTTAACACCTGGTAGAGCTTGAATCATCTGAGAAACAAATTGCTCTGGGTTCCCATTCATTCCCATTGGAATTGTTTGAAAGTCACTTTGCCAAATGTAATAGTGTGAATCCGATTCTTGGTTGGCGGAAAATGTGCCATTTGCCTGATCAATTGCTGCGGCTGCCTCTGCGTATACCTGCAAATTTGCTATGTTTAACCCGGCAGTGTTTGACATCCGTGCTCTCCAAAATAGTAAGTTGCAATAGATAGGCAACTGAACTGTGTCCGGTAGAACCTGAAAGAGGTCGGAGCTTTTGAGTTGACGAAAACGTGGCTGAAACTGGGATCAAGATGAAATTTAATACTTCATTGGAGACAATATTTCTCGCCTCTGCCGTGCACTGTTGCACAACTCCAACCTGTCCGTCGTCGATTGATTTGTAACAACCGGGCTAGTTTTTGGGTCGGAGGCTGGAACCCATTGAAGCCCGGTTCTGCTCGCATTCGTAGAAAAACCAAGGTGATGACCGGATTGCGGTCATGTGCGGCGGGCGCGTTGTCGCCGCTGCCCGACAAAAACAGGCATGCGCGCGCGACGATTGGGCAAAAATGGATTTTGATCCAGACTGGTTTATTGTGCCAAGAGAATGCCAAGGCTCAGGGCGCTGCCCCGTAACTGGAAGCCGCCCTGAATTGATGCAAACGTAGAGACGGCAGCACTGTGATCCAAAGGAACGGGGTTCCCTTGCCTATCCCGATTTGTGATGGAAAACAAATCTGGAAGACACGGATGCGGCCGGCGACAACGCCAAGGTTTTCTCTGGGTTCGGAACATGTATAGGTGGGTGTTGGCGGAACAGGATTTGATCAGGTGATGACACCAACCCTGAAAGACGTGGCCGTACGGGCCGGGGTATCGCGTTCGGCGGTGTCGCGGACTTTTACCGATGGCGCTTCTGTCTCGGCAAGCACCCGCGCCAAGGTCGAGGCTGCCGCTCAAGAATTGGGTTATGCGCCGAATGCATTGGCCTCAAGCCTGACGACCGGTCGGACCAAGCTGATTGGTCTGATCGCTAACAATTTCCATAACCCTCTTATTCTTGAGGTTTTCGATCTCTTTACCCGCGGCCTGCAAAACCGCGGCTTGCGACCCCTTCTTGTCAATCTCAGCGGGGCCACCGAACCGGCGGCATCCCTGAGAATGCTGCGACAGTATTCCGTGGATGGGGTCATCGTGGCCTCTTCAACTCTGCCCTCTAGCTTTGCCGAAGCGTTCAAGACCGCCAACTTGCCTGTGGTACATGCGTTCGGGCGTCATGCCCCTGTGCCCGATGTGAATGTGGTGGGCATCGACAACTTTGCCTGTGGGCTGATGGCGGCCGAGGCCTTGATCCAGCGCGGCTATAGCCGGGTGGCCTTTCTGGGTGGGCCTGCGGGTGCAACCTCTACCCAAGACCGCGCGGCGGGGTTCTTGCAGGGGCTGAAAGCGCGGCCAGACATCAGGGTGACCCTGTCCTATGCCACGGATTACACCTTTGATGCGGGGCGGGCTGAGATGCAGAGATTGCTGGCGCAATCCCCGGCCGAGGCTTATTTTTGTGGCGACGATCTGCTGGCGGTCGGCGCGCTGAGTGCCATCGAAGGCGCGGGTTTAGCCGTGCCGGATGACATCGGGCTGATTGGACTGAACGACATGGAAATGTCGCGCTGGCAGAACATCGGGCTGACGACCATCCGCCAGCCCGTTGACGACATTATCGAAGCGGCCATCGATCTGGTGGTGGCGACGATTGAAACCCCTGACCGCCCCGCCGAGGCCCGCTTGTTCCCCTGTCGGGTTATCGAACGGCGGACCTTGCGTGTGGCACCTTAACGGAACATCGGCGGACGGGCGTCCATCCATTGGCCCCCGGCCTTGGCCGAGGCCACCGCCGTATGCACCGCAGCCATTGACCGCGCCCCGTCCGCGGCCGTGGGCAGCCCATCACGAGCGGTGCCACGAATGGCATCTGCCAGATCGCAATAGATGTTGGCCACCGCCAGCGGAAAGCCTTCGGGGTGGGCAATCGCCACACGGCTTAGGCGCTTGGCGTCGTCGTAAAGCCCGCCTTCACCCTTTTCCATGATCTGCGTGCGCCCGCCGACCGGGGTGTAGATCAACTGGTTCGGCTGTTCAGACGCCCAACGGAACCCGCCGGTTTCGCCAAATACCTGAATGTCAAACCCATGTTGGCGGCCAATGGCGACAGAGGAGGTCCAAAGCCGTCCAACGGTGCCCTTGGACATGCGGAAGTTGACCATCGCATCATCCTCCAACTCCCGGCTGGAAATGGTTGAGGCGAAATCGGCGGACAGCTTTTCAACCTGATCGTCACAGATAAAACTGGCCATATGCAGCGCGTGAATACCGCAATCGGCAAACTGTCCTGACACCCCGGCCATCGCCGGATCATAACGCCAACGCACACGCGGATTGTCGGCATCCGCCGCGTCGCCGTGGTGACCGTGGCTGAAGTTGGTGACCACCAGTCGCACACGGCCAATGTCGCCATTGCGCACCATCGCTCGGGCCTGACGGACCATCGGATAGGCGGAATAGCAGTAGTTCACCGCACAGATCTTGCCGGTTTTGGCGGCGATACGGGTTATCTCTTCGCCCTCTTCCACCGTCACCGTCATCGGCTTTTCGCACAGCACGTTGAAGCCGGCCTCAAGGAAAGCTTTGGTGATTTCAAAGTGGGTCGAGTTCGGGGTGGCAACCGTAACCAGATCGCAGCGGTCGGGACGGTTTTTCTCGCCCGCCAGCATTTCTTTCCAATCGCCGTAGGCGCGGTCCGCGGTCACGCCCAGCCGTTGGGCGTATTCTCGCCCGACATCGGCGCGGTGGTCCAAAGCGCCTGCGGCCAGTTTGAAATGCCCGTCAGCCTGCGCGCCCAGACGGTGTGCCGGGCCGATCTGGCTGCCCTCGCCGCCGCCGATCATGCCCCAGTTCAGTTGTGCCATAGGATCTGTCCCTTAAAAGCCGATAGAAGATAGGTATTCGCGGTTCTTGCGCGCGTCGTCGATTGGGCTGACATCCAGCGTGGGATCGCAGTCCTGTTCAACCGTGCACCAACCTTCGAACCCCGCATCCAGCAATATCTGCCGGACGGAGGCAAAGTCGACGTCACCCTTGCCAAGGTTGCAAAAGATGCCCTGACCGCAGGCGTCATAGAAGCCGGTGGATTTGGCAATCGCGTCAGCCTTCACGACCGGATCGATGTCCTTGAAGTGCATATAGGAAATCCGCCCGATATGGCGGCGCATGAATGCCACTGGGTCAAAGCCCGCATAGGAATGATGCCCGGTGTCAAAGCAGATTTTCAGAATCTTCTCGTCCACCTCACTCAGCAACCGCTCTAACTCGGGCTCAAAGTCGATAAAGCCCGCCGCGTGGGCATGGATACCCACGGTCAGGCCGTATTCTTCGGCCCCCAGCTTTGCGACGTCTGCGATGCGGCCGCGAAAGGCGGCCCATTCGGCATTGTCCATCTGTTCTGCGTCATTCGCGCGGCCCGCAGTCGGCGCGCGGCGGGGCGAGATGCTGTCGATCAGCACCAGATGCTTGGCGCCATGCGCGGTCAGCGCCTTGCAGGTGCGCACGGACGCATCCCAGACCTCATCCCATTTGGCAGGGTCATGGAACGGACGGAACACCACGCCGCCGATCAGTTCCAGATCATTCTCGGCCAAAGCTGCGCCCAGAATCGCGGGGTCTTCGGGCATGAACCCAATAGGGCCAAGTTCGATCCCTTTGTAACCCGCGCCTGCGCAGTCTTTCAAAACCTGCTGCCACGCCGGGTTGCGCG
>Ga0075154_10002651_pt1 | contig 11604 bp, 13 predicted proteins | sample JI71714BDNA_FD_70965 | JGI IMG/M metagenome (GOLD analysis project Ga0075154, IMG submission 70965) | Wastewater effluent complex algal communities from Wisconsin, to seasonally profile nutrient transformation and Carbon sequestration -... | ecosystem: Engineered > WWTP > Effluent > Algae... | reverse complement strand
CCGATTTTTGGGCGATAAAATGATGGGTCAGCATAACCACAGCAGCAGGGCGATTATCAGCCGCACCACACCAATCCCATTGTTTTATCAGGCTTATCATATCGGCTATATCTGGGTATTGTTCGGATTTGAGTTGGAATAAAGCCGCAAAGTTGCGCGCATAAGCCCCATTTTTTTCGTAACAGGTGTTATATTTTATATCCAAAAAATCCTGCCAGCTAAACCGCCCCTGTTTTTCGTTCAGTACGCGCCCGTAGTATTCGTTTCGGTTGAAATCAAAGGCTTGTATGCCAATATAATTTTCTTTGCTGTTTTCGTCATAACCTGTGGCTTTGAGTGGCGTACCGTTGCAGTTGTACAAAAAGCCCGCTTTGGGGTTAAAGTATTGTACTTTGCGCTCGTAGGGTAATAAACTCGTCCATTTGTAATCGGAAGAAGTGCCATCTATAGGCTTAGTCCAAGATAATTTTTTGCCGTTTTTTACACTATCCCTTTGGGGAATTTTGCCCTCAGAGATAAAATAGATATTGCCCGCTGTGTCGGCGTAATTGACATTAAACAAACATAAGGCTTGCATCTTAATAGCGGATTCAAACTCGGCAAAATTGCGCGCTTTATTCATACGAAACCATTGTTCTCCAGCGCGTATATCCATAGCTGAGGGATAACGCAGGGCATAAAAACCGTATTTGGTTTTAAACACAGTCCCATAATCGCAAATGGGGATTTTTTTGGTAACGGGTATTTTAATAATTCCTATCTTGACCTTGAGGCGGGCTTTGGTATAACTAAATTTTTCCCATTGATTATCGTAATAATAACGCTTTTTGTTCTTAGAAATTTTCAGCTTGTAAATATCCCCAAATTGGTGATAATTGGTCGTATGCGCCCAGCCCAGATTGGGGTTGCAACCCACAAATCCCGTGATTGCGCCCGCAAATAATCCCCCGATAAAATTCCAACCCTCTTCGCTGTTGATATGCGCTTCGTACCAAGCAAATTCCCCCGCTATGGGCTGATGAGAATTGACCAACAACCACGCTTTATTATCTTCTGTCCGATGAGGGGCTACAGTCAAACTGTTAGAACCCGTACTCGTCAAGTGGGTAAATTCGTGGGTTACGTTCTTGCTCAACGCCAACAAATCCAAACCCGCGCCCCCGATTAGGATATTCGTTAGGGTATAACCCACCACTATATCCTGCGGACTAACGGGAAATGTCTTTTTTAACAATACTTGTTTGGGGTGAGTGCGGGCAAAATCGTTGGCGGCTTGTGCGTAAGCGGATAGTATTTTTCTATACTCTGCTGACAAAGCCGTTTCATAATTATTCCTAACCAGCGTATCAATCCTAAAAAAGGTGCGCATATAATCAAAAATAGCCCCCTCTTTGCCCTTGACTTCCGCCAAACGCCCCCGCGCTGCCAATAGTTGATATTGTATCAATTGAAACGCGTCTTCACAATGCGCCCAAGCCAACCCATAAGCCGCGTCTGCATCGGTTTTGCCGTAAATATGCGGAACGCCAAAACTATCGCGAACTATAGTTACGTTTTCGGGCTTATAAACGTATTGAGCTTGCGCAAAGTGGGCAAAAAATAAACAAATAAGGATAAAAAAATGTTTGTTCATAGTGTTTTGATAAGAAAAAATTATTATAAAATGATGAGAATAGGCTGCTAATAAAATACAATAGGTTTTGTTCATACCCGAATAAACCCTCTTTGTAATGCAAAATGGGCTTGTTCATACCCGAATAAACCCTCTTTGTAATGCAAAATGGGCTTGTTCATACCCGAATAAACCCTTTTTGATAAAAAAAAACAACGCTTTGGGTAAAACGTTGTTGTATAAAAAAAGTAATAGATAGCGGTTAATCTAGCACAAAACTCACTTTATAAGTTTCGGTACGCGTGTGAAAAATGGCGACATAAACCCCCTTTGGTAGTTTTGGGTTGCTGATATTGGATAAAGCAGTATTGGCGGCAGCTTCAACGAGTTGGCCATTTGCGCTATAAATTTGATAATAATCAACCTGCGTTATCGTTTCGGATACGAAACGTTGGCTATACGGGTTAAAATGTATCGAATTGGCGGGCTTGGGCGAGGATACACTGCTGCTAAAAAGAAAATTAACCGTGTTGGAAAATATAGGGCAAGTATTAACATCCATTTCGGCTACTCGGTAATCGCCATCCATTACGGGGCTATATGTGGAGTTGTTGGCATTATTGATAACTGTGCTATTTTGATACCATTGATAGTTAGTCAAAGGAGAGTTACTAACCAGCTGATTATTGCTGACGCTGATAACTATGGGAGAAAAACCGTTCTGTTGATAACTAATTAGCGGTTCTGTGCTGATATAAGCTAACAAAGTATCCCGTTTGTCGCATACAGATTTTAGATAATAATCCAACCAAGAATTTACAAGCTCATAGCTAATTTCTTGCTGTTGGGTTCTACTCAAAGCGATATTGGTGGAAGAAGTACTTTCGCCGAAATCGCAAGCTAGATTAGTATTGGCAAAATAACAATGTGCGCCGCCTATTAGCGAAACGAACATTTTTTTGTTGGCAATAGGCACAGCATCGTACATAGGTTGATGATGATTAGCGGGGGGCGTAACCCCATCTCTCGAACCAGAAAGCACCAAAGTGGGCACTTGCACCTGTGCGGCAGCAGTTATAGCCGACGGGTTAGTTTCGGCGGGTGCAAATCCTACCAGCGTTTTGATATTGGAGTTGTTGGCAGCAGCCAAGAATGAAGCCCCACCGCCCATAGAATGACCTATAAGCCCTATACTATTGATTATTTTGTTAAAAAATATAGATTGGCTGTTGGCGTTTTCGGATAAAATTTGCGCACACAAAAAATTAATATCTGCGGCAAAAGCAGCGTGATTGGGGGACGGGAACAAACTACTTTCGGTGCGGGGCATCAATACGATATAACCCCTTTGTGCCAATTGCGCGCCCCAATTGTCGTAAGCATCCACCCCCATAGCAAAACCGTGCGCCAACACCACCACAGGAAAAGTGCCCTGCGCTACTCCAGCACCGCCATCTTGAGGATAGTATATTTCGGTGGGAACGTTTCTATTGCTGCGGGCTGCGTCCGTGTAAGTAAATGTTGCGTTGCTGTGCGTATAAGTTTGCGCCTGTACGCTAAAAAGACCCATACACAAGCAAAATAGCAGTAAGTATAATTTAGACATATCACAAATGGCTTGGTGTTGGGAAATCAGTTATTCCTCTTTGGGAATTATAAATTAATTTTATTGCTGAAACGCACATCTTGGCGCATTTCTATAGTAGCAGCCACTTGAGCGTGGTCAGATTGCCAGCAAGGTATGCGGTCAAAACTCAACGTTTCGTCTATCAAATGGTCGTTAAACACTTTCACAAAAGCCACTTTGCCCATACTTTTGGGATTTTCAGAAACCAATTCTTGACTAACCATAATATGGTCTAAACTCTCGTGGTGTCCATTGTGTATGTGCGTGTAATAAGTGTCTTGATAAGACAAGCGCGATTGAATATCTTTAACGTGATACAACAGCGTATCCCATTGACGCAGTTTTTTATCCATAGGCAAAAAGCGGAATGGCGGTTCGCCCGAAATTAGCTGGGTCGTAACAGAAGTGTGCGTATCGTTGAAATCACCCATTACCACTACAGCCGTATCGCGGTTCAATAATTCCGTCATCAAATGAGCGCGCAAAGCGTACGCTTCAGCAGCGCGAACCATTAAGGCGCAAGCTTGAGCTTTGGCCAACTCCAAAGGGCTATCGTGGTTGTCGTCAGCGCCGAACATAGGGCGTTTGGATTTGAGATGTGCCACAAAAACGATAATATCTTGAGTTTCGTTGATTTCCAACCTAACCTTTAGCACAGGGCGGCTAAATTCGGTAAAGGGCAAAACCACTCCGTTGATATCCAACTGTTCGGGGAAAGATTGAATTATCGAATAATCTTTAATCGGAAAGCGAGAAACCAAACCCACTGCTGGGCGTTCTCCGTTGGGGTCAGCTACGATAAGTTGAGTACCTCCCTTAAAACGGGGGCAATCTTTCAGCACTTCAATCAACGCTTCTTGGTGAAATACCTCTTGAAAACCGACCACATCGGCTTGCATATTGAGCAATTGGCGGTTTATCCACGCTTTTTTCTGGATAAAATCCTCTTGTGTGTAAGACTTTTTGCCATAATAAGTATGTTCGGGCAAAACCAAATTAAGCAGGTTGAAAGTGCCTATTCTAAACACGTTATTCTTTTGTTGCATAAAACAAAAACGTTTGATATTTTTTAATAAAATTTGGGCACAAAAATAGAAAAAATTTGGGCATTGGGTATTTTTTTGCTAAAATATAGTTAAAAATATACCTTTTGGGTAGAAAATTGAATGATTTTTTGTAAATTAGCTATCTTTGCGCCAAATAAAAAATATGGAATTAAATTTTCCCAAATGGGAACGGCTCAAAAAACAGAAACTTATCCAACAACTTTTCACCCAAAAGCAAAGTTTTGGGGCTTATCCTGTGCGTTTATTTTGGTTGGAACTACCAGCTACAGAAGACGCGCACCTGTTGTGTCAAGCTGCTTTTAGCGTACCCAAAAAAAAGTTTAAACGCGCCAATAAACGCAACCGAATTAAGCGACAAATGCGGGAAATATACCGATTGCATCGCCAAAATTTGCAGAATATATTACAACAAAAGGGCAAAAATCTAATCTGTTTATGGTTTTTTGGCGGGGACGAGTTGCCAAGTTTTGAACTGGTGAAAACTAAAATGCTGAATTTATTGGATAAACTTTGCCTTCAATTCAATCAATAAATGAAATATATCCTTTTCCCGTTCGCGGCTGTCTATTCGGCTTTGGGTTATTTATTGGGTTTGGTTATGCGCTTGTTGATAAAAATATATCAATGGTGTATCCGCCCTTGGTTGCCTTCGGCTTGCCGTTATACGCCCACTTGTTCGCGTTATAGTATGGAAGCTATCCAAAAATATGGCGCATTCAAAGGGGGTTATTTGGCTGCCAAACGCATCTTAAGTTGTCATCCTTGGGGCGGACACGGACACGACCCCGTGCCATAAATCGTTAATTATCATCTATTTAAACATAAAATAATGAATAAAAAATATATTTATGGAGGTTTGGGTTTAATCGCTATAGCCTTGGTGGTCGCTTTTTTTATGACCAGAAAAGATAAAAGTGTAACTTATTACGCGCAAAAATTTTGCACCTGCGCCACTGAACTTTCGGAGTTGGAAACCCAGCGCACGATGGGAAGATTAAGCCCTTCTCATTATGAAACGGCGAAAAAAGATTTTGAAAAATGTTTGGGAACGGATAAAATCACCTTTGAATTGGCTTCTGATTCTATCAAATTTTATGATGCTCTGGTGCGCGAGATAAGAGACCAATGCCCACAAGTGGGGCGGAATATGGGATTTAAAATTAATTAAATGGCTGTTAGTGATTTTGTAAAAAATTATTGTATCAAAAAAATCACTCTTAACTAACAACTAATCACTTATAACTAATCACTAATAACTAAATATGTGGCTGGCGAAATTATTTATGTGGATGATAGGCTGGAAAATAGACCCTAATGTACCCGATGACGCAAAAGGAAAATGTGTGCTGGTAGCAGCCCCACACACTTCCAATTGGGACCAACCAATCACTGTAGCAGCGATGAAAATGCTGGGCGTAACGATGCGTTACACGATAAAAAAAGAATGGTTGCGGTTTCCTTTGGGTTGGTTTATCCGTATGACGGGCGGCATCGGCATAGACCGCAGCCCCAAAAAAGTGGGCGAAGAACGCCAATCGATGGTAGATGCCATAGCCGATTTATACCCAAAATACGAACAACTCGCAGTAATTATCCCCCCCGAAGGGTCGCGCTCTTTGCGAACAGAGTGGAAAACGGGTTTTTATTACACAGCTCTCAAAGCGCAAGTGCCTATAGCGTTGGGATATTTGGATTATAAAAAGAAAATTGCGGGTATTGGCAAAATGATTTATCCAAGTGGTAATTTTGAAGCAGATATGCGCGAAATAATGGCTTTTTATGCGGATAAAGCAGCCAAATTTCCAGAGAAATTCTCTTTGGATGTGCGCTATTTGCCCAACCAAGAAGAAAAAAAAGCTGACGACAAAGGCTAAAGCCACCAATTGGCATCATTTTTGTACGCCAAACGGCATATTCCAACCACTTTAAACACTTTTTTTTATTATGCAGATTTATTTGTATGCAATTAGCTTCTTGTTGAGTTTGGGCGCGTGTAAAAATGAACCCAAACAAGCGGGAAGTTATAAGAACGAAAAACGAAACAGCAACGACAGCAGCAAAAAGTTGGTTAGTACAAACCCCACAAACAGCAGCGAGCCAGCCAATAAAGCAGTTTTCAACTACAATCTACAAAAACCCGACGCTACGTTTGAGCTACACGAAGAACTTTGGGAAGTATCAGGGATAGAATGGACAAAAGAGAACGGCATTTTGGCTGTGCAGGACGAGGGCGGATTTGTATATTTTTTGAATGAACAGGCGGGAACAATGCAAAAAGAGTTGAATTTTGCCCCCAAAGGAGATTATGAATCTGTGCGGCTAGTTAATGGGGTAATTTGGGTTTTGCAGGCTGACGGTTTGTTGCACAAAATCCAAAATTGGAAAAGCGATAACCCCAAACGCGATATTATAAAATTACCTTTCAACGACAACAACGATTTGGAGGGGCTTTGTTACGACAAGGAAAAAAACAGGTTATTGATAGCTTGCAAAAACTCACCCGTATTTGGCGAGAAAATAAAAGATTATCGTGCTATTTACGCTTTTGATATTGAGAATGAAGAAGTTAGCCAAGAGCCCGTTTATACCATAACGATGGACAAGGTGAATAATTATCTAGCTCAAAATCCCCAATCGTACCAAAATTCGGCTGTATTGGAACGGCTAAAAAAAGCTAAGACTTTGCCATTTATGCCTTCAGAAGTCGCTATAAATCCAAAAAATGGTTACACTTATGTGCTCGCGGGTACGGGTTTTGCTATTTTCGTACTCAATCAAAACAACGAACTTTTGCACATACAAGAACTCAACGAAGATATTTTTGTGCAAGCAGAAGGGCTGACTTTTGCCGATAATGGCGATATGTTTATCTCTTCGGAGGGGCGTTTTAATGGCAATACAGCCAAAATTTGGCGATTTAATTGGCAACAATAATGAATAAATACATCCATTTTCCCCGTTGGTCTTTGTGGCTAGCGGGCTTTTTTTTACCCTTTTTTTACGCCTGTCAGCCTACAGAGCAGACCACAGCGCATAAAGCAGAACAAGCGTACGCAGCCAATTTTAGTATAGAAAAATTAGCTGATTATCAACTGATTACTATCCACAAACCTTGGGCAAATGCAGCCCAAAGCCTCCGATACGCGCTTTATCCGCGCAATCGTCCCCGCCCACAACTGCCCCTTGATGCCTTGCCTATAGCTGTGCCTGTGCAAAAAATTGCTTGTACTTCGACCGCGCACGCGGCTATGTTGGATTTTATCGGACAAACGGATAAAATAGTTGCCTTGTCGGATGGGAAATATATTTATAATCAGTTCATTTTCAACCAACTCAAAAATGGGGAAATTATAGATTTGGGCAATGACCAAAGTTTTAATTACGAAAAGTTATTAACTGCCGATCCAGATTTAACCCTTGTTTTTGGTTTGAATAATGAATCCAGCACGGCTAAAAAATTGTCAGAATTGGGACAAAATGTGCTGTACATAGCCGAATTTTTGGAAACCGAACCTTTGGGGCGCGCAGAGTGGGCAAAAGTAGCCGCCGCACTTTTTGGGGAAGAAACCCAACAAAAAACGGATATTTTATTCAAAGATTCGGTAGAAACGCCCTATTTGCAGCTCAAAAATCAGATTTCAACCCATAAAAAAAAGCCAACCGTTTTGACCGGATTGGCTTATGAGGGGATTTGGTATGTAGCTGGAGGCGAAAGTTTTTTAGCAAAATTGATAGCTGACGCTGGTGGGGATTATTTGTACAAAAACCAAAAAACGGCTGGTTCTGTACCTTTTCCCTTTGAGAAAGTGTACGCCGAAGCCCAACAAGCGGATATTTGGCTCAATGTATCAGAAGCCCAAAGTTTGGATAATTTGAAAAAAGCCAACGCTTTGTACGCAGATTTCGCCGCTTTCCAATCCAAAAAAGTATTCAGTTATCATAAAAAAGTGTCCCCAAATGGTGGATTTGATATTTTTGAATCGGCAATTTTGCGCCCGCATTTGGTTTTAGCAGATTTTTACCAAATTATCCACAATCAACCTGTGGATAACTTGCATTATTATCAACAATTGGAGTAAAATTAAGCTAAAATTGCACTTATTTTTTTCAAACTTTCTGTCCGTTCTTTGTTGAAAATATAAACGGCTGTATTTTTATCCTGTTGTTTAATCACAAATTCCGTTTCTATCAAAGTTTTTAGCTTTCTTCTAACCGTTTGCTCGCTTTGGGCTAATATCTCGGCTATAATTTTCACGTTCATAGGTTTGGTAGCTTGGAAAATCATATTTATCAAATCAAAATGCTGCTCCAAAACTTGTAACAGACTTTGGGTATGATTGGTTAAAATAGGCTCTTTGAGTTGGAATTGGGTTTGGGTTGCTTCTGTGTTGGGGTTGTATTCTTGATAAATAAGTGAAGCATTTGGTAAATCTAAATCAAAAAAGCACATTAAATACCGAATAACGCTTATTGGGCTAACTCCCTGTTCTTTTCTTAAAAAAAGTATTAAGTTTTGAGCGTCATCAATAGAATTAATTTGGTAAAAGAGAGATTTTACCAAATCAGTATTCAAGCGAAAATCTTGTGCTTGTTCCAAACAGTTTTGATAGTTGAAATTCATAATTATTATTGTTTTTGGTTGAAAAATTTGACTGATACAGGGGCATATTTAAGAGAATTTTCCATTATGCCCTTTCCCTTGTTATTAAATTCCATTTTTAGAATAGTCGCTTTATTAAATCCTCTTTCCGCTGCCCTTTGCCCTGTCCAAGTTTTAAAAGCGGCATCTTCAATTGGGACATTTAAAACAAATTTATTAAATTCGGGTGTATTGTCGCTAAAAAAGCCCCAAGAAACTTCTATGCCCAAAGGTGATTTTCCATAAAAAAATGGGAAAAAATCGTATAAAATTTTAAAAATTTGTTGCCCAGAAAATTTAGTATCTGTTTCTTTTCTGTAAATAGCTACAAAAATATAATCCGCCCTAAACTCTCCAACTCCGATATTCTCATTAATACCACAGTCATAAAGGCTATAAGAATTATCCGTTTCAGAAAAAATTTTTCCCGTTAAATGTGGACTATCAGACAAAGCAATGCTAAACTCGTTATTTGTATTTGGTACGGGCGTGAATTGAAAAGATTCTACTAGCATTTTGAAGATAAAAATGGTTATTTTAGTTAGAATAATTTATAACGCAAAGATACCACAAAAAGTTTGTATTGCCTAATTTTGTTTAGAAAAGCTGCAAACTCTCGCCCGTATTTTCTACTATAAAATCCTCCAACGCTTTTTTATTGTACGCTTTCCAGCCGCCGCGAAAATCGCGACTTGACACAGATATAAAATCAGCCATACGGCTTGAGTTTAATTGATTGAGTAGAAAATTATTATCGCCTTTATATTTGATACAATAACCAGAATAAAAAGTAGTTTCTTTGTTTTTAATTAGAATAAAATTAGGATTTTTATTCATTGGTGAGAATAAAATTTTTTCTCCAAAACTCGTATCCAAGCCCTGACTTCTACCAAAAGCATACCAAGCTACAGAATTGGGTTGGCCGTTGTCGCGTTTATCTAATTCTATTTTTATTCGGCATAAATAAGCATAAGCCAAAGGAAATTTGGTTTTTAACTGTTCTTCGGGGATAATTTTATGCTTATTTCTAACCTTTTCATAAGGGAAAAGCACATATTGGCTAATTTTATCCGCACTGGTTTTGAGTTTTGAGGCTTTGATAATTGGTTTTAGAATCGCTTTTTCTATGCTAATTTTCCCCGCAAAATGGGTTTCAATTTCTACCGTATCTAATTCATTTTCAATATCTTGCAGGTCAAAAATATACGCTTTATCGCAAAGGGTGGTTATGCCCACGTGTATATCGCAAATATCTTTCAACTTCTGCCCTTTTACCGTTTGGGTTTCATTTAGTCCCAACTGCCAAATTTTTTGGTTGATAATCTGGTCAAAAGAAATCGTTTTTTGGGCTAATTCTTGAGCAGTTTGAGCTTGTTGGTATAAAAAGTGCGTTTGTGGTTTTTTCCCAAAAATGCAAATGGCGCAATACGTCGTCGCATTCTCAAACAGTTGAATATCAGCGTAATTGGTAATTTGCAACAGCGTTTTTTGTTGGGCAAAATAAGCGCGCATAGCGGCGGCAGTTTGGCTGTAAAAAAAACTATTTGGGCTAATCAACCCACAAATTCCCTCCTCTTTTAGCAAAAAATCACACAGTTCGTAAAAAGCGATATAAGCGTCGGTAGAACCCGATTTGCAGAAACTATAGCGCGTTTGTATCCATTTCCGCTCGCTCTCGCTCAAGTGCTGAATGCGAATATAGGGCGGATTTCCCACTATAAAATCAAATTTGGGCGCATCATTTTGGCTTATTTTCTCCAAAGCGTTGCAATGCTGTATATTCCAATTTACGGCGATATTCAAATTTTTCACCAATTCGTTCAAATTGCGAATACAAGCCTCAACTGCTTGATTATCAATATCAAAACCGTATATTTTTTCCAAATTTTCTTTCCGTTTTTCTACAGGCGACCAAGCCAAAACCCGCTCGGCAACCACGCACAAAAAACGCCCATCGCCACAAGCTGGGTCTATAATAGTTTTACCCAATTGCTCGGTTTGGTTATAACCCAAATCATCCAAAATTTTTTCCACCACCCAACGCGGGGTATAAACTTGCCCCAACAGTTTTTGTTGGTCATAATTTTTGCTTAAAGAACTCATATTTTTCTTTTTCTATCTTTTTATCCGTAAAAAAACCCTTTTTGTCTAAAAAAGTTAGCTTTTCCAACAAAAAGGGCTAATTTTGGGCTTACAAAACCTCTAAAACGGTGCGAAAGGCAACAAATTTGTTAGCATAGCGGTCGCGGGTCTTTTGCTGCAAAGTTGGCGCATATTTACGCATATACTCGTCCAAAAGTTCGCTATTTTCGCAATAATATTGCACAGCATAAGTTTGTCCGTCCTCTTCTTCCTGCGAAATCAAACGCAAAAACTGATTTTTGACAAACATACCCGTAGCCAATACTTCGGGAATATGAACAGTTTGCATCCATTCCACCCATTCGGCTTCAATCGCCGTTTCTACCTTAACGGTAACGTTGTATAAAAGCATAAAATTTGTTTTTTGGTAAAAAAATATGATATAAATTAGGGCAAACAGCCCACCTAAAAAAAAACAAGCTACATCTATTGTTAAAAATAGTTAAATAATTAGTCAATTTACAATAAATTTACTTTTTTTGCGTCTATAACTGTTGTTACTACAACCCAATTTTTT
>Ga0075154_10002648_pt1 | contig 11608 bp, 8 predicted proteins | sample JI71714BDNA_FD_70965 | JGI IMG/M metagenome (GOLD analysis project Ga0075154, IMG submission 70965) | Wastewater effluent complex algal communities from Wisconsin, to seasonally profile nutrient transformation and Carbon sequestration -... | ecosystem: Engineered > WWTP > Effluent > Algae... | reverse complement strand
AAGCAAAAAAAAGAACGCGCCCCATCATGCCCCCACACGCTTTGCGGCTTTTCCTGGCCGACATGCCCCCCGCCGGCGCCGAGCGCGTCTTCACCACGCTCGCCGATCTCTGGACGCGCCACAAGATGGACGTCCGCCTTGGCTTGTGGCAAGCCACAGGCCCGTTGGTCGCCCAGGTGCCGCCCCGCGTCGCGCTGGACGTGATCGGCGACGGCCCGCCCCTGCCCAACGCCCCCACCCTCGAACACGCCGGCAGGGCCGTCGCGCGCTGGATGGGCCAAGCCGGCCCCCACGCCGCCCTGCTCACGGGCATGCCCTGGGCCAACGCCGTGGGCGCGGCCGCGCGCCGGCACGCGGCCCTCCACGGGCAGGCTTGGCGCTTCGTGTGGTCGGAACGCACCGAACCTTGCCCGTTCTACGACGCGATGCCCGAGCCAGAACGGCGCGTCCTCGATGGCTACGCGCGCCTGGGGGCGCGCGTCTCGCACGCGGCCATCGCCGTCTCGCACCGGTGCGCCCAAGAGATGGCGGAACGGTGGAGGTGGTGGCCCAAGGCCATCGCCGTCCTGCCCAACCCCCTGCGCACGCCCCAAGGGGACAACGCCCTGCCCCCCGTCTTCCACGCCCCACGCCAAGGCCCCCTGATCCTCACCGTGGGACGACTCGTCCCTGAGAAAGGCCACGCGGACCTCCTCCATGCCTTCCCCGCAGTGCTCGCCCAGCACCCAGGCGCGCGCCTGGTCTTGATGGGCGACGGCCCTTTGAAAGGCACGCTCATGGCGCTGGCGGAACGCCTGGGCATCGCCCAACGCACCACCTTCGCGGGATTCGGGTGGGACACCCACGCGGCGATGGCGCGCGCGGACGTCTTCGCCTTCCCCTCCCACCACGAAGGCCTGCCCAACGCGCTCATCGAAGCCCTGGCCGCCGGCGTGCCGATCGTCTCGACGGGACAAGGCAAAGGCGCGGGCGAGATCCTCGACGATGGACGGCTGGGCCTCCTCGTGCCGGAACGATCCCCAGACGCGTTGGCCGAAGCCATCCTGGCACAGATCCAAACCCCCCTCGACGGCGGGGATCCCATGCTGGAACGCTTCGACCCCCCACGCGTCGCGGCGCTCTACCTCGACGTCTTGTCGGGGGTGCCGCCTTCGCGTGTCCAAAAAGACGGGGCCGTCCCATATGCCGGGCATCGACCGCACACACAGGACACCCTATGCCCGCGCCCCTCCTTTTCCTCTTCGCATGGTTCGCCGTCAGCCCCCTCCTCGCCATCGTGATCGACTCGACCCTCGGCGGGGGGGTCTTGATGGGATGGGCCCATAACCTGGGCGTCCTGTTGCTGCCCATCATGGCGCTGGGCTTCCTCCAACAGCGCAAAGACCTCGACGGCACCGGGTGGACGCTGGGGGCCGCAGGCCTGCTCGTGATCGCCGCGTCGGCTTGGAACTGGCCCCACCAGATCTCGCCATGGCCTTTCTCGGCCTACGTGGCCTTCTCGATGGCCATAGGGTTGTGGACCGCGGCCTTGGCCCGCACCACCCGCCACGACGGCCACGGATGGACCCATGCAGGGCTCGCGGTGGCGGTGGGTTTCATGGCCACCCTCGCGCTGGTCGTTTGGACCGGCATGGTGATGGGGCAGGTCGGAGCCAGATCCTTGGTCCACGCGATGCCAGGATTCGGCAACATCCGCGCCATCGGGCACTTTGGGGCATGGGCGATGGTGGGCGCCGCGGGCGCCGTGTTCGCCCTCCACGATTCGCGCCACCGCTCCCGCCTCCTCGCCCTCTTCGCGTTGCTGGCGGCCAGCTTCGTCTTGGGATGGAGCGGCGGTCGCACCGGCTTCCTCGCCGCCTTCCTCGGCATCGCCCTGGCGGCGCTGATCGCGCGCGCGCGGTGGCAACGCGTGGCCTCGGTCGGCGCCGTCGTCGCGCTCGGCTTCGCCTTGTCCGTCTTCTCGCCCCAACCCAACAACCAGTTCGGTGTCCTCGACAGAATGGGATGGGTCGTCCAAAGCCTCCTGCCCACGGCAGAGGAAGACGGCGGCACGAATCAACACACCGGCGACGCCACAGCCCTAGCGGCGCACACGGCGCCCATCGCGCCCTCCGCGATCAACAACGCCTCCTCGCGCCGCCTGGAGCTGTGGGCGAAGGGCTGGGAAACCATCCAAGAACGCCCCTGGACCGGCCACGGGCTGGGCACCTGGCGCCATGACGGCGATGGGAGCCAGTACAGGGGCGTGTTCCACCTCCACAACCTCCCGCTGGACCTGATGCACAGCTACGGCATCCCGCTGGGGGCCGCCCTCGTCCTCCTCGCTTTCGCCGCTTTCCTGCGGTCCTCGCTCGCCGCCTGGCGGATCGGGCCGACGGCCGCGGTCGCCTACGGGTGGCTCGTTACCACCGCGGCGATGTCCTTGCTGGACGCCGTCGCTTGGATGCCCTACGGAGCGGCCCTCCTGGGAGGGACCATCGGTTGGTTGTGCGCTGTGGATCGTCGGGCTGGTGGGGCACCCACGGCCCCCCTACCGGATGGCGTCGATGGAGGACAGGCCATGGGCAAAAGCCTTTAAGAATCGACCACACCGCTGGGCAAGGATGCCCCGGCGGGTGCTTCAGCGCAGGCCGGGGGGCAAACCGTCCCCCGACGGATGGACCTGCAACGCTTCGCCGTAGACCGCGCGGACGGATTGGATGTGGCGCTGGATGACAGGGCCCGCCTGCCGCACGCCATCGTCGCGATCCGCGTCCCACAACGCCCAATCGGGCGCACGGCCTAAGGCCGCCAAACGGGCCAGATCGCGCGCCCAAAGCTGGTGACGGGGCGCGCGCTGCACACAAGGCGGGCCGCCGAACAGCTCGCCCAAGGTGAAAAACGGCGCGCTGCCCCCATAGGCCGCCAAAGCCGAGCGCGGCGACGCGTCACGCGCTAAAGAGGCGGCGTCCAGCACCGGCCAGACCGCGGGCGCCTCGCTTTCCTGGATGGTGTCGAACACCTCCTCCGTCGTCCGCCAAAACAACGCGCCCGACGTCGCCGGGATGGGCTTGATGGCGATCTCCACGCCCATCGACTGGGCGCGCTCGCCCAAACCTTGCAAAGCCACCAGCCAGAGATCGTGCGCGCGACTCATCGGGGCAGGCGGCGCCACACGCCGCAACGAGGGGGCCCCCAACAGCACATACGGGGCTTCCAACGCCGCGGCGATCTCCAACGATTCCACCATACGCCCGTAAAAAGAAGGGGCCGCCTCGCCCCACAACGTCCCATGCCGGCCGTCGGCCGGATCGAGCAAGGCCAAAGGCACGATGTCTTGCTCGCGCCACCCCGCGCCCAAACGCACGGCGGCGCGCACGGCCTGCACCCCCTCGCCTTCGACCCGATCGCGCAGCACCCCCACCCCAGAAACCCCCCAATGGGGCAAAAGGGCGCGTACGGAGGCCGACTCGGCGGGCGACCACACGCGCTCGGACACCGCGAGTTTCATGGCGCTGATGCCCCCATCCGACAGGCTTCGTACAGGCTCGACACGGGCGGCTCCTCCAAGGTGCTTCTTGCCGTACACCTGTGTCTTGGACAAGGTGGAAACAAACGCCCAAGCGGGACAACACCATGCACGCGGCAGGTGGACCGTCAGAGGGACGCGATCCAGCTGTGGAAACGCGAGGAGATCGTACCAGGGGCGGCGACGCGCAGCGCCTCGGACTCCAACGGGCGGGGGCACCCACCGATGTCGAGCGCCACCAACAGACGGGCCAGGCGCAAAGGCTCGATGTTACCCTCCACCAACGCGCGCCACCGAGGCGACGACAACAGACCAGGGTTGGCCAACATCTCCGACAAGGTCAAGCCTTCTTGGAGCATCGTGCGCGCGATCTTCGGCCCTATCCCACGCGCGCCCGGAATCCCGTCCGCCACGTCACCGGCCAAGGCCAGGTAATCGCCCAAACGCGCGGGCGGCACCCCGAATTTTTCCAACACCAAGGCCTCGTTGAACCACAGATCGGCGCGCGCGTCCCACAGCCACACGCCCGGGCGGACCAGCTGCATCAGATCCTTGTCCGACGACACGATGGTCACACGCGACCCGCTGGACGCGGCGTCGTGGGCGTAGGCGGCCAACAGATCGTCGGCCTCGTGCCGGGGCGCCTCGACGATGGCCAACCCGGCCGCCTCGCACGCTTGTTTCATCAACGGGATCTGCGCGGTGAACACCGCCTCCGCCTCGGGCCGATGGGCCTTGTACGACGGGCACATCTCACGGCGCCACGAATCCGCGCGGGGCGGATCGAAGGCCACCATCCAATGCGTCGGCGGCACCTTGCCCTCGCACGCGCGGCGCGCCACCTTGGCCATCATCCGCGCGAACAGCGCCGCCACCCCCACCTCCATCCCGTCGAGCACACGGGCACGCGGCGTGGCCATCGCCTTCGCACGGTGCATGAAACCCGATCCGTCGATCAGGCAATGGTGGACACGCTTGGGGGAATCGGTCATCGCTTCTATCCTTTTGTCGATTCCATATGGGGCCTTCGGTCGGCCAGACCACCGTCGGGAGGTTTTTTCCTCGCCCCCACGCGCCCATCTCCTCCCCGACACGACCATAGAGCGGAAACCCCGATGGCCCTCCTCGCCCTCCTCCTGCCCCTCCCCGCCTTCGCCGCGCTCTTCGGTGCATTGCCGGAGGTGTGGAACCCCCTCCTGCCCGCCTTGGTCCTCCTCCCCCTCGGCCTGCTGCCCTTCGCCCTATGGGCGGGGCGGGGGGCACGGCCGGCCGCCTACGCCGCCGCCGCCGCAGGCCTCCTCGCCCTGCTCGCCGGATCTTGGGGGGGCGCCGCCCTGCTGGCAGGGGCCACGGGCCTCGCCTGGGGGCATGCAACCTCTTCCCTGCCCACGCGCCGCGCCGTCGCGGCCCTTTGCGCCCTCTTGGCCGGCACGGGCTTTGGGGCCCTGCTGGCGGGTACCCCAACCACCGGCCTCGCGGCCGGGCTGGCGACCTGCGCCCTGGCCGCCGCGGCCTGGGGCCGCGCCCACCCCGTCTCCGGGGCCATCGCGGGGACGGTGACAGCCACCGCCTGGGCCCTCGCGGGCCTGGGATGGGCCATCCTCCCGGCGGGGCTTGCACTCCTCGTCGCCGCCGCCCGGCGCGAATCGGGGTGGCACACCTCCCTCGCCGCCGGCATCGCCATGCTCACGGGCGCCGCGGCAGGCGTCTTGCTCGGGGGCAGCCTCGGGATGCCGCATGGCTCCGCCCTTTTGCTCTCCGTCTCCGCCGCCGTCGGCGTCGGCCTGCTCCTGAAAGGCCCAGGCGCGGGATGGGCGGCAGCCGCCCTCGCCATGGCCCCCGCAGCCCCGGCAGGCGCCCTCTTGGGCGTCGCCGCCGCCTGCTGGCTCGCCGCCGCCGCTTGCGCGCGCAGCCGACCGCCCCTCCCCCTGTTCTCCCCACCCGCCGCGCCCGCGCGCCGCGTCCTCGGCGCCCAACCGCCACCGCTCGCGCGCCCCCACATCCACCATGCGCCCACGCCCCTGCACGCCGCGGGGGCGCGGCCATGACCAAGCTGGACATCCGCAAGGCCTCCGTACGGGAACGGGAAGAGGCCGCGCGCCGCGCCGCCGAACGCGCCCAACGGCAGGAACGCGGGACCGACACGACCGCCCTTTGGGCCCTTGGACGCGTTGCCGCCGTCGTGGCCATCGCAGGACTCGCGCTGCTGCCATCCTTGGAACAGACCGCGCAGGGCAGGCGCCTCTGGCTCCAGATACAGGCGTGGATCGGCGGCGGGGACCCGCGCCTGATCCACGCCGCCAACACGCCCTACGGGAGCGTGGTGGGCGATCCGTTCAGCCCTATCCAATGGGACCTCCTGGCCGCCGCCGCAGGGCTCGGCACGCAAGGCGTGTGGGCCCTCGGCCTGTTGGGCATCGCCATGGCGGTGGCCGCATGGGCCCTGCGCCCCGTCTCCCGCCACCTCGGCGGCGGGTTCCTCCTTGGGTTGGCCTTGGTGTGGGCGCTCCACGACCCGCTCGCCGCCCCAGCGCTCCTGGCCACAGGCCTCGCCGCGTGGGCCGTCCACGGGCCACGGCTGGGCGGGGCGATGGGCGCCTTTCTCGGCCCCGTCCTGTTGGGCGCCGCCGCCGCCCTTGCCCCCGCGCTCGCCCCCCTGTTCCTCGCCATGGGCGTCGCGATCGCGGCCATGCGCGCGCGCAGACTCCACACCAGCGCGGCGTTGGGCTTCCTCGTGGCCGGGCTCGCCACCGACGCGCACCTCTTCCTTGCCCTGAGCGCGCTCGCCCTCCTGCCGGCGTTCCTCGCCCCACGCAAGACCCCCCATCGGCGCCCCCTGCCCCTCGTCGTCCTTCCCGCGCTGGCCGTCATGACGACGCCCCCACCTGCCTGGCAACCCATCGAGGCTGCGGCGGCGCTGGCCGTGGCCATGGCCTGCCTCCTGGCGTGGATCTTCGCTTACAGGCATGCCCCCCTGGCGCACACCCACAGGCCGGCCATGGCCGCCGCCCTCGCGGGCAGCCTGGCCTTGGGGGCCACGGGCGTGCGAAGCCTGCTCGTCGGATCGGCGGGCATGGAAGCGCAGGGCATGGACGGCTCCACCCTCCTCGCCCTGTGGACGATCGGCGTCGGCGCCCTCTGGCTCCCCGCATGGCGCGGGTGGGGCAACAACCTGCACGCGGCGGCGATCGCCCTCTGCGCGGGCCTTGTCCTCTACACGCCCACGCCCAACACCCCCTACGCCCCCACCTGCACCGCGTCGGATCTGGATGCAGCCGTCGACGCCCTGGAAAGGGCGGGCATACGGCGGGTCGCCACCGACCCGATGACCGGCTACGCCCTGCTGGCCCGCGGCGCGCCCTTCTCCGTCGTCGCGGCAGGGTTGGGGGACGAAGGGGACAAGGACGTCGTGGCCATCCTCCAAGGCGACGACCCCACCGCCGCGAGGCGCCTCCTTTTGCAACGCAGCGTCGGGGCCGTCCTCGTCTGCGGGACTCCTCCCCAAACAGGCCTGGCCCACGCGCTCTGGGACGGTGGCGGCGCAGCCCTGGCCCCGACGTCCGCCTGGATGGAAGCGGGCCCGGCGACACAGACCACCGCGATCGGCTGGATCACCATCGGCTTGGAAGGGACACCATGACGAAGGCCTTTGGTCGTACGGACGACGGTCACCATCTCGGCATGGACGGACACACCACAAGGGACGCACGCGCATGCCGCTGACCCTCTTGCCAGGCCACGCGCCCGACCCCAACGCCATGCGCGTGTTCACAGGGTGCCACACCCCCACCGGATGGGCCTGCCTGGAAGCGGGGGCGGGCAGCGGACAGGTGCTCGCCGTCGGCGAACCAGGCCCCTGGATGGACGCGGCCCAGCGCAAAGGCTGGGACACCGCCCCTATCGATCTTTGCGCCCCCGAAGCCGCAGACCGCCTCGCCCCACGGCTGATGGACGTGAAGATCCGAGTCCTCCACCCGCTGGTCCAACGCCCACGCGCGGAGATCCTGCCCTCCACCGCAGCCCTCCTCGCCGCCATAGGCCGCTCGGGCGCCGGCGTGGAACGATTCGTGCTCGGCGGATCTGCATGCGTGTGGCGCAAACGCGCCCACCGGTGGTCGGTACTCGACGCCTCCCCTTGCGGGCCCGCCCTCAGCGGGCGCGCGGGTTCCTACCTCGCGGCGGAACGCCTGGTCGAACGCGCGGCAGGGACGGTCGCCGTCCGTCTGCGCGCCGCGCCCCTCTGGGATGCACCCGAACGGGGGCTGCGGGCGCGCATGGCCGGCAAATGGCTTGCACAACCCAAAGAAGGCAGGGCCCTGGTCGATCCGTTGAGTCTCGCTTCCTTCGCACGGGGGTGCGCGGCGGCGCTCGACGCGCCGCATGCCGCGGCCGGTCACGTCTACGGGCTGGGAGGGGGCACCGCCTGGCCCACGCGGCAGCTCGCCGTGGCAGCGGGCGCCAAGGTCTTCGCCGTACCCTCGCTGCTCGCCGAAGGGCTGGGCATGTTGGGCCTGCTGGGATGGGATCGGGATCTCGTCCTCGCGATGTCGTGGACCCTCACCCTGTCGGGATCAGGGGCGCACGCGCAGATGGGATGGCAAGCGGGCGAAGACGTGCTGGTCTGAACCTCACGGCCATGGGGCGGGCGCGCCCATGCACTGCACAAAAAACGGCCCATCAGGGGTTACCGGATGGGCCAGGCAGAGGAGACACCTCGGGCGCGCAACAATGCACTGACAGATACGTAGTGTCTTTTCTCCATAACGACAAACCTTCCCCAGCATAAGCGCACACATTTTCGCGAACCGTCGGAAAACACAGCAGAAGAAAACCAGGGCCACCCATCGGCGGCGCGCCGGGCGGGCGTGATGACCGCCCGGCGCGCCGCCGATGGCACCAACATATACCAAACATTCAAAAAAGTGAAAGCATATCCAAGCTTTTCACCAGCCGGCTCGGAGGATCCCCGTTTGGGGGGTCCCATGGCCCCAAACGAAGGATCGCACCGATGGCTTATATCCCGCTCCGCGTTCGCACGCACGCTTCCCTGGGTCTGTCGACCCTGACGGACACCCAGGTCGCCGCATGGGCGGCCAAGGCCATGATCCCCGCCGTCGCCCTGTGCGAGGCGGACACCTTCGCCAACGCCCTCGATTCCGCCAAAACCCTGCGCAAAGCGGGCGTCCAGCCCCTCACCGGGCTGACGCTCACGATCGCCGCGCCCTACGGCACGGGCACCCTGACCCTGCTCGCGCGCTCGAAAGAAGGCTACACCGCCCTGCTGGAAGCCGCCAACGCCAACACCATGGCCAACGTCCAAGGCCCCCTGGCCTGGGACACCTGGCGCAAGGCGCTGGACGGGAAGGAATCGGGGATCGTCGTGCTCACCGGTGGCCGTCAAGGCCTCGCCGCCATCGATCCGCGCGCGCTGCTGGCGGATCTCGCCGGCTTCCCGCACGTCTTCGTCGAGATCGAACGCAGCGACGCTGGCCGCGCGGCCAACGAAGCCGAGCAGATCGCCGCCGCCGCCGCCGCAGGACGCCCGGTCGTGGCCACGACCGAGATGGTCTGTGCAAGCCACGATCACCGCGCCGCCCACGAGGTCTACCTCGGCATCCATGCCAAGGCCTTCATGGCCGATCCGAACCGTCCCCAGCTGGAAGACGGCACCTGGCTGGCCGACGAGGCCACCTTCCGCGCGCGCTTCGCGGATCTGCCCGAAGCCGTGGACGCCACCCTGGTGGTCGCCCAGCTCGCGACCTTCGTGCTGGAAGGCGCGGCGCCCAAGATGCCGCGCTACCCCTTCGTGGACGACGAGGACGCGGCCCTGGCCGCGCAAGCACGCGAAGGCCTGGCGATGCGCATGCTCGCCGCGCGCGCGGCGATGCTCGACGTCGACGAATCGGCCTATGGGCCGCGCCTGGAACGCGAGATCGCGCTCATCCAAAAGATGGGCTTCTCGGGCTACTTCCTCATCGTCGCCGATTTCATCGGCTGGGCACGCTCGCAAGGCATCCCGGTCGGTCCAGGCCGTGGTTCGGGCGCCGGCTCGCTGGTGGCCTACGCGCTGGGCATCACCGACATCGATCCGCTGCCCTTCGGCCTCCTGTTCGAACGCTTCCTCAACCCGGATCGGGTCTCGCTGCCCGACTTCGACGTGGACTTCGGCCAGGCACGGCGCGACGAGGTCATCGCCTACGTGCGCCAACGCTACGGCGCGCACCAGGTGGCCCAGATCGGCACCTGGGCCGTGCTCCAAGCCCGCGCCGCGGTGAAAGCCGTCGGTCGAGTGATGGGCCTGCCCTTCAAGCAGATCGAACGCTACGCGGCGATGATCCCGCAAAACCCGACCGATCCGATCAGCCTCTCGGAAGCGATGGCGGGCGAAGGCCTCGCGGCGGAACTGGCGAAAGCCGACGACTCCGTGCGCGCCGCCTTCGACGTCGCGCTCAAGGTCGAAGGCCTCTACGCGCACATGTCGACACACGCCGCAGGGGTCGTGATCGCAGACCGGCCGCTGGCCGGCGAGATCCCGCTCCACCGCGACGCCAACGGCATGCTGGTGACCACCTTCGCGATGAAGCCGGTCGAAGCCTCGGGCCTCGTGAAGTTCGACTTCCTCGGGTTGAAAAACCTCGACACCATCCAGGAAACGCTCGGCTTCGTCGAACGGCTGGACGGCGACAAGCCCAACCTGGACGCCCTGGCGTTCCAAGACAAGGCCACCTACGCGATGCTCGCGGACGGCGACGGTTTCGGCGTCTTCCAGGTCGAATCGCAAGGGATGAAACGCGCGATGCGGGCCCTGAAAACGGACTCGATCGACGACCTCATCGCCCTCATCTCGCTCTACCGCCCTGGCCCGATGGACCAGATCCCGGTCTACGCGGCGGTGAAACGGGGCGAGATCGCGCCCTCCTACCCCCACCCGGCTTGCGCCGACATCCTGCGCGACACGCAAGGGGTGATGGTCTACCAAGAGCAGGTGATGGAGATCGCGCGGACCCTGGCGGGCTACAAGCTGGGCGAGGCCGACATCCTGCGCCGCGCCATGGGCAAGAAGGACAAGGCCGAGATGGACAGCCAACGCGCGCGCTTCCTCGAAGGCGCCGCCGCCGGCTGGGTCTCGGTCGAGACCGACGACGGGCGCACCGTGCGCGTCCACGCCCTCCAGCACGTCCCGCTGGCCAACGGCACCGGCACCGTCAGCCTCCAAGAGGCGATGGAGCAAGGCCTCGACGTGGCCATCTGACACCACCCAGCAGGGCGGCCACGCCGCCCTGCCCCTTCCTCTCCTGTTGTGGAACACCCCATATGTCGACGCCTACCACCAACCTCCCTTCCCCCGCACGACTGGAATCGATGGCCCTGCGCATGGAAAAAGGCCTGGCATCGGACATCTGGTACGACGCCGACGAACACGACGACGAACCGGCGTCCGCGACGATCGAGGACACCCAAATGGCCATGCAAGAGGCCATCCTCGTCCTGCGCGCCTTGGCCACGCAAGGCGCATAGGCGCCCCAAAACCCCCACGATCCGACACCACCGATCCACCACGACGCGTGGTGTCGCACCCTTCGGACCACACCAACGGGACAGGGGGCGTCCATGACCCCCGTCCCTTTCGGCGTTGCCGATTCTGCAAAAAGGTTTGCACCATGGCCCGTATCCAGCGCATCACCCACGACACCCCAGGCTTGAAGCCGCAAGAAGCCTCCGACGTGTTCGATCACATGGAGCGCTTCGCCTCCTATGGCTTCAACAAATCGCACGCGGCCGCCTACGCCGCCATCGGCTTCCAAACCGCCTACCTCAAACGGCACCACCCGGAAGCCTTCTTCGCGGCCTCGATGAACCTCGCCATCGGCGAGATCGCGGACCTCGCGGTCTTCGCGGGCGAGATGAAAAAACGAGGCATCCCCCTGCTGCCGCCCAAGGTGAACCTCTCCCAAGCGCGCTTCGAGCCGCTGCGCGGGCGTACGCGCCTGGGCATCGCCTACGGCCTGGCGGCGGTGCGCGGCGTCGGTTTCCAAGCCGCGGAAACGATCGTCGCCGAACGCGACGCCCACGGGCGCTTCGCCTCCTTCGAAGATTTCC
>Ga0075154_10002647_pt1 | contig 11609 bp, 12 predicted proteins | sample JI71714BDNA_FD_70965 | JGI IMG/M metagenome (GOLD analysis project Ga0075154, IMG submission 70965) | Wastewater effluent complex algal communities from Wisconsin, to seasonally profile nutrient transformation and Carbon sequestration -... | ecosystem: Engineered > WWTP > Effluent > Algae... | reverse complement strand
TTGAGTGGTGGGGTGCTTGCAAAACTGGCCAGGAGGCTTTGCTATATAAGGGTTTCAGGAACCGCTGTGCACAAACCTTTGATGCCGTTAGGCGTTGAGCACTAATCCGTCCCGATTCAATTGCTCCCGGTAGCTTGTGCACAAACCTTTGATGCCGTTAGGCGTTGAGCACACATTAACAAAGTCAAGGAAACACTCAAAGTTATTGAAGTGCACAAACCTTTGATGCCGTTAGGCGTTGAGCACCTCAGTACGCTCACTCCAAGTCCATTTCAGAGTGTAGTGCACAAACCTTTGATGCCGTTAGGCGTTGAGCACATATCGAGTCCGTTCATGGCGACATCGACACTACCGTGCACAAACCTTTGATGCCGTTAGGCGTTGAGCACTCAACAGAAAATACTGAATTTTCGCGAAAACTTGTGCACAAACCTTTGATGCCGTTAGGCGTTGAGCACGAAGTGGAGTTCTGACAGTTGGAATTCCGCAGATGTGCACAAACCTTTGATGCCGTTAGGCGTTGAGCACACAGGCATTCACGTCATCAGTGGCAAACCAGTTATTGTGCACAAACCTTTGATGCCGTTAGGCGTTGAGCACATACTTGTTGCACAGAGTAACCGCCGGCCTCAAAAGCTGTGCACAAACCTTTGATGCCGTTAGGCGTTGAGCACCTGAGTGTTTCATTGAATTCTTAGAGCTTTTACCTGTGCACAAACCTTTGATGCCGTTAGGCGTTGAGCACATTTACAAAATCTTTGGCGATTGCAAGTAGGAGGTGCACAAACCTTTGATGCCGTTAGGCGTTGAGCACTTGAGAGCACCAATCCACCAGGCGATCGCACTCGGGTGCACAAACCTTTGATGCCGTTAGGCGTTGAGCACTTGTTGAGAAATTGACAGAGCGCAGTGCCAAAGTTGTGCACAAACCTTTGATGCCGTTAGGCGTTGAGCACTATTCGTTTAAGCGACTAAAACCCAGAGCACTAAGAGTGCACAAACCTTTGATGCCGTTAGGCGTTGAGCACATTCCCGATCGAAGTCCTAACGATTCTGCTGTTAGTGCACAAACCTTTGATGCCGTTAGGCGTTGAGCACATCGCTTTGTCCACATACTTGTCAATTTGCAGTTGTGCACAAACCTTTGATGCCGTTAGGCGTTGAGCACGAAAGGTGTTGTAAGTGTGGCTTCTACTGGTTCGGTGCACAAACCTTTGATGCCGTTAGGCGTTGAGCATCGAAGGTGTAGGGTGTTGTATCGTTGACCGTTGCATCGGAATGATTTAACCACAGAGAACACAGAGAACACAGAGAGATCCCAGAGAAATGAATAATTCCGATGAAGAGAGGAATTGATATTAGGTGTCGATCGCACATTAACAAAAATTCTTACAAAACTTAACACATCATTTACGATCGCCAAATCCTTCTTTGGGCTTGTGTTTGTTTTGAGCCTATAGACAGATAGCAATATAAAAACTAGATAGTTACTATGATAAGCGAAACATTGTTAAGGAATGTAAAACATGGAAACTCGTCCTACCAACTTACCCCCTAATGCCCTTGCCTACAACGGTAAAGACCGCAACGCTTTCCTATTTGGTTTCAACCCCCAAGCAGAACTTTGGAACGGTCGCTTAGCGATGATTGGTTTCTTGGCTTATTTGCTCTGGGACTTTGCTGGATATAGCGTTCTACGGGATGTCCTTCACTTTCTGCCTACTTATATTGCTCACTAATGAGCGAACATTTCCAGTCTGGCACTATAGCGAAATATCTATACGGCCAGACTGGCTAACAGTGGCAAACTCCAGTGAAAAACACTCAGCTATTTTGTCCGATCGACTACCTCTGAGATTTTGTGCAAAATGGGAGAATGAATAATGCTCAGCTCTAACTTGTTAGCCGTACTAGAATCTGCTGTAGCTGATACAGCATCAGGCAATTGGCAAAAACCGCTAGTGATGTTTATTTCTAATATCTTAGCATTGGTAGTTCTCAGTCGCGTAATTTGGCATCCTAACGTCGGGCCGAAAATGCCCTTGCCCTTCGCCTCTTTATTTAACAATCTTAGCGTCCCCGCATTTCTAGCTTGCATGAGTGCAGGTCATCTTTTAGGAACCTTCTTGATTTTAACGCTGAGCGTAGACAAGTATATCTAGCTAAAATTGCGCGCCTTCTCAGTTCGCTACGAGTCTCAAAATGTTCCATCAGTAGCGCACAAAAATTATAAGGGGTAAGTAACAACCACGCTTACCCTAATTTAATTTCTGAATGCAAATTTATACCATTTATCTAAAATCGCGCAACAATCTTTGACCCCCCCTAACCCCCCCTTATAAAGGGGAGGGACAAGACTACTGTTGCACTCTTTTTTAAAATTGGTATTAGTTAAAAAATTCCACTTCAAGTCTCCCATCCTTCATTAACGAGGTTGAAAACAATGGAATCTACATCTACAAATTCTGACAAACAGAACCTACCTAACAGCACCGAAACCGAGCGCTGGGCATCATTAATTGGTGGCGGTGCTCTCGTACTTTTCGGTTTGTCACAGCGTTCTTTAAGAGGTGCTTTGCTGGCGGCGGCGGGGGGCGGTTTAGCAGCCCGCGGCCTAGGAATTGGCGAAGAGTTGAAGTTACCAGATATGCCTCAAAGCATTAAAGTTGAAAAAACGGTGACGATTAATAAACCCGCTGATGAATTGTACCGTTTTTGGCGCGATTTTGAAAATTTGCCCCGGTTTATGAAACATCTTAAGTACGTTAAGGTAATCGATGAGAGCCGTTCTCACTGGATTGCTAGCGCGCCCATGGGCCAAAGTTTGGAATGGGATGCAGAAATTGTCCGGGAAGAAGAGAATCGTTTAATTGCTTGGGCTTCTGTACCAGGGGCTGAGGTTGAAAATTCTGGTTTTGTGCGCTTTCAACCGGGACCAGAAGGACGCGGCACAGAGGTGAAAGTTGTTCTAGAATATAACCCTCCCGGTGGTGCAATTACTGCTACGGTGGCTAAACTATTTGGGGAAGCACCGCAACAACAAATTGCTGACGATTTGGGTCGGTTTAAACAATTTATGGAAACAGGAGAAATCGCGACAACGGAAGGTCAATCTTCGGGCCGCAAGTAGTCAGCTTACCTCAACCAAAAGATGCAGATCCCCGCAACATTTCAAGAAGTCGGGGATCTAAAGTTTCCCATCTAAAATGCGATTGCTGGTGGGACCAATACACGACCAGTATAACCCGCACTCTGGTAACGGGCGATCGCCTCAGTGGCGATGGAACTAGCTTTTTCACTCTCAATCAAAGCTACACAAGCACCACCAAAACCTCCCCCTGTCAACCTAGCACCGAATACTCCAGGAGTTTCCTGCAATATTTCCACTAGGGTGTCCACTGACGGCACCGAAAGTTCATAGTCATCGCGCAAGCTAGTGTGAGAATCATTCATCAATTGTCCAAAAACTTTTGCCGGTAGTGGCTTAAAAGCTTCAATTACCCGATTATTTTCAGTAACGATGTAGCGGGCTCGCTTTCTCAAGGGTTGGGGTAATACTTCCACGGCTTGGGAGTCTTCGATATCTCTGAGGGCTTTAACACCCAACATTTGGGCGGCTGCTTCGCACTCTACCCGTCGCTGATTGTAGAGGCTACCAGCAGGTTTGTGGGTTTCGTCGCTATCGAGGACTAAAATTTCTGTGTTTTTAGGAAATCGTAATTTACGGCGATTCAGGCTGCGAGTATCAATAAATAGCATGGAGTTGGTGTCACCTAAACTGGCGGCCATTTGATCCAAAATGCCGCAGTTAAAACCTACATATCGGATTTCGGCTAGCTGTGCGATTTGAGCTAGTCGCACATCATCTAAGGGGAGGTTCAAGAGTGTACGCAGCCCTCGGAGAGTCGCTATTTCTAAAGCAGCGCTGCTGGACAAACCGACTCCTATCGGCACATTGGAGGTAATATAAAGATTGAGTGGCGGTACTTTGTATCCTTCTTTTTCTACCAGTCCGATGCAGCCGCAAATATAACTGACGAATGTTTGGGGTATAGTATCATCGTCGGAAAAATTTATGAGTTCGTCAAATTCTGCTGAATAGAAATGATGTTTGTGGTCGTTGCTCAGACCGATTTGTACTGTGGCGCGCTGGGGAATTGCAGTAGGAATTACAAATCCCTCGTTGTAGTCTGTGTGTTCGCCCAGTAGGTTTACTCTTCCGGGGGCGCTAGCTTGGGTTTTGGGTAATGTACCAAATACTCGTTGGAATTTCATGGTTGAGAAAAAGGAAGAAGATCGATGTGAAGAAGGAAGAAGTCACCTCCAAGGGCGGAGGAGGGATGGGAAAAATTCAGGAAGAAGTAAGAAATAAGAAAAACTAGCTCTCTGAGTATTTATGACGGCTATTGGGTGAGGAAAGAGAATCACTAATTGAGAAGAAATAACTTTATTTGTTCTAGTTAATTTTTTGGCATTGTCTATTTGCGGTTGATTGCATATCTGTTAATAAAAATTCCTAGGATTGGTTTGGTGCAAAATGTCTTGATTTGTGATACAATTATAAACTAAATTTGCTAAGATTTCCAAAAATGCGATCGCCCACCCCCCGGAAACAGTTTGCTCAACATTGGCTCAAAAGCGAGAAAGCCTTGGATAAGATTGTCAAAGCGGCGAATTTGTCGGGTTCGCGGGTGCTCGAAATCGGACCGGGTACGGGAATTCTGACTCGGCGCTTGCTGGCTGAGGCTGAGTCTGTTGTGGCAGTGGAAATCGATCGCGATTTGTGCCAACGCCTAGCTAAGCAACTTGGTAAGGCTGACAACTTTTTGCTGCTCCAAGGCGACATACTGGAAATGGATTTAGACAACCAACTGGTGGCTTTTCCCAAATTTCAAAATCCCCATAAAGTTGTGGCTAATATTCCTTACAATATTACGGGTCCGATTCTGCAAAAACTACTAGGAACCATATCTGTTCCGGTGCCAGAACCCTTCGAGGCGATCGTACTTTTAGTGCAGAAAGAAGTGGCCCAAAGACTTTATGCAAAAGCTGGTTCCAGAGCTTTTGGTGCTTTGTCGGTGCGGGTACAATACTTAGCGGAATGCGAGTTAATTTGCGATGTCCCTTCTAAAGACTTTTTTCCCCCACCCAAAGTGGATTCTGCTGTGGTGCGGCTGGTTCCGAGATTAATAGAAACGCCGGCAGTTAATCCGCGCCATTTGGAGAATTTGATTAAATTGGGATTTGGGAGCAAGCGTAAGATGCTGCGAAATAATTTGAAAGGGGCTGTGGATTTAGATAAATTGGTTCATTTGCTAGAAGGGTTACAGATAAATCCTGAATCTCGCGCGGAAGATTTAAGCGTGGAGCAATGGGTCAATTTGAGTAATCATATTATTTCTGAGGTGGGAAGTTAAGGATTTTGCTAGCACTGAGACTTGTTTAGAGTGGCGGGGATCTGGGTATTCTGTTTTTTTAGGCTTGGGTAACTTATGGTGAGCGTCCTCCTCATGGGGATCGAAAAATAGGCGATCGCAATTAGAGAATCTCAGAGCACGTCAAACCACACTAACCTGCTCTGCCAGAGGTAGCAGTGGCCGTGGGGAATCAACGACGCCCAACTCAAAACAAATTTCCCAGAATTCCAGCATAATATTTCCTTTGAGTTATGAGAAAATGGACTCTGACTGTTGTCAATTAATTTCAACCAGGGGTTTATTTCACCCTTGGCTTAGTTACCTATGCGTTCCTATTCTCTGCTAGCTTCCGCAAAAATCAATCTCTATTTAGAAATCATAGGCGATCGCCCAGATGGATATCACGAACTGGCGATGGTACTTCAAAGTATAGATTTAACCGATCGCATAGACTTGCGGGCGATCGGTACAGACACAATTCGCGTGCGTTGCGATCACCCCCAAGTCCCTCCTGATAAGAATAACCTAGCCTACCGGGCAGCGGATTTGTTGGCGAAGCAATTCCCCGATGCTTTGGCAAAATACGGCGGTGTAGAAATTTCCATTCACAAGCAGATTCCAGTGGCGGCGGGGCTGGCTGGGGGTTCGGCAAATGCGGCGGCGGTGTTAGTCGGGATGGATTTGTTATGGCAATTGGGACTCACTCAGTCGGAGTTGCAAGAGTTGGGCGGAACCTTGGGATCTGATGTGCCTTTTTGTATTACCGGGGGTACGGCTTTGGCCACTGGGCGCGGCGATAAACTCTCGCCCTTGCCTGATGTTGGACCTTTGTATGTGGTGTTGGCGAAGTTTCGGAATCTCAGTATTTCTACAGCTTGGTCCTATCAAACTTATCGCCAACAGTTCAGTAGTTCCTATTGTGAACCGGAGGATTTGGATTGTCGGCGGGAACGGCTGCATTCGGGCCCAATGGTGGGAGCAATTGCTCAAAAAGATCGATCGAAAATTGGTCAATTGCTGCACAATGATTTGGAAAAAGTCGCTCTACCTGTGTACCCCCAGGTGTTGCAGTTGCGACAAGCTTTTGAGTCGGCGGGAGCTTTGGGAACGATGATGTCGGGTTCCGGGCCGACGGTGTTTGCGTTGGCCGAGTCTCCAGAAAGAGCACAGGAAATTCAGGAGCGGGTAAAAAGTGCGATCGGCTCTCCAGATTTGGATTTTTGGGTAGCAAAATTTAGCAATACCGGGATTCGGATTGTTTCGGAAGGAAATGATTTGAAACCCTAGGTGAACCCCGACGGAGGCTGATGGATTTTCTGAAAACCAGGAGTCTAATCAGCTTAAAAAACTGCTAACATGAAACAAAACACTGATTTGAATTTTGGTCAATTAACCCTAAATCTCAAATCTTAAATCGCAAATCTCCAATCAAAATGCCTGATTTAACTAATTCTAATTCTAGTTCTAATTCTAGTGCCACATCTCCAAGTTCTACTCAGGATGCTTTGCCACCATCGCCTCAACCACCAACGGTGTTGCGTTGCTTGACTGGTTCGCTGATGGCGGGAGGTTTTGCGGCAGCTTTGTATGCGCTTACTTTGTCGATCGCCCAAACCTTTGCTAACAAGCCACTTCATTCTGACAATGTGACTGTCATTAACATTGCGGCGGCTGTGCGGACTTTGGTCATGGGAATTGTGGCCTTGGGCGCTGGTGTTTTTGGTTTTGCGGCGGTGGGTTTGATGGCGCTGACTTTGCAGCTTTTGATTCAAAAACTGGTGAAAAAATCCACAGTTTAAAACCATCTCCTGAGACAAAATTTTGTGGGGCATGAACTGAAATAGCCAAATCAAAACCATGGAATTATTTACGATAGGTCACTCAAATCTGAGTATTGAAGCGTTTATCTTACTGCTACAAAAACATGGAATTACGGCAGTCGCAGATGTGCGTTCCCAGCCTTTTAGTCGTTATTTACCCCATTTTAATCAATCGGAAATTAAAGCATCCCTGTCTGCTGCCGGCATTCAATACGTTTTTTTAGGTAAAGAGTTGGGCGCGAGACCGGAAGATTTAAGCTGTTACGATCTTAGCGGTAAAGCTTTATACCAACGGATTGCCGCCACTCCTCTATTCTCCGAAGGAATTCAGCGCTTAGTCAAAGGTGCAGCCCATTATAAAATCAGTTTAATGTGTGCGGAAAAAGACCCGATTACTTGTCATCGGACTATTTTAGTTTGCCACAAGCTTAAAGACTTCAATGTGCAGATTAATCACATTCTGTCCGATGGAAATTTAGAATCGCATCAGGATTTAGAAGCCCGACTTCTCAACAAGTTTAACAAGGGCAAAACAAATAATGAACCAATTCAATTAAGCTTGTTTGAATTACCACCGAATCTGAAAAATGAAATCGTTGATTTAGAATCAGCTTATTATCGTCACGGATTGGAAATCGCTTATGTCACCAAAGAAAGCAATTAATTTATTTACAATTGGTTTTACTCAAAAAAGTGCTGAGGAGTTTTTTGGGACTTTGATGGAAGCGGGAGTCCGCAGGGTGATTGATACAAGGCTGAATAATGTATCGCAGTTAGCAGGTTTTGCTAAGCGGAAAGATTTAGAATATTTTCTGCGAACCATTGGTAATATTGAGTATGTTCATGTGCTGGATTTAGCGCCTACTCAAGATATTTTGGATGATTATAAAAAGAAACAGGGAGATTGGGATGTTTATGAACAGAAGTTTTTGAGCTTAATGGGCGATCGACAAATAGAACAAAAGATTTCGTCAGATATTATGGATTGTGCGTGTCTGCTTTGTAGCGAACCAAAACCCCATAATTGTCACCGTCGCTTAGTTGCTGAATATCTCAAGGATAAGTGGAAAAATGTCAAGATTAATCATCTTTAAAAAGTGCGGTATCTAATAAAAAAATCTCAAATCTAAAATCGAATGACTCGGATAATTTGTCTCGCTAATTCCTGGAAACGCGGCGAAAGGTGCATCGCCGGAATTAATGAACTTCAAGGTAAGTGGGTGCGCCCAGTTTCCGACTTACCAGATGGTCAGATTCCTAAAGAAATCCGGCAGATAAATAGACTTGAACCGGCATTATTAGATGTTCTAGATATTCCTCTGGCGAAGACGGGGCCGGACTTTGGTTTTGAATCGGAAAATCTGTCTATTTTACCTGGAAAATGGCGACAAGTAGGGAAAGTTCCGCCAGCATATTTGTTGAAATATTGCAACAATCACGAATATATTTTGCACAACGATCTGCGATATGTTACAGTGGAGTATATGCAGTCTTTGCCAAAAGGCGATCGCCTGACTTTGCAATTAGTCAAAGTAGTAAAATTTACCGTAAAAAAGCTAACTCAAAGATTTGAAGGTGGTAATAAATGGGAAGGATGTATTGTCACCAAATACAACCAAAAATTGACTGCTACAATTACCGATCCGGTCTTTATTAGAAAGTTAGAATTGGGATATCGACCGCAAAAAGCTTGTGTGGTTACGGTGAGTTTGAGTATGCCTTGGCGGCCCGATGATTGGGAGGGAGATGACCCTTGTTGGAAGTTGATTGCCGGTGTGATAGAGTTGCCGGAAGATATTGTTGATAATGAAGTTTTGTTTTGACCAAAATCGCACTTCCAGCTTAAATATTATGAAATTTGCAGATTTTGTGCTATAGTTGTGCCGGACTTTACATATCAAAAAAGGGTGCTTTTTTTATGAAAGCAGAATTTTATTATGACCGTTATAGATATACTTGCAGTTTAGTTCAAATGAATTTTACCCAAGAATTAAAAATTAAAAATCATCAAGGCTTTGTATTAGCAGTTAAGCAAGGCTCAAAAATGGGAATTTTGGGCAAAACTCGTGAAACTGCTAAAAAAGTTGATGTCACTCAATCTCATTTTTATAATGTAATTAAAGCTGCCATGAATGCTTTAGAATTAGAAGCTAGAGATGAGTTAATTTTAGAAAAAAATCGGACGCTTGCGGAAGCAGAGGCAAAGATTCAGGAGCAAGACAGAGAAATTCGGGTGCTGAATGAACAGCTAAAAATACTCAGAGAAAAAGTTGAACAGTTGTCAGCACAAAACCAGGAACTAGCGATGCAGATGATAGACGAGGAAATCAGGGAAAGTGAACTTAGTTAAGCAGAAGTCGATGATTTTTTTAGATAGTAAGAATTTTACTAATATCAAGATCCCAATCATTCATCTCTCTCTTATCTAATTCAGTGAACTCAGCGCTCTATAAAGCTGAAATTATTCCGCTCAAACCCGAATATATTGCATCCTATTATGACAACAACTGAGGGCAATAATTATCGGGCTTAGAAATTAAATTATTTAAAATTCCTAACTGTTGAAGTACGGGAGAAGACAAACTAATTGGTAATGAAACTGGCCCGCAGGGAATAGGGTTATGTTTGATATACATAATTCCGAAATAAGATTGAACCCCTAATTGTTTAGACAAAGCTACCTGAACAGCCAGCGGATTGTTATTATAAGTTGTAAGTTTTATCCCATATAAATAATTGTTTGTTTCTGCCACGGAAAAGCCAACTGATTTCAAAATACTAGCCGCAGAACTAGGTGTTTGGGGCTGTGGAAATGAGAGCGCGCCAAAAGAGTATGTAAATTGAGATTCTTCTGAATATTGTGCAGTTTGATGTTTGTTCAGATAGCTAATATATTGTGTCGCTTCACTTTCTTTAGCTTTGTTGATTAATCTGAGGAAAATAGGCAAAGCAATAGCCGATAATATCCCAATGATAAATATCACAACCAACAATTCAATCAAAGTAAAGCCTTTTTCACAATAGTTTAATTTTCTCCTAGGGTGGGTGTCTTTCCCGCCATTAAAAGGTCGATGGACAACAGACATAATTGATATCCTCACAGAAAATCTACAATTATTTAACTAAGGATCGACCATTTTTTTGCAATGTTTGCCAAGTCTTGGGAAACTCAGCTTTATTTTGATATATAACCGGCAACCAGCTAACACCGGGAATTTGCCCGTCATAATCTTTTAGACGCTTTCGGGCTTCTCTCACGGAAACATAAAAAGAATTTCCACCAGCAAAGGCTTGGAGAAAAGTTTTCAGAAACTCCTGGGCGATCGCATCCGACACCAGTTCTCGCATCACGATAATTTGAGGGATATCTAAATGGGCTAATTGCTTCGCCAATCCCAAACCATCGCAAGAGTTAAAGATTGCTATTTCCAAACCCTTTTCAATAGCTATTTTCAAGGAATGTTTTAACTGTTCCACACTTAAATTATCTGTATTATTGATCCAAATCACCCCCGTACTGCCATCTACTTCGCTCTGACTGTGACCCGAAAAACACAAGATATCCCACCCTGTTTCATCTGTAAGATATTTCTCAAGTTCCCTGGGATTTGGTTGTTCCAAAAATATTGTTTCGGCTCCTTGCAAATTCTCCAATATTTTCCTATCTTTATCGAGATTAATTCCTGTACTGTCGCCCAAAACTGCCAAAATTCTTACTTTTTTTCTTGATGGTACTGATTTTTTGACTCTGTTAGATAGTTTGCGACTTAAAGCTACTTCTGCTTTAGTGTAGATTTCAAAAAAATCCCATTGATGCCAGGGGAGTTTTCGCAGTAAATTGTCTTCAGTTTCGATGATTACCCGCACCTCGTCATTGTGGTTTAATTTCTCGCACAATTCTTGCTGAATTGGGTAAAATTGTTCTGATTTTAGCCAGTTTTTTATATCTATTTCTACTTGTTCTACTAAGGGTTTTAGCTCCTCTATGGAAAAGTTACTGATTTGACCTTTGTTTACTTTTATGGCACGGTTGTTTCGCTTAAGGTTAAACTCATACATTTTTTGCCACTTTTGATAGTTTTCTGAAATTTCTGGTTTTGGTGGCAATTTGCCTTCTAATGTTATGTCTAAACGATGGCCATCGCACAAAATATCAGCACTCACCTCAAACCCTTGTTTCAAGTCACCACGGTCAAATTTTAATAATACTACTTGTTCAGACAACGGTCTGACTATATCCTCTATTGCTGATAGCAAGTATTGGCGCTGTTCTGCTGAGTTTTCCAGGGCAGGTGCTTCTGTTCCTAACACTTGTATCGCTGCTTGATAGAAACTATTGAAATCATTGTTAATTTTTGCTTTATCAGTTTCA
>Ga0075154_10002646_pt1 | contig 11610 bp, 14 predicted proteins | sample JI71714BDNA_FD_70965 | JGI IMG/M metagenome (GOLD analysis project Ga0075154, IMG submission 70965) | Wastewater effluent complex algal communities from Wisconsin, to seasonally profile nutrient transformation and Carbon sequestration -... | ecosystem: Engineered > WWTP > Effluent > Algae... | reverse complement strand
CCCCATACAATTGAGCCACCAATGTTTTATTATGGGTTAACACCAATGTGGGTCTTTGTACATTGGCTATTACATTGGCCATGGTAAACGTTTTACCACTACCTGTAACACCCAATAAGGTTTGAAACTGTTCTCCACCATTAATGGCATCCGTTAATTGCTGAATGGCCGTTGGTTGATCACCTGCAGGTTGATAATGAGATTGTAATTGAAAAGGCATGGGTGCAAATTAACTAATTAGCCAATGTGCCGATTTGATAATCTGATAATGATGGAAGAAATTTTTATGTAACTAGCAGCAGAACAAATATTGGGCTGTGGTTGCGTCGCACACTTGTACTGTAATAATTTTAATGAACAAATACTAAAGTCTTTTCTTTGTCCTCATTCATGGAAAATTCTGTTTTACAACATCGCTATTTTGCACTCAATAAACCTAACAAAATGGTATCACAGTTTGTGAGCAGCCATAAAGTTGGATTACTAAGCGATTTAGATTTTGCATTTCCCGATGGCACACATGCCATTGGCAGATTAGACAATCATTCAGAAGGTTTATTGTTGCTAACAACCAATAAAAAAGTTACCAAATTATTATTTGAAAGCGATACACCACACAAAAGAACTTATTTGGTTAAAGTAAAAAACATTGTATCGCCCGAAAGTTTACATCTACTTCAAACAGGCACCACCATTAGGGTTAAAGGTGGTGGAGATTATGTTACTATTCCTAGCGATGTACAAATTGTAGAACCACCTATTGATTTATTTAAAGGAGGTGCTAATCAAAGAGAAGGTTTACCAACCACCTGGTTAAGCATTACTTTAACCGAAGGCAAATATCATCAGGTAAGAAAAATGGTTGCATCGGTGCATCACCAATGCCAACGGCTAATTAGAATGAGTATTGAAGATTTACATTTGGGTAACTTACAAGCTGGTGAAGTAAAAGAAATGCAAGAAAAAGATTTTTTTGCTAAGCTTAATATTGATAATTGGCGATGATTTAAAACCCCAAAGATTTGGTGCATTTTGTTGTAAGTAGATTTCAAAAAATGTTCACTATTGTGCAAACCGTTGAAGAGTGCGACGCAACAACTGTTCAATAGTAGCACTACAGCTTACTCAATAATTTGTTTTACAATTTTCAATTCGCAAATTGCGAATTGAAAATTATACCCTACTTTTACTGCATGAGAAAGCATAATGGAATGCGTCCACAAGATATTGTAGTATTGCTTAAAATAATTGCAATAGGGCAAAACCCTTGGCAATTAAAAGATTTGGCTGCAAGCTTGTTTTTAAGTCCATCAGAAATATCAGAATCATTGAACAGAAGCCAGTTAGCTGGTTTAATTGATTTTAATAAAAAAAAGGTAAAACGCCAAAGCTTAATGGAATTTTTACAATATGGCTTACAGTATGTTTTTCCTCAATCACCAGGTACAGTGGTAAATGGAATTGCTACTGCACATGCACATCCTTTTATGCAAAAACATTTTAAGAGTGATGTACTGTATGTATGGAATGATTTTAAAGGAAAAGAAAGAGGATTGGCAATTGAACCTCTATACAGCAAACAAGTTGATGCAATTAAGCAAGATGATATTTTATATAAAATGCTTGCATTGGTTGATGTTATAAGAATTGGTAAGACAAGAGAAATTACCATTGCCATTAAAGAATTAAATAAAATGATTATTGATGAGTTATTCACTTAACCTATTACGCATTAAAGCTGTTTATAACGCTTTAGGGAACTTGCAAAATGAAGTAATTTTTGTAGGTGGAGCTACAGTTGCCTTATATGCAGACAGGAAAACTGAAGAAGTAAGACCAACAGACGATATAGATATTTTAGTTGAAATTGCTACGCACAAAGATTACGCCATTGTAGAAGAACAATTGAGAAAAAGGGGATTTGAAAATGATATTGAGTCTGGTATCATTTGTAGGTATAAAGTACAGGGAATTATTGTAGATATTATGCCAACTAATGAAGAAGTTTTATTGTTTTCAAATAAGTGGTATGCAGAAGGATTTACTAATGCTATTAATTATTTAATAGATGCAGAACATACCATTAAAATTTTTAGTGCTCCATATTTCATAGCAACTAAGTTAGAGGCATTTAAAAACAGAGGAAAAAATGATGGTAGAACAAGTACCGATTTTGAAGATATCATTTTCGTATTTGAAAATAGATCTTCGATTTGGGGTGAACTTATAGTTGCTCCACCAAGTATTAAAGAATACTTAATTAAAGAGTTTAAAGAACTATTAGGAAATCTACTTTTTGAAGAATGGGTAGATGCACATGCAGGATTTGGTTCTCCGCCTGCTACATATTATATCATTGAGAGGCTTGAAGAATTTGTAAATGAAAAATAAACTGCCATTAGTAAGTAGAAATATTTCTAAAAATAATATAGAAGGTTGTTACTTGTAAGGTACAATCTATATTACTGCTTCTTTTTTACTATTTTCTTCTTAGTCTTAGGCTTTGTGCTATCTACTTTTTGTACAACTGTATCTTTTGCTTTTATAGTAGCAGTATCTTTTTTCTTTTTCATTTCTGGTGTTATGCCAAAATTACTATCGCCTTTTGTAGTAAAGGTTTTATTGCTTCCACTATGGCTACGATGTTCAATTCTTTTGGTTTGGGAAAAGCTTGCAGTAGCTGCAAAAACTATACTTGCCAAGAGTATTATTTTTTTCATGTTCTTAAATTTCAATTCAATATAGAAAATTTATGTGGTGTTGTTTATATTTAATTTCGAATGAAAACAATTTTAACAAATATTGCCGCTAAAACTGCATTCATTTTTGTGTTGTTATTCATTGGCTCTTTTTCTTTTCCTCATTACTTTCTTCCTGACGTAGGTGCATATACACACTCTTTCTTTGAAACTATTACAGCTTGGTTTGCAAGAAATATTTTACAAGTACAACAACCTTTTACTGCTGAATTAATCTCTGATTCTACTGCATTTTATATAAATGCTTTATGGATACTCTGCTGCTCAATGATTGTTGCTATTGTTTGGCAGCTATTTGATAAAAACAATCATTTTATAAAATACTACGGTTGGTTTTTAGTTTTTGTGCGTTATTATTTAGCCATACAATTATTAGCTTATGGATTGAATAAAGTTTTTAAATGGCAATTTTATTTGCCTGAACCCAATATACTTTTTACTACTGTTGGCAATACTTATAAAGATATATTGTATTGGAGTAGTATGGGGGCTTCTAGAACTTATTCCATTTTCACAGGAGTTTTAGAAGTACTTGTAGCAGCTTTATTGCTGTTTAAACGAACTACTTTATTGGGAGCTTGTTTGGCTTTTGGTATTTTGTTGAATGTATTATTCATCAATCTTTCTTTTGATATTTCGGTGAAGTTGTATTCACTCTTTTTATTGTTACTTGTTGCTTTGCTTTTGCTACCATATACAAAAAAGTTATTTCAATTTTTCTTTGCTTCTAATAATCAAAACACTACAACTAAACCAAGAAAAAAATATTTGCTTATAATAAAGTGGTTGGTAATATTTGTTATTGTAATTGATGCAATGGCTGTATATATTCAAACCAATAATTTTAATGATGATGCAGCACCAAGACCATTTTTACATGGTGCATACGAAGCCCAAATATTTGTTTTGAATGGTGATACTTTATTGCCTTTAACTACAGACACCCATTATTGGAGAAGAATGTTTATACATCGTAGAGGTTACTTAATTGTACAACATATGAACGATGAAATGCAGGATTTTGAACTTACAATAGATAGTACCAAACATTCATTCACTTTACTAAACACAACAGATAGCTCAACACATTTTTTTAATTATAAAAAAACTAGCGATAGCACTTTATACTTAAATGGTAAATTGTACAATGACTCTATAAAAATTCACTTCAACACAATTGACTTAAAAAAATTGCCCTTATTGCAAAATGAATTTAGCTGGACGATTGATTAATGTTTTACTCTGCTGGTTGTACTTCTTTTTCAACTCTTCTTGTACCGCTGTATAATTCATACTCTAATAATCGGCAATCGATGGTGCTGTTGTAAAATTCAATTCTACGCTTGGCTTTTAATCCAATTTTTTTGGCAAGATCTAAGTTGCCCGTAAACACATAGCCAAAATAACCACCACATTGTTGTTTCATAAAATCGCCAATACGGCTGTAGGTTTCTTCCAATTCTTGTTCATCGCCTAATCGTTCACCATACTCAGGATTCACCATCATGATGCCAGCTTTATTTTGTGGCACTTGTGTTGCAGCAAAATCGCATACTGCAAAATGAATGAGGTTTTCTACGCCTGCTGCTGCTGCATTTTTCTTGGCATTTTCAATGGCTTTATTGCTTAAATCGGTGGCAATGATTTTTAAATGAGGCACCTCTTTTATTTGTGAAGTCAACAATGCTTTTTCTTTTTCGTACATAGCTTTATTATACCCTTCAATATGCATAAAAGCGTAATTGGATCTAAATAATCCTGGAGCTCTATTGGTAGCAATTAATGCTGCTTCAATAGCCAATGTTCCTGAGCCACACATAGGATTGATGAATGGATTTATTCTATCCCAATTCGTAGCATAAATAGTTGCAGACGCCAACCCTTCTAACATAGGTGCAAGTCCTGGAATTTTTCTGTACCCATGCCTAGCCAAAGAATCTCCAGAAGTATCTATAAAAACTTCAGCTTCATCGTTCTTCCAAAATAAATGAATGACTGCACCCACTAATTCTGCTCCTGTACTTGGTCGGTTACCACGAACTTCTGTCATTCTATCTACAATAGCATCTTTAACTCTAAGGTTAGCAAACATGTTATTGTTAATCGTATCGTTTTGAACATTACTGGTAATGGAAAAATAACCAGGATTAGGAATAATTTTTTCCCAAGGATAGCTTTTTAAATGCTGATGAATTGCATCGGCATCTTTAGCAATAAAACTTTGTAAGCTATACAATACCTGACTTGCACAACGCAAGTTGAGGTTGAGTTTAATACAATCGTTTACTGTAGCATTAATTCTAACGCCAGTAACAAAACTATCTTCTATAGTAAAACCTAGTGCTTCTACTTCCTTTTGTAAATAAGGAGCAATGCGTTTGTGGCAAGTAATTATAACAGCAGCTTTTTGTGTAAATGGGTTCATATCATATAAAGGTAAGTCAGGTTAAATAGAATTTAAAGTTAGATATTGAAATATATTGAAAAAGTCGATGTTTTGAATACTTACATATAAAGCAATTAAATTCATTTTTTTTGTTGAGTTCACAATTATTTAGAAATCAAATATTTAATAAAATAATTATTACAAAAAAATAATGTTTTGTTTTAGAAATATTATTCGGTGATTATTATATTTGTATATTAACAATTTACAATAAATTGAACATGAGAAAATTATTAACTCTGATACTTGTATGTATAGGTTTTATAGTAAATAGCCAAGTAACTGTTGACCTAAGTTTCAATCCTATAGATACTGTATCAAGCAGTTTTTTAGGTGCTAGAGGTATTGTGCAAGCTCAAGTTATACAAAACGACGGGAAAATATTACTTGCTGGAGATATGACTGGCTATAACAGTAATCAATCAACTACTTCTGGTAGATTGATAAGGTTAAATGCTGACGGTTCTAGAGATTTTAGTTTTGGTAGTGCAATTGGTGCAAACAATACTATTAATGCAATAGCTATTCAAAACGATGGAAAAATTATTATTGGCGGCAGCTTTACTTCTTATGCTGGTATTACAGTTAATGGAATTTGTAGATTGAATAGCACTGGTAGTTTTGACCCTACATTCAATCCTGGTTTGGGATTTGCAGGAGGTTCTGCTATGGTTTTAGCAATAAAGATTGCATCAGACGGTAAAATACTTGTTGGTGGTATATTTTCATCTTATAACACAAACGTGGCTGGTTGTATATGTAGAATAAATACAGATGGTAGTTACGATGCTACATTTAATAATGCAGGAATTGGGTTTAATCTCTCATCAAGAGTTAGAGCCATTGATATACAAGCGGATGGTAAAATATTGCTTGGTGGTGCGTTTAACAACTATAATGGAGTTACATGCGAAGAACTTATTAGAATAAATTCTAACGGCAGTGTGGATCTAACTTTTAATATGAGTAATGTTAATGCTGGCGAAGTACTGACCATAATAACTAGGGCTGACAACAAAATTTGGATTGGAGGTTCTAGTTTTTCGCCAGCCAGTGCCTATGCTGGTATATGGTTATTAAATAGTAATGGTATTAATGATGTTAGTTTTTCTCCAACAACAGGAGTTACTTCTTCAGGTGCTATCTATACAATTACTCCAATAAGTACAAACAAACTTTTTATAGGAGGAAATTTCACTACCTATAATGGTACTAGTAGGTCTTCAATGGCTATCATTAATACCGATGGAACGTTAGACCTTTCATTGTTACCTACTAACTCGTATCCATCTGGCTCACTTGTAAAATCATCAAATTTGAATGCTTCAAATAGCATTGTTTATTCAGGAAATTTTACTAGCAGCATTAGTTTAAGAAATAACAATGTTGAACAACTAACAGCTGCATATTATTGATGAAAATTTCAATCCAACTTTTGGAGCAAATGCAACAATAAAAACATTTACCCTACAACCTGATGGTAAAATTATAATTGGTGGTTTATTCAGTAAGTATAATAACATAGAAAGAAATCGTATTGCAAGGCTTACTGAAAATGGTGAATTAGATAATACATTTACGGTTGGCACAGGCTTAAATAATAGTGTAAATGACATAGCGGTACAAAGCAATGGAAGCATAATTACTGTTGGTGCTTTTACTAATTATAATGCCAACAATGTAAACCGAATTGTACGTCTTAATGCCAATGGATCAATTGATGCTTCGTTTGCCACCAATATTGGTACAGGAGCCAATGGAGAAATAAATACTATTGCTTTACAATCAGATGGCAAAATAATTATTGGAGGAAACTTTACCAGTTTTAATGGAAATACATCGAACTACATAGCTAGATTAAACGCAAATGGAACATTTGATAATACGTTTAATATTGGAACTGGTGCATTTGGATTAATTCGGGTAATTAGAATACAATCCGATGGTAAAATTTTATTGGGTGGAGATTTTCAATTTTTCAATGGAGTTGCTGCTGGTAGGGTTTTACGTTTAAACTCTGATGGTACAACAGATAATACATTTAATACAGGGGGAAGTGGTGCAAATGGAAGTATTTATGATATAGTAGTGGCTTCAAATGGCAGTATTTGGGTTGCTGGAGAAATGAGCGTATATAATGGAGTTTTTTGTTCAACTTTAATAAAACTAACTAGTTTAGGCAGCAGAGATTTTTCGTTTACACCCAATGCAATTGGCTATGCATATTTTGTTAATCTATATGATAACGGTAAAGTATTAGTTGGAATGGGGCAAGATGTAGGTGGATTAGCAAATGCTTTGGTTTGGCTAAATAGCAATGGAATAATTGATACTACTATCTTCAATCTAAACGGACATATTTCGAAAGGGAAATTGCTTGGTAACGGCAATAAAATTCTTTTAGCAGGCTCTTTTACATCAGTGAGAAATGTAAATCGTAACCGAATTGCTCGTATAACAGATGCATCAGTCGCAGCTTTACCGCTTACTTTACAAAATTTTACAGGCAGTTTACAAAATGGCAATGCTGAATTAAATTGGAATACCAGTAATGAAATAAATACAGATAAATTTATTATTGAACGTAGTTTAAACAATACAACTTTTAATGCGGTTGGTACAATTGCAGCAAAAGGTAATAATATAAATACCTATCAATTTACAGATTTTAATATCAGCAACTTTGGAGCAACAACTATGTATTATAGACTAAAAATGCAAGACAAAAATAGCAGCTTTAGCTATTCTGCAACTGTGCCAATTAAGTTAAGTTTAAAAACAAGCATGACTTTGTTACCCAACCCCGTAAAAAATACAGCATGGCTACAAATTCAACAAAATGTTACTGAGAAAATTAACATCAGCGTTAGCGATATTTCTGGAAAAATAATCATGCAGCAAAACCCAACTATTACTAGTGGAACAACAGTTATTCCATTACAAGTTGGCCAACTAGTTGCCGGGATTTATTTTATTACAATAAAAGGCAATAACAAATTAGAAACTTTAAAATTGATAAAAGAATAGTATAAAAGATAACTTCAATAATTAAAAAACCAAATAATTATACTCAGATAAAAGATAAAGCAATAAAATATAACGAATGGTGGAAGAACAATTCTTTTGTTGAAGAATTGGATACTCGATTGTTCAATCTTGAAACTGGTAAAGACAAGCGAATTACAATAACGCAACTTTCCACATCGATTGATAAGCTTCGAAAAAACATTAAGCTAAATAATATTTCTAAGTAAAGTTTAATTCAATTTTTAACCTCTTCTACGATTGCCTCAAATAAGCTGAATGCTTTAAATAATTTTTATCGTTGGCAAACATAAATAAACAAGTTCCATTTGCAATTGAACCAATAATAGCTGTATGTAATTTTTCTGGAACAGCAGGACAACCTAAACTTCTGCCAAGGTATCCCTGTGCTTTTGCAATACGTTCATCTACATAATTTGCTGCATGCATTACAATACCACGGCTCATGGCATTGTTGTTAAATCCAGCTTCTAAACCTTCCAATCATAATGAGTAACCATGTTTGCCTTTATAAGTAGTTGCGGTTGTATAAAAACCTAAACTGCTTTTAAAACTCTCTGCCACATTAGAGAATGAATTGGCAGTTTGCAATCCACTATTTCTACCATGTGCAACATAAGTGTTAAACAACAATTTACCATTTGCAACATCCACAATAAATAAGCGTTTTGCAGTAGATGGCATACTGAAATCTATAATAGAAAGTGCATCTGGATTTTTTAATTTTCCAGATTGTAATAATTGTAAATAACCTTCTATTGCATAGTTAAAAACTGCTTCATTTAAGCCTATGTTTTTTAACTGAAGTATTGCATATAAATTGGCTGGTTTATACAAATTGTAAGCCTGACTAATCGATGAATTTTGTTTGCTTTCGTGCTTGTTTGGAAGTATAAACAATAGCAATAACAATAAACTTGTGGCAACATTCTTTTTCATAGGGAGATTTTATGTTGTTAAAGCTATACATTAAACTTTACTACGAGTATAGTTTGCAATAATATTAACGTAAGTCAACCTAGTGTATTAGTATATTTTAACAAACATCCTTACCTATTGTGTTGTATTCCTATTTACAAGATATTTTCTAACTCTTGTAAATGCTCAATTGTATAAGTGGCTTTAACGGTTGGAATTACTTTTAAATGATTTACAAAAACAGTATCCATTCCTGCATTAATACCTCCTTGTATATCGGCTTCTTGATTATCGCCAATCATAATACTTGTAAAAAGTTCAGCACCAGATTTTTGCAATGCAAAATCAAAAATTTCTTTCTTAGGTTTTAAGCTATTACTTGCTTCAGAAGTAATTACTTCTGTAAAATATTGATCTAAATTACTATTGCGTATTTTGTTGTGTTGTACTGCTTCAAAACCATTGGTAATTAAATGCATTGCATAGTTTTTACTGCGTAGATAATCCAACACTTCTATGGTATGCGGAAACAAGTTTTTCTTAGTGGGCAATAGATTCAAAAAGTCTATTGCCATTTGTCTTGATAAAGCTTCATCGGCAATTTTATACTCTAGCAATGCCAACCACATACGTTTCCAACGCAATTCATCTTGCTTAATCAATCCTTTGGTATACTTATCCCATAAACGTTCGTTATGAAAACTATAATGGTTAAAAAAAGCATCAAAATCGTTGATTCCTCTTTCTATTAATGCATGTTGAATATATAAATCTTGTAGTGTTTCTTTTGCATTGGTTTCAAAATCCCAAATAGTATGATCTAAGTCGAAAAACAAATGTTGGTATTGCTTCATAGATGCAAAATAACAGTTCTGCAGTTTTATTGTTGTAATTAAATACCAACACTATTTTTAATGAGCGGTAAACATTAAATGTTTTACTTCGCAAATAATTTTTTATATGAATATTATTATAACAGGTGCTTCAAAAGGATTAGGTAAAGCTTTTGCACAACAATTTGCAAAAGATGGCAACACATTGTTTTTATGTGCAAGAAATGAAGCAGTATTAAATGCCACTGCTAATGAATTGAACAAACAATTTAAAAATTGTACTATTCATGTAAAAGCAGTAGATATGAGCATTAAAGAAGAAGTAATTGCTTTTGGGAATTGGTGTTTAAGTTTCGGCACCCCTAATATTTTAATTAATAATGCCGGTGTTTTTTTACCAGGTTCTGTACACAATGAAGAAGAGGGAACTTTAGAACAAATGATTACTACAAACTTATACAGTGCTTATCATTTAACAAGAACTGTATTGCCCCAAATGATGAAACTGACTGAAACGAACAAACACATTTTTAATATTTGTTCTATTGCTTCTTTACAAGCGTATAGCAATGGTGGTAGTTATAGCATCAGCAAATTTGCTTTATTGGGTTTTAGCAAAAACTTACGAGAAGAATTAAAACCATACCAAATTAAAGTTACCTCTGTAATGCCAGGTGCTGCTTACACAGATAGTTGGAAAGGCAGTGGTATTGATGAAAAAAGAATTATGGAAGCCAACGATGTAGCTAAAATGGTGTATGCCTCAGCTCAATTATCGCCACAAGCTTGTGTAGAAGAAATTGTTTTAAGACCTCAATTGGGCGATTTATAACTGAATAAATTGTTCAACTTTACTATCAAATTTTTGTTATTGAATAGAGCAAATACTGTTTCAACTTATTGCAACAGTATCTTTGCAACAGAAAATTGAGTGAACATGAAATTTAGAAGCGTACTTTTTATAATACTAATCATTGTGCTAAGCATGAGTACTGCTAATGCCCAATGTTCTATTTGTACCAAAACAGCACAACAATTGGGTGAAGGACCAGCATCGGCATTGAATAACGCCATTGTATATTTAATGATGACGCCACTTTTAATTATGGGTTATGTAGGTTTTAGATGGTGGAAAAAAGAAAAAGAGGTAATGGCCGAAGAAAGAAAACCTAACGTATAAAATAACTTTCTAGCAAAAACAAAAAGCCTTTGAAATTACTTTCAAAGGCTTTTTTAATCATTGAATTTTATTGGAAATTAAACTACTAAAACACTGTTGATACCACCATAAATATTTGGTTGCTCACTATCGGCTTCTGGCTCATTTAACCAAATTGTTTCGTCTACTTTGTACTTAAACTCATGCTGAGTTCCTTTTGGTAAATTTACATCGGCAGAAAAACTACCATCTTTCTTTTTACTTAAGATTATTCCATTTTCCCAATCGTTATTTAAACCTACAACTTCTACAGTTTCGGCTTGCTCTGGTGTAAATGAAAATTTCACCTTACAATAATCTTTAGTTTTATAATACGTTTTTTGAATCATGATTGCCTGTTTTTAAAAATTACAATTTTTTATTAATACCTAAAATGCAAAAAAGTAACCC
>Ga0075154_10002645_pt1 | contig 11610 bp, 9 predicted proteins | sample JI71714BDNA_FD_70965 | JGI IMG/M metagenome (GOLD analysis project Ga0075154, IMG submission 70965) | Wastewater effluent complex algal communities from Wisconsin, to seasonally profile nutrient transformation and Carbon sequestration -... | ecosystem: Engineered > WWTP > Effluent > Algae... | reverse complement strand
TAGGATTACAAATCCATAAAAATCAAAGAAATCTATCTAAATTTAAATATCTGGAATTTTTTATTACCCCGATCCACAGAGCAGCCTAATAAAAAAGAGGCTACCTTTTTAGACAGCCTCACAGGGATGGGTATAAAACATGATTAGTAAATACAATTACTTCTCTTTGATTTATCTATTAACATCATTTAAAACTGATAAAATTTTTGCTTTTACATCTTCCCAATTTAATAGTACTTCTTCATTAGTAAATCTTAAAACCTTGCATCCTAAAGATTCTAAATCTGCTTGTCTTTCTACATCATATTCTTTTTGTTCTAGATGAATTGGACCATCTATTTCCAAAATTAACTTGTATTCAAAGTTGTGAAAATCTACCATATAATACAACTTATTACCGATTACTTCTTTGTAATTTATTAGAAATTGCCTATTAAACTTTAGGCCATGTAGTTTTCTGTTTCTTAATCTTTCCCAAACAAATTTCTCAACTTGTGTTTGATTTTTTCGATTATCTCTGGCAAATTGGAGCGTATCTAATTATTTCATAAGCTGATTCAGTATTTATAAACATTAGAAATTACATCACCTTTCTCCTGACATAAAAGCAAAAACTTCCTTCACATTTTAGTTTTTGAATATCAGGTCTGCCATCTAGTTCTGTATGATTTACTTTGGTAACAAAATACACATCTTTATCTATTTTACCATCCAGAAGCCATAACTTATCTTTGCTTTGGGCCATATCTCCCGGTTTTATCTTTTTATAGAAGTATTGTGCATAACTTTTAAACCCTATAGTTTCGACATATACATCCTGATTTTCTAGTGATTTATAAAAGTCAATAGCAGGCCCTTGGCTGTATCTTTCGATGCCTGGCAAAACCCAAAGCAATGTCATCAAAAGTGTAGAAGCTATAGATAAAGATATTGTTGTGATTACGTAAATCATTCTTCTTTGGATCCAAAAGTAAAGAGAAAGCACAAAACCTAATCCAAAAAATATCCCGATCGTGGGCTCGTATCCTGTCCAAGAGTTGGATATATCTAATGCACTTAAAGCAATCTTATCATTTATGTATGGCTTTAATAAATCGATATGATTGATCAAATAAAAAAATGCAATAAATAAAGCCGTCCAAATGAAACCTAGAAAGGTGTAGACCCAAAATACAAATCTGCTGATTATTTTTTTGCCTACCACAACATCATATATATATTTTGCAGCTAAAAAGCTCAATGGCAAATACGTCATCGATGAATAATGGACAATCTTGGTAGTACTGATACTAAAAATAATCATGACCACCCAAAATAAAGCAATCATCCAGATTTTAAAATTATTTCCAGTCTGATCTTTTCCAGGAATAAGATAAGGCAACCCAAAAACTGATATCGGAAAACAACCCAAAAAAACCACTACAAAATGATAGTAAAATGGCTGACCATGCCCAGCAACAGGTGTTGTAAATAGCTCAATTTGATATTTTATAAACTTCATCAAAATATCAAATCCATGAAAATACACTTCTGCACCTAACCATACGGCAATCAAGCTGCTAAATCCAAGAGTAAACATAAGTATTGCTTGCCATACTCTTGAATTTTTTAAAAATCTGATCGTCGTTTTTACGATATTCTTAAATGGTGATCCTTCAACTTTTTTTGAATTAGACAAAAGAAGCCATATCGAAACCAAACCTGCGGTACAAATAACAAGCAAGAGTCCTACAGGACCTTTAGTCAAAAAACTTAATCCACTAAAAAGTCCTGCATACAAAGCTGATTTTGTATTGATTTCCAAATCCTTAAATACCTTATAAACATAATACACAGACATGAATATAAAATAATTAAACACCGGATCAATGATACCTGACTTAAAATACAAATGTGGCAATATGGAGCCAAAATACACCAGTGACCACAACCAACCAAAGCTAACATCTTTCATCAGACGAAGTCCAATATGATATAATGTCACTAAATATATCACACCAAACAGTGCATTGGGAAATCTTGCAGCAAACTCATTGACACCAAAAATTTTCATGGATATGGCCTGCATCCAAAAAAACAATGGAGGCTTTTCCCAAAATGGAATATAATTGATTTGTACGGAAAGGTAGTTTTGTGTTTCCAGCATTTCTCTAGCAGACTCTGCAAAATTGACTTCATCCCAATCAAAAAGATGGACACTACCCAAGCCTATAAAAAAGAATAATGACAACCCTATCAGTATAAGAAGTTGGTTATTTTTTAAATATAAGATGTATTTGTCCATTCAGAAATCCTTGATTAAATGAAGTTTACCAACGAATCAGTTTTATCCATAAGTATCCAAATATAGCGAAAGCCAACAAAAAGCCTAGTCTCCAAACCCAAGTCATAATATGGTCTTGCTTGGCCTCTAAATCTGATGCCATAATCAAACTTTTACCATCATATCTCACTAATGGATTTAAATAAATCGCACTATTCTGATTTCTAGCTACTACCCTAATGTAAGTATCGTTATTCGCAAAAGTATAAGATGCGGTATCTTTTTGTGTACTTTTTTGTTTTAATGCACCATTTTGGCCTATAAAATCAATATCAGCTGGTTTTTCCAAAACTACTTCAAAACTATTTTCGCCTGTCTTTTTGCAAGAAAGCAATTTGTTTTCTGCTTGTTTGGTAAAGGATTGGGTCGCGTAGTTTCTGCCCTTTTTAAGATTTAAAAGTATTTCTTCAGGTTTGGCGCTAAATATATTATTCCATATTTGGAAAATCTCAGGGTCTTTGATATCATGAATATCATCATTTCCTATGATCCAGGAGAGTCTTCCCACGGAAAGCGCACGATCCCAATACTCTTCTGAATTTCGGTAATGATTGAGCACCTCAATAAGATGATATCCCGTGAGCTGCTCCATGTTTTCAAAAGTACGACCACCACCAAATTTTGGATGAGCTATCGCAACGATATCAGCATTTGCTCTAAGTTTGTTTGTGATAGTTTGCTGATGTGAAGAAGATTGCCACAAAGGAAAATCCCAAAAAACTACATCCTTGGCATTTATGGCCAAATAATGCGCCTTCTTCATACTATAACCATGCTCATAAACAGGAAAATTGATGATAGATTTTTGTCCAGTATATGGACTTATTTTTTGGTAGTTGGAAAGACATGCGACATCATAGTCTTTTTCAATATAAGCTTCTATGACTTCATTTTCGGTATTTTTACCATTGGTGGCTCCTGCCCAAGCTTTACTGTGTGCATGAAAGTTGGATTTGTAAGATTTTATTCCTACATCATCATATGGGTTATATATTTGTTGACCTGAAAAAGGGGCTGTTTTAGGAAAATCGTAAATAGCTGTTCCGGCATAAAGTATTAAAAACAAACCGATGGCACCCAAGAGTAATGATACTATCAGTTTTATGGAGATCTTGGATAAGGTTTTTAAAATTCGCAACATGCAATTAGAATTACTTACATTTAATGCAAGTATAACTTAGAAGATGCAAAGATACTACGATTTAGTCAAAGACAGGGTGTTTTATAATGAAACCTAACTATCAACTTTATATTTTGCCTATTTGATAAGATCTGCTGTCATTTTTTGTATACGATCTACAAGTTTTTCAGAGCTCATTTTTTCCCTAAGTCTGTCCACAATTATGGGGAAAGAAAAAGGAGTAGCTTTTTCAGGTTTGCTGATGATGATATGGGCATTTTGGATGGTCTGAAGGCACTTTCTCATTCGGTTTTCTTCGAGCTGGAAAGCCATAACTTCATCGTAGGTTTGCATAAAAAGCAAATGATCAGGTTCGTACTCTCTAAATACATCAAAAAGCAATTGACTACTAGCTTGAAGATGTCTTTCTTTCTTTTGTTTGCCTGGAAATCCCGTAAAAATCAAACCGGAAATTTTGGCAATATCCCGAAATTTTCTCCTAGCCATCTCCACACTATTGATACTGGATTGAATATCTGACGTTAGATTTTTAGTATCAAAAAGTGCCTTGTTTATCACTAGATCTACGTCAATCTCTCTATCTGAAAGCAATTCAAAACCTAAATCATTCATAGCTATGGAAAATGATATCGGATATATCATACTGATCCTTTTAGCAAGTAATGCAGCCATTCCTTCATGAACATTTCGTCCTTCAAAAGGGTACATCAATAAATGAAAACCTTCTTTACTTTCAAAATATTCTACCAAAAACTCATCTCTTTTGGGAATAATCGATCGCTTTTCTTGCATTTCAAAAATAGGAACCAAGGCTTGTATTTCTTTATCTTCTATAATATCTTCAGTATACTTGTAAATTTTCTCCTTCAAGACTGTAGACATTTGCGAACTCAATGGCATACGACCACCTTGATAAGATGGTATTTTTCCACTCTTAGCGTTGGAAAGTCTGACTTGTGCTACCATATCTTTGATCCTGACCAACTCTAATGCTCTACCTGCAAACCAAAAAACATCTCCAGGTGCCAGTTGTGAAACAAACCACTCTTCTATGACGCCAATATGAGTACCTTTTACCAACTTGATAGACATCAGCCCTTCTGAAACTATCGTACCAATACTGAGCTTGTGCCTGAGTATCTGTTTTCGGTCTGTAACTCTATATTTACCATCTTCTTCTATGATTACTTTTTTGTACTCATCATATGCCTGAAGAGATTGACTACCATAGACCAGAAAACTCAAGACTTTATGCCACTCATCCTGGTCTAGGGATGCGAAACAATAAGTTTTTTTAATTTCGTTCCATATCAAATCAGGATAAAAACCTTCTGAAACAGCTAGCGTCATCAAGTACTGAATCAAAACATCGAAACTTCTGATATAAGGTATTCTATCCTCAATTAATTGATTGTCGATGGCCATTCGTAAGCCTGCCGCTTCTATCAGCTCTAAGGCGTGTGTAGGCAAAAACCAAATATGACTAGAAGCACCGGGCTGATGGCCACTACGACCAGCACGTTGCATAAATTTAGCTACACCTTTGGGGCTACCTATCTGTATGATGGACTCTACGGGTCTGAAATCGACACCCAAATCCAAGCTAGAAGTACACACGACGGCTTTGATCCTTCCTTCGTGCAAAGCTTCTTCTACCCATTCTCTGATATCTTTGCTTATAGACCCATGATGCATAGCTATTTGTCCGGCCAGATCAGGTTCGGTTTCCAATAATTTTTGGTACCAAATTTCGCATTGTGCTCTGGTATTGGTAAAGATCAGGCTAGATTTACTTTTTTGGATGATTTCTACGGCTTTGTTAGCCATTTTGATACCCAAATGTCCTGCCCATGGAAATTTTTCCATCTCTTCAGGAATGACGGACAAGACATTGATTTCCTTTTTAATATTTGCCTTAATGACCTTTCTGAGACTTTCTTCTTTGGAATAAAGCAAAACTTCTATGGCTTCATCCATATTACCAATCGTAGCGGAGATACCCCAGATCCTAAGATAGGGACATAATGCTGACAACCGGGAAATAAACAACTCAGTTTGGACACCACGTTTTGAGCCGATGAGTTCGTGCCACTCATCCACGACTATACATTTTACTGTTTGCAGCATTTGTGTATAACCTTTCGAAGTCAGAACCACGTGAAGGCTTTCAGGTGTGGTGATGATAATCTGTGGCGGCTTCTTAAACTGTTTTTGTTTGTGATCAGACGAAGTGTCACCGGTGCGCACTTCTACTCTCCAAGGAAGTTCCAAGCCTTCCACAGCTTTTTGGCAGGACAAGTATATTTCTTTGGCCAATGCCCTGATAGGTGCTATCCATATCAGTTGCATACCTTCTGGAACTTGAGTTTTATAGTTTTTATGATATTGAATATAATTTGCCAATAAACCCAAGAGGCCTGCATAAGTTTTTCCGCTTCCCGTAGGCGCATTGATCACGCCAGAATATCCTTTATCATAGGCTTTCCAAGCTTCGACCTGAAACTCCATCGGCTTCCAACCTTTTTCTGAAAACCAGCCTTCTACAATTTTGATACCTAAGCTCAATGGAGGATAATTATATTTTTAAGATATCATAAGATTACAGAAAAATAGACAATGTGTTCAAATGGTGTGGCAGTTTTAAAGAAGATAAATTAATCTTCAGCAGAACTAACTCCCAATTTCAAAACCCAAGCGTCATCTGATGATCCACATACTTCTGCGGATTTTCTAATGATAGTAAGTGTTTTTTAACATCCAGGCCAAGGGCAAAACCAGTTAGACTACCATCGGAACCAATGACTCTATGGCAAGGTACAATGATAGGGATAGGATTTCTACCATTGGCAGTAGCTGCAGCTCTGATACATTTTGGATCACCTAGGATATTTGCCATTTGAGCGTACGAAATGGTTTTGCCGTATGGTATTTCAGTGAGAGCTTGCCAGACTCGTACAGAAAACTCAGTATATCCTTCCAAATCCGTTTTTACAGAAAATTGTCTGAGTTCTCCAAGAAAATATTGGGCCAACTCTGTTGCCGCTTGACGTGTGTTCTGATTGGGTTTATCAATTACATGGTAAGTGTCGACAATCTTGATCCATCTGATACCTAAATCTGATGCTCCAATGATCCAAGGACCAAAAGGTGTCTCTATATTTTGGACATACACATTTGGGTTGATATCACTTTCTGTCAGCAAAGAAGATATTTTCCTGGCCATTATTTACCAAAAATAGATTTGAATGATTGATATCTTTCTGGATTTATAGCTTTGTACTTTTCAGGAAATGAAAAATATATGGTGATATGCACCGGAATCGTGCTCAGTTCTTTCATTCCCGTTTGGCTCAAAATCACTTCCTTTGACCATCCAGAGATAGCTTCAATGTCTGACCACGAATCCACTACATCAGGGTAAATAATGTCTTTTTGGGTAGCTATAAAAGCTTCTGCAAAAGCATGGTAACCTACATTATAATAATCTTGTGGATATAGTACCGCATTAGTCAACTGTTCTAAAGATAGGATGATAACGCCATCTTCAGTATCGACTTCCACATTATGCAAATATTGATGTCTGGGAGTAGGAAAAGGATGTTTATACAAAAAAATTCTATCCATGTCACCCATCAGGTAATCCTTTCTGTTTAAGGTCATGATCAATCCATGTGCTGCCACCATACATTGGATATCATGAGGTACATCTCTATGTTCTGAACCTACTGACTGAAACAGCCTGCCTTCCAAATACAAAGTCATTCGGTTTTCAAACAACTTTTTAGCATCTTCGCTTAATAAAGTATATGGGTTAAAATACTTGGTCAACCAATCACGAAGCTTATCATCAAATTTAATTGGGTACTTAGTCAGCCACCAATGATCTAGTGGTCCATGAAAAACATAAAGACAAACTAGCAACACCACAGGAATCAAAATGTAAATAGAGTCACTCTCAAAAGGCGACACAAAAATTCTATACAAAAAGTATCCTCCTAATACCAATAATGGAAATGATAGCGCTTTGGAAATAGAATGTATCTGCATCTAACTAAGGTTATTTGGAATAAAACGTATTCCCGCCGAAAAATGTTATTGAAAGTTTCAATGTGAACCAAAAATGTAAAAAACAGAACTGCACATTAAATAAAAAAAGGGATAATTTCTAAAGAAATCATCCCTTTGTGGTACCTCCCAGATTTGAACTGGGGACACATGGATTTTCAGTCCATTGCTCTACCAACTGAGCTAAGGTACCAAAGCTCTTTTTGCGAAAAGCGACGCAAAAGTAATCGGTTTTTTATAATTACAAAAACTTTATCGCTTTTATTTTTGATAAAATGTCAGTACGCTCATAAATATTTAAATAAAATTCTACTATTTCTTCATCTCTTTCCAAGCATTGATGAGTCCATTGGTAGAACTATCAAAGGCATTGGTGGGTGCATTATTTTCCAATTCTGGAATGATTTTACCCGCAAGTTGCTTGCCAAGCTCTACGCCCCATTGGTCAAAACTGTAAATATTCCATATCACACCTTGCGTAAAAATTTTGTGTTCGTACATGGCTATGAGCATACCCAAAGTCTCTGGATCTAATATTTTTACCAGTATAGAATTGGTAGGTCTATTGCCTTCAAAAACTTTAAATGGTACCAAATCTATATATTCTTCTGGTTTTTTTCCTGATTTTTCAAATTCTTCTATGACTTCTTCCCTTGTTTTACCTTGCATCAAAGCTTGGGTCTGAGCAAAAAAATTGGACATCAATAGGGTATGATGATTGCCCAATGGATTTTGAGAAATAGCCGGCGCGATAAAATCACAAGGAATTAATCTCGTACCTTGATGCATGAGCTGATAGAAAGCATGCTGACCATTAGTTCCTGGTTCGCCCCAAATGATAGGACCAGTTTGATATTTTACTGGGTTGCCATTTCGGTCTGTAGCCTTACCGTTGCTCTCCATATTTCCTTGTTGGAAGTAAGCTGCAAAACGATGCATATACTGATCATATGGTAGGATAGCTTCAGACTCAGCTCCGTAAAAATTGGTGTACCAAATTCCGATTAACGCCAGCAAAACTGGAATATTTTTATCCAAGGGCGTTTTGAGAAAATGTCTATCCATTTTGTAAAAACCGGTAAGCAAAGATTCAAAATGTTCATAACCTATGGCCAAAGCAATAGAAAGTCCTATGGCTGATGTAAGGGAATATCGACCGCCTACCCAATCCCAAAACTCAAACATATTATCTGTATCGATACCAAATCGCGCTACCTCTATTTTATTGGTAGATAAGGCGACAAAGTGCTTCTTGATATGTTCTTCGTCTTTTGCCACTTCCAAAAACATCTGCCTAGCTGTGTAAGCGTTGGCCATGGTTTCTTGAGTGGTAAATGTCTTGGATGCTATTAAAAATAATGTGGTCCGCATATCTAGACCTTTGGTGACTTCCGCAATATGACTAGCGTCTACATTGGATACAAAATGTACATTGAGACGTGATTTGTAGGGCTTGAGTGCTTCCGTGACCATGACTGGACCCAAGTCTGACCCACCGATACCGATATTAACTATATCAGTGATGGCCTGACCATTGTATCCTTTCCACTTTCCGGATATTATCTGGTTTGTAAAGGTTTTCATCTTAGCTTTTACGGCTTTGATTTGTGGCATCACATCCTGACCATCAACATATACCGGTTGACCAGATTTATTTCTTAAAGCGGTATGCAGTACTGATCTTCCTTCTGTGACATTTATTTTATCACCATCATACATTGCTTTGATCGCTTCTTTGAGCTTGCAAGATTTGGCCAGTTGGACTAGGGTAGATAATGTTTCTTCGGTTATATTATTTTTAGAATAGTCTAATAAAATATCTTCAAACTTTATAGAGAACCGCTTAAAACGATCACTGTCTTTGGCGAAAAACTCCTTGATATGGGTATCCTTATTTTGTTTGTAAAGCTTAGTAAGTTTTTTCCATGCGGTAGTTTTAGATGGATCTATCTGATGCAACATATTTTGAATTTGATTTTTAAATTTGACCGCAAAGGTAAAATAAAGTTTAGTCTTCTTTTTAAACTTGTATAATTTTACAATTTTTTAAGATCAAACATGATGGATTCGAATTATTCACAATTGAGTTCTTTCGAATGATTAGATACGAAGACTATTCTTCTTCAAACACTGCATACCCAAATTCTAACCTACCTCTAAAATTAAGTGGTGGTTGTCTCCTAAATCTAAAACCTATTTCAATATCAATTTTTTCTTTGGTCAATTCTTGTTTCAATCCTGGAAAGGTACCGCTTAACATTCTAATTTCGCTTCCTGTATTAAACTGCACAAAATCGAGTCTGTAAATCTCTATTCTCCTACCTGTAGGAGTGATAAGATTGACAATTACATCTTCTACAAAAGCCATATCCTCATCTCCAAAACGAGACTTTATCAAACCAAAAGATGGATAAGCCACTAAAATACGTGATGTATCAACGCCCCTTTGATCAGCATTTTGTTTGTAAAACACTGGAATATCTCTGATGATCACAAAATTTCTAACCAAATTACTACCCGATGATATTGTATTTAAATCAAAGTCAGCATCTAACTTGACGTCATATATAGGCTTTGCCGATTTTTCACATGAAAAAAAGGAAGTAATCCAAATTAGAAAAAATACAATCTTGAATAAATTTAAATTCATTTTTTAACTATGGTTTGAGAGCAAATTCTGGTTGAATAACACATTTCCAACTGTATTTATTGTATTGTGGGTACTATTTGACATGGACAACACATAAAATTCATACCTTTGACGCTACAAATATAAGCATACACTATCACATCACATGCAGGGTATTAATCCTAATTTCGAAAACAAATCCAAAAATGTAAGACCACTTTCTTACTATACTGAAGGTTTGCAGGCTGGAAATAGGTTTGTACTTAGTGAATGTATCACCTTGGCAGAGAGTCAATTAGAAGAAAAGAGAAAATTAGCAACACAAATTCTGCATCACACCAAAACATCTGCATCTACAATACGTATTGGTATCACAGGGACACCTGGCGTAGGCAAATCTACTTTTATAGAAACTTTTGGACTTTATTTGATAAAACAGGGACATAAGCCGGCAGTTTTGGCCATAGATCCTAGTAGTCAAGTTCATAAAGGTAGTATATTAGGTGATAAAACCAGAATGCAGTATTTGTCTGCCAATGATAAGGCCTATGTCCGGCCTACAGCATCAGGCAATGTCTTAGGTGGAACAGCAGCGTTTACGAAAGAAACTATACAGCTTTGTGAAGCAGCAGGCTTTGATGTCATCATTGTTGAAACCGTTGGTGTGGGCCAGTCAGAAACTGAAGTAGACTTCATCACCGATGTTAATTTGCTATTGCTGCAACCAGGAGCAGGAGATGACATTCAAGGCATCAAACGTGGTATCATGGAAAATGCCGATATTTTTATCATTAATAAAGCAGATGGTCCACAGCTCGAATTGGCCAAACAAACCCGTATTTCTTATCAAAATGCCATTCAACTTTTTCATCACGATATAGCAGGTTGGTTATGTCCTGTTTTATTGGCTTCATCTATGGAGAAAACAGGTTTTGATACTGTTTGGAAGGCTATAGAAGACTACAAAAAGATATTGGTAAGTTCCAAAAAATTTTGGACCAATCGTACAGAACAGGAAATTCGTTGGTTTTCTATGAGATCTGCTGCGCTGATTCAAGAATTGGTTTTTGGTAATCCTTCTGTAAAAAAACCTTTTGAACATCTTACTGAAAAAATAAGATCTGAAGAGATATCCGGAAATACGGCCATACAGGAAATGGAAAAAATCTTCAATAAAATAATTCAAATATAATAATTTAAAATATCGTTTGTGAGATTTGTAGTCGTAGTATTGTCCAGTATTTTATCTTTTTATAATGTTTCATTCACACAATCTGAAATTCCCAATCCTTTGGATAAAAATTTTTTCCAAAGCCCGGTGGATTTTGATTTTCGCCTTTCCGGCAATTTTTGTGAGCTCCGCGAAAGCCACTTTCATGCTGGAATTGATATTAAACCTTCTGGTAAAGGAAAAGATTATATTTACAGTATTGCTGACGGATATATATCCCG
>Ga0075154_10002644_pt1 | contig 11611 bp, 6 predicted proteins | sample JI71714BDNA_FD_70965 | JGI IMG/M metagenome (GOLD analysis project Ga0075154, IMG submission 70965) | Wastewater effluent complex algal communities from Wisconsin, to seasonally profile nutrient transformation and Carbon sequestration -... | ecosystem: Engineered > WWTP > Effluent > Algae... | reverse complement strand
CAGGCGGGCGATTTCATCCTGTTGGCGATCAATGTAACCGGCGTATTTGGTCTTGATCTCGACCTGTTCGGCCACCTGTGGATCCTGAGCCCCACCACCCGTGATGGCCGTCAGGCCGGCGTAGTCGATTTCCGGACGCGAAAGCAGGTTGAGCAGGTTGTACTCATGGCTGAGCGGCGTGCCGAACTGGGCAGCAATGGCATCGCCCTGAGGTGTGCCAGGGCGAACCCAGGTACTTTTCAGGCGCTGTTCTTCCTGAGCAATGCCTTCTCGTTTGGCCTCAAAAGCCGCCCAGCGCACATCATCCACCAACCCCAGCTCACGGCCTTTTTCGGTCAGGCGCAAATCGGCGTTGTCTTCACGCAGAATCAGTCGGTATTCGGCGCGCGAGGTGAACATCCGGTAAGGCTCTTGCGTGCCGAGGGTGATCAGGTCGTCGACCAATACACCGATGTAAGCTTCATCACGGCGCGGGCACCAGCTGTCTTTGCCTTGTGCGCGCAGGGCAGCGTTGCAGCCGGCGAGCAAACCTTGCGCACCGGCTTCTTCGTAGCCGGTGGTGCCGTTGATTTGCCCGGCAAAGAACAGCCCGCCGATCACCTTGGTTTCCAGGCTGTATTTGAGGTCGCGCGGGTCGAAGTAATCGTATTCGATGGCATAACCGGGGCGCACGATGTGCGCGTTCTCCATGCCACGAATGCTGCGTACGATCTCCAACTGCACATCGAAGGGCAGCGAGGTGGAGATACCGTTTGGATACAACTCGTGGGTATTCAGCCCTTCCGGTTCGATAAACACCTGATGGCTGTCTTTGTCGGCAAAGCGATGGATCTTGTCTTCGATGGATGGGCAATAGCGCGGCCCGACGCCTTCGATCACGCCTGAATACATCGGCGAGCGATCGAGGTTGGCGGCGATGATTTCGTGTGTGCGGGCGTTGGTGTGAGTAATCCAGCAGCTGATTTGACGTGGCTGCTGCTCGGCACGACCGAGAAAAGACATCAATGGCGTCGGGGTGTCGCCCGGTTGTTCGGTCATCACCGAGAAATCCACCGTGCGCCCATCAATACGCGGTGGTGTACCGGTTTTCAGGCGGCCGACACGCAGAGGCAGTTCACGCAAGCGATGAGCCAGCGCTATCGAAGGCGGATCCCCTGCGCGGCCACCCGAGTAATTTTGCAAGCCAATGTGGATAAGTCCACCAAGGAAGGTTCCGGTGGTCAAAACCACGGAATCCGCCATAAACCGCAGGCCCATTTGTGTCACAACGCCTTTTACTTCGTTGTTTTCCACAATCAAGTCATCTGCGGCTTGCTGAAATATCCACAGGTTGGCTTGGTTTTCCAATGTTTCGCGAATCGCGGCCTTGTACAGCACGCGATCGGCTTGAGCGCGAGTAGCCCGTACTGCTGGCCCTTTGCGGCTGTTGAGCACGCGGAATTGGATACCACCGCGGTCGGTGGCCTCAGCCATGGCACCGCCCAAGGCGTCGATTTCCTTGACCAGATGGCTTTTGCCAATCCCGCCAATAGCCGGGTTGCAGCTCATTTGCCCCAGTGTTTCCACGTTATGGGTCAGCAGCAGGGTTTTTACGCCCATGCGTGCTGCTGCTAATGCAGCTTCAGTACCGGCATGACCGCCGCCGATGACAATCACCTGAAAACGGGAAGGGAAATCCACCACGCACCTCGTGCCTGTTGAGAAATGGGGGGCTTTTGGTTTGAAAAGCGGGAAAGGCGGCAAGTATAGGGATTTAGCCGGTGTGAAAGAAGCCTTTTGCACAAAAAATAGCCAGTGCCTTTGGGGCTGTTAGGTCGTGTCGGTTAATAAAGAATAAAAGAGAGAATTTTTATAAAACCTTGTTTATATGTTTATTACTTATCACCGGCTTTTCTGTGGATAGATTTCTATAAGCCAGTTGATTCAGGGTATACAGCGTTTTAAAAGCCTGTGTTGATCCTGCCATCAGCCTGTTCAGTTGCCGTACGCAAGCTGTGGGTGAAAGCTCTAGTTATCCACAGAGGCGTTTTTCCTCTGCTTTATCACCGGGTTATAAGCAGGGCTTAGGTTGGGTTTTCCACAGGGCTCAGGAAATCAGCAGCACGCCTTAAACCCTAAGCTTCAAGCAAAAATGCCAGCCATTTTCAGGAGGGAAGTCGGTTTCGCGACAAGGCGCGGGGGGATCAGTCAGGATTCAACTAGAGGTTGGATACGAGGTAACCCATCAGGCGTACGCAGTCCGTAGCGCAGAGGAGGCCTTTTCATCCATCAATCGCAGTGGGTGTAGGCCTGAAGCGCCATCCACCTTACGAGGAGGTGGTCTTACAAAAACATGGGATCGACAAAAGCTTCTTTCGTGCTCGCAGATGCTTTTTGTCGCTTGCGGCTTAGAGCTTGGCGCTCATTTTCCTATGCAGAAGCTGGAGAAGATCCGCCCAAGCAAGTCGTCAGAACTGAACGCGCCAGTGATTTCCCCCAAGGCCTGCTGAGCCATACGCAGGTCTTCTGCCAGCAACTCGCCGGCCCCGGCCAGGGTCAGTTGCGCATAGCCATGCTCAAGATGTTTAGCCGCTTGGCGTAAGGCTTCCAGATGTCGCCTGCGCGCACTGAAGCTGCTTTCTGCGGTCTGTTCATAGCCCATGCAGGCTTTCAGGTGTTCCCTGAGTAGGTCCAGGCCTTCCGTGGATTTGGCTGACAGGCTGATGGTCACATGACCGTCACTGCACACTTCAAGAACCACTGACTCGCCAGACAAATCAGCCTTGTTGCGAATCAAGGTCACTTTGTTGGGATCGGGACGCTGATCAAGAAACTCCGGCCATAAGGCAAAGGGGTCGTCAGCCTCAGGAGCCGTAGCATCGACCACCAACAGGATACGATCGGCCTCGGCAATGGCCTTGAGCGCCCGTTCAACGCCGATGCGTTCAACCTGATCTTCGGTGTCTCGCAGGCCTGCGGTGTCGACCACGTGCAGCGGCATGCCATCGATGTGGATATGTTCACGCAACACGTCACGCGTGGTGCCGGCAATCTCCGTTACGATGGCAGCTTCACGCCCGGCCAGAGCATTGAGCAGGCTGGACTTGCCGGCATTCGGACGACCGGCTATGACCACCGTCATGCCATCGCGCAGCAGAGCGCCTTGACCGGCCTCACGCATGACCCCCGTAAGGTCTGTGCGCACGCCTTCAAGCAAGTTGAGTACATGGCCATCGGCGAGAAAATCGATCTCCTCCTCGGGAAAATCGATCGCGGCCTCGACATAGATACGCAGGCTGATCAAACGCTCAGTCAGGCCGTGCACCCGGCGGGAGAATTCACCTTGCAGTGAGCGCAGCGCATTGCGTGCAGCTTGCTCGGAACTGGCCTCGATCAGATCAGCAATGGCTTCGGCTTGCGCCAAATCGAGCTTGTCATTGAGAAAAGCCCGTTCACTGAACTCGCCGGGTCGCGCCAGACGTGCGCCCAGTTGAACGCAACGGCGCAGCAGCAAATCCAGTACCACGGGTCCGCCATGTCCTTGCAGTTCCAGGACATCTTCACCGGTAAACGAGTTAGGGCCAGGGAAATACAGCGCCAACCCCTCGTCGACCACCTGATCGCCGTCTGTAAAAAAGGGGCCGTAATGCGCATGGCGTGGTTTAAGTTCGCGCCGGCAGATCGCCTTTGCCAGGGCACCAGCCAGCGGCCCGGAAATCCGCACAATTCCTACACCGCCGCGGCCTTGGGCTGTGGCGACGGCAGCGATGGTTTCAGCAGTAATTGGCATGGGGATCTCCTCGGAACGGACATAGCAAAACGCCCCTGAAGAGGGGCGTTTGTTACAGCTTAGAAGCGTATCAACTAGGCGTTAGTTGCCTGGCTCGCCGCCTCAATCTTGCGCGTAATGTACCACTGCTGAGCAATCGACAAGATGTTGTTGACCACCCAGTACAGCACCAGACCCGCCGGGAACCACAGGAAGAAGAAGGTGAAGATAATCGGCATCATCTTCAACACCTTGGCTTGCATGGGGTCCGGTGGTGTTGGGTTGAGCTGCTGCTGAATAAACATGGTGGCGCCCATGATAATCGGCAGAATGAAGTACGGGTCTTTGATCGCCAGGTCAGTGATCCACAGCAGCCAAGGTGCCTGACGCATTTCTACGGATTCCAACAACACCCAGTAGAGCGCCAAGAACACAGGCATTTGTACCAGGATCGGCAAGCAGCCACCCAGCGGGTTGATCTTTTCTTTCTTGTACAGCTCCATCATCGCCTGTGACATCTTCTGGCGATCTTCACCGAACTGCTCTTTCAACTGTGCGAGCTTAGGTGCCACAGCCCGCATGCGCGCCATCGACTTGTAGCTGGCGGCGGACAGCGGGAAGAAGATCAGCTTGATGATGATGGTCAGTACAATGATCGACCAACCCCAGTTCCCCAGTGCGCTGTGGATAACTTCGAGCAACCAGAAGATAGGTTGTGCCAGGAACCACAGGAAGCCGTAGTCAACCGTCAGCTCAAGGCCTGGCGAGAGGGTTTTCAGATAGCCCTGTAGTTTCGGGCCGGCATACAGAATTGCACTGGTTTCGCCTTGAGCGCCGGGAGCAACCTGAAGGGCCGGGCCGGTAAAGCCGACGATGTAGTTGCCTTGGCTGTCTTTGCGGGTCTGTACCTGGTTGGTGCTGTCTTTAGTTGGAATCCAGGCAGTGACGAAGTAATGCTGTAGCCAGGCAACCCAGCCTCCTTGAACGGTTTCTTTAAAGGCTTGTTTGTCGATGTCGCCCATCGACACTTTTTTGTAAGGTTCTTCGCTGGTCCACAGTGCTGCACCCAAGTAGGTGGCGGTGCCAGTGGCTGTGGTTGAAGAGGGATCACCGCTGTTGTCACGCTTGAGCTGGGCAAACATGTTGCCGCTCCAGGCTTCAGCGCTTTGGTTATCAACCAGGTAGGTGACGTTCACCTGATAGGAAGAAGGGTCGACACAACCGGTTTTCTTCTGCTGCTGCTCTTTGGCTGAGCACTCGGCACTCAGGCCACGCTTGAAGGTAAAACGCTTGGTGTAATTGACACCATTTTCGCTGAGTTTGAGGTCAACCTGCAGTTCATCCTGCCCTTCAGCCAGCTCATAGCTCTTCTTGTCGCTGCTCCACAGTGCACGGCCGCTGGACTTATCCGGCGCATTGGTGCCGATCAGGCCGCTTTGTGCCAGATAGGTACGCTCGTTGCCGTTGTCGAACAGTTGAAACGGAACATCCGGACGATCCTGGCGACGCGGGTACTGCGTCAAACGCAGTTGCACCACGTCACCACCGCGCGGATCAATGGCCAAATCCAGCACATCGGTTTTGACCCGAATCAGTTCATCGTTCACCACCGGTGCAGCAGTGATGCTGCTGGCTTCAACGGCAGGTGTGCTGGTGGGAATATCGTCGTTGCCGGACACCGCAGCGTTGGCTGCAGGGCTGTCGGGTAAACCAGGAACCGTGCTGGTGGTTTCGGCAATTTCTGTCGGCAAGGCCGCTTGGCCGTAGTCCTGGTTCCACTGGAGAACCATCATATAGGACACGATTGCCAGGGCGACGATCAGGATCGAACGTTGAATATCCATGATTATTCGGCCATCGAAGAGGAACGGGAGTTTTTCGCGGGGGGAACTGGATCAAAGCCGCCTGAATTCCAGGGATGGCAACGACCTAGCCGACGTAACGTCAGCCAGCCACCGCGCATGACACCATGTTGATCAATGGCCTCAAGCGCGTAGCAGGAACAACTTGGGTAGAAACGACAGTGACTGGCCATCAAGGGGCTGATGGCATAGCGGTAGAACTGGATAGGTAGCAGTACCAGTTTACGCATGGGGACTGTCGTTAACCCCGGGCATTATCGCGGTTACCGGGCTTGGCTTGCTACGTTCGAGGCGTTTCCAGAGTTTGCCAAACTGGCGAGCCAGCTCAGTGTTTTCCAGATCGCCTAGGCCTTTGCGTGCAACCACCACGATATCCCACCCAACCAAATTGTCTTGGTTTAAACGGAACGATTCGCGAATTTGACGCTTAAGGCGATTGCGTTCAACCGAGAGCTTGACGCTCTTCTTGCCAATCACCAGGCCCAGCCGTGGGTGATCGAGCTCGTTGTTGCGCGCCAGTAGCAGGACATTTCTGCCCGGAGCTTTGCCGCTAGGGGAGTCGAAGACTGCCTTGAATTGCCGGGGAGTTAGCAGACGCTTTTCCCGGCTGAAGTCTCGACTCACCACAAGACCGAAATTTAGACGGCGAGACGCTTACGGCCCTTGGCGCGGCGACGCGACAGGACAGCACGGCCGTTCTTGGTGGCCATACGAGCACGGAAACCGTGGGTGCGAGCGCGTTTGATAGTGCTGGGTTGGAAAGTACGTTTCATGGTGCGGTACCTGGGTGGTCGACTACGGGCCGGAATGGCCCCCGTTTTAAGAGACCGGCAATTCTAGAGAAACCGGAGGTGCAGGTCAATTTCCAACCAGGCTTTTCGTCCATAAAGAAATATAAAGAAGAGAATATTTAAAGATGTTTTATAGCGTTAGTAACTATTAGCTCACCATGCATCTGTGGATAAGTCTATGGAAGCCTTATTTTATCCAGCTTGCAGCGACGAGTAACTCTGTCTAAAACCGGTGCTCCAGGTGTGTGAAAGCAGCGTACAAGCTGAGGATGAATCCGCTTTTTACCCACAGCAGGTTTCTCCACCGCTTTTCACCCTGTGTTATCCCAAGGCTTGAGAAATGGTTATCCACAGACTTTATGAGGCTGCATAAATTTTCGGGGATCACGTTTAACACCTTGATTTTCCTTGTCTCCAAGCGTGCTTACATGTGGATAACTAGGGGCGTGAACGCTACAATGACGATCGTTTTCGCCTCATGCTTTTCGATTTAGGGGATACCTGTGTCTGTGGAACTTTGGCAGCAGTGCGTCGAGCTTTTGCGCGATGAATTGCCTGCTCAGCAATTCAACACGTGGATTCGCCCGCTGCAGGTCGAGGCTGAAGGTGACCAGCTTCGTGTCTATGCGCCGAATCGTTTTGTGCTCGATTGGGTAAATGAGAAGTACCTCAGTCGCCTGCTTGAACTGCTGACTGAACGCACCAATGGTCTGATCCCAGACATTTCTCTTTTAATAGGCAGCAAGCGAAGTGCCGCTTCGCGTTCGCCTTCTATGGTCAGTACACCTGAAACGGCAGTGGCGGTTGCGCCGGCTACCTCCGTCTCCAGTCCCGCGCCTCAGTCCGTTTCGGCTGAACCTTCGCGCGCCAGTTTTGACCCGATGGCAGGTGCAGCCAGTCAACAGGCACCGGCGCGTACCGAACGCACCGTTCAGGTTGAAGGTGGGCTTAAACACACCAGCTACCTCAATCGCACCTTCACCTTTGATAACTTTGTTGAGGGTAAGTCCAACCAGTTGGCACGTGCAGCCGCCTGGCAGGTAGCCGATAACCCCAAGCACGGTTACAACCCGCTTTTCCTTTATGGCGGCGTGGGCTTGGGTAAGACGCACTTGATGCATGCGGTAGGTAACCATTTGTTGGCTAAAAATCCGAATGCCAAGGTTGTTTACCTGCACTCTGAACGTTTTGTGGCTGACATGGTCAAGGCCCTGCAGCTTAATGCGATCAATGAGTTCAAGCGTTTCTACCGTTCAGTCGATGCGCTGCTGATTGATGACATTCAGTTTTTTGCCAAGAAAGAGCGTTCCCAGGAAGAGTTCTTTCACACGTTCAACGCCTTGCTCGAAGGCGGTCAGCAAGTGATTCTGACCAGCGACCGGTACCCCAAAGAAATTGAAGGGCTCGAGGAACGTCTCAAGTCGCGCTTCGGTTGGGGGCTTACCGTGGCGGTGGAGCCGCCAGAGCTGGAGACCCGTGTCGCCATTCTGATGAAGAAGGCTGATCAGGCCAAAGTGGATTTACCGCACGATGCGGCCTTCTTTATTGCACAGCGCATTCGTTCCAACGTGCGTGAATTGGAAGGCGCGCTGAAACGTGTGATCGCCCATTCGCATTTCATGGGGCGTGACATCACCATCGATCTGATTCGTGAGTCACTCAAAGACTTGCTTGCGCTGCAAGACAAGTTAGTCAGTATCGACAATATCCAGCGTACTGTGGCTGAGTACTACAAGATCAAGATTTCCGACTTGCTCTCCAAACGCCGCTCGCGCTCCGTTGCGCGGCCGCGTCAGGTCGCCATGGCGTTGTCCAAAGAACTTACCAATCACAGCTTGCCGGAAATAGGTGATGCCTTCGGCGGGCGTGATCACACTACGGTATTGCATGCATGCCGTAAGATTGCTGAACTAAAGGAAACCGACGCGGACATCCGCGAGGATTACAAGAATCTGCTGCGAACGCTGACCACCTAATTACGCAACTTCACTAGGCAAGGGACTAGACCATGCATTTCACTATTCAACGCGAAGCCCTGTTGAAACCTCTGCAACTGGTCGCCGGTGTCGTGGAGCGCCGTCAGACCTTGCCGGTTCTCTCCAACGTATTGCTGGTGGTTGAAGGTCAGCAATTGTCGTTGACCGGTACGGATCTTGAGGTCGAGCTGATTGGTCGCGTCACTCTGGAAGAGGCGGCTCAACCCGGTGAGATTACCGTCCCTGCCCGTAAGCTCATGGATATCTGCAAAAGCCTGCCGTCTGATGCGCTTATTGATATCCGTATCGATGATCAGAAGTTACTGGTTAAGGCTGGTCGCAGCCGTTTTACGCTTTCCACATTGCCAGCCAATGATTTCCCGACCGTTGAGGAAGGCCCAGGTTCGCTGACCTTCAACCTGGTGCAAAGCAAGTTGCGTCGTTTGATTGAGCGCACCAGTTTTGCGATGGCGCAGCAGGATGTTCGTTACTACCTCAATGGCATGTTGCTGGAAGTGCAGACAGGTGTGCTGCGTGCTGTAGCCACTGACGGTCACCGTTTGGCGATGTGTTCCATGGATGCAGCCATCGAGCAGGTTGAGCGTCATCAGGTGATTGTGCCGCGTAAAGGTATTCTGGAGTTGGCCCGTTTGCTGACTGAACAGGATGGCAGCGTCAGTATCGTTCTCGGCCAGCACCATATCCGTGCGACTACCGGCGAGTTCACCTTCACGTCCAAATTGGTCGATGGCAAGTTTCCAGACTACGAACGCGTGTTGCCGCGCGGTGGTGACAAGTTGGTGGTGGCGGATCGTCAGGGCTTGCGTGAAGCATTTAGCCGCACTGCGATTCTTTCCAACGAGAAGTACCGTGGCATTCGCCTGCAACTTGAATCTGGCTTGCTGAAGATTCAGGCCAACAACCCTGAGCAGGAAGAAGCTGAAGAAGAAATTGCCGTCGATTACAACGGCAGCGCCCTGGAAATTGGTTTTAACGTCAGTTACCTGCTTGATGTGTTGAGCGTGATGACCACCGAGCAAGTGCGCCTGATTCTTTCTGATGCCAACAGCAGCGCCCTGGTTCAGGAAGCAGACAACGATGACTCCTCTTACGTCGTTATGCCGATGCGCCTGTAACTGCTGAATGTCCCTGTCTCGCTTTACCGTCACCGCGGTGCGTAACCTGCACCCGGTGACCCTCTCTCCTTCTCCGCGTATCAATATCCTTTCCGGTGCTAATGGCAGCGGTAAGACCAGCGTGCTTGAAGCGATTCACTTGCTTGGTCTGGCGCGCTCATTTCGCAGCACTCGTTTATTGCCGGTTATCCAATATGAGCAATTGGCGTGTACGGTCTTTGGCCAGGTGCAACTGGCTGACGGTAGGCAAAGCAATCTAGGCATTTCGCGTGATCGTCAGGGTGAGTTTCAGATTCGCATTGACGGGCAAAATGCACGCAGTGCCGCGCAGCTCGCTGAGACCTTGCCGCTGCAGCTGATTAACCCCGATAGTTTCCGCTTGCTAGAGGGGGCACCGAAGATCAGGAGGCAGTTTCTTGATTGGGGTGTGTTCCACGTGGAACCTCGTTTTTTACCGGCTTGGCAGCGCTTGCAGAAGGCCCTGCGTCAGCGGAACTCATGGCTGCGGCATGGTACACTTGACGCCGCTTCGCAGGCGGCTTGGGACCGTGAGCTGTGCCTGGCCAGCGACGAAATTGATGGATATCGACGTGCCTATATCCAGGCCCTGAAGCCTGTGTTTGAGCGTACTCTGAGCGAGTTGGTTGCATTGGATGGACTCACCCTCAGTTACTACCGTGGCTGGGATAAAGAGCGAGAGCTGAACGATGTACTGGCTTCGACTTTGGGGCGTGATCAGCAGTTAGGTCATACCCAGGCAGGGCCGCAACGTGCTGACTTGCGGTTGCGGTTAGGGGCCCACAATGCAGCCGAGATCCTTTCACGAGGTCAGCAGAAGTTAGTTGTGTGTGCACTGCGTATTGCGCAGGGGCATTTGGTTAACCAAGCCAAGCACGGCCAATGCATTTATCTGGTGGATGACTTACCGTCAGAACTGGATGAGCAGCACCGCCGTGCGCTGTGTCAGTTGTTAGAAGATTTGCACTGCCAGGTATTTATCACCTGCGTAGACCATGAATTGTTGAGGGAAGGCTGGCGCACGGATACGCCAGTTGCCATGTTCCACGTGGAACATGGTGGCATCACCCAGACCCACGACCACCGGGAGTGAAGGCATGAGCGACAACCAAACGTACGACTCCAATAACATTAAGGTCCTCAAGGGCCTGGATGCCGTACGCAAGCGGCCGGGGATGTACATCGGCGACACCGATGATGGCAGCGGCCTGCACCACATGGTGTTCGAGGTAGTCGATAACTCGATTGACGAAGCGTTGGCTGGGCATTGCAGCGAAATCACCATCACCATCCATCCGGATGAATCGATCAGCGTGCGCGATAACGGTCGTGGTATTCCGGTCGATATCCACAAAGAGGAAGGTGTCTCTGCCGCTGAAGTCATCATGACCGTCCTGCACGCAGGCGGTAAATTCGACGACAACAGCTATAAGGTTTCCGGCGGTCTGCACGGTGTGGGTGTATCGGTCGTGAACGCTCTTTCCAAAGAGCTGGTTTTGACCATTCGCCGCAGCGGTAAAATCTGGGAGCAAACCTACGTACACGGTGTGCCTCAGGCGCCGATTGCGACTGTGGGCGATAGTGATACCACGGGTACACAGATTCACTTCAAGCCGTCCGAAGAAACCTTCGCCAACATTCATTTCAGCTGGGACATCCTGGCCAAACGCCTGCGTGAACTGTCCTTCCTGAACTCCGGCGTTGGCATCCTGCTCAAGGATGAACGCACGGGCAAGGAAGAACTGTTCAAATACGAAGGTGGCCTGCGCGCATTCGTTGAGTACCTCAACCAGAACAAAACAGCGGTCAACCAGGTGTTCCACTTCACCGTGCAACGTGATGACGGTGTGGGTGTGGAAGTCGCCCTGCAGTGGAATGACAGCTTCAACGAGAACCTGTTGTGCTTCACCAACAACATTCCACAGCGCGACGGTGGTACGCACCTCGCGGGCTTCCGCTCTGCCCTGACGCGGAACCTGAACGCCTATATTGAACAGGAAGGTCTGGCCAAGAAGCACAAGATCGCCACCACCGGTGACGACGCACGTGAAGGCCTGACGGCGATTATTTCGGTAAAAGT
>Ga0075154_10002642_pt1 | contig 11618 bp, 6 predicted proteins | sample JI71714BDNA_FD_70965 | JGI IMG/M metagenome (GOLD analysis project Ga0075154, IMG submission 70965) | Wastewater effluent complex algal communities from Wisconsin, to seasonally profile nutrient transformation and Carbon sequestration -... | ecosystem: Engineered > WWTP > Effluent > Algae... | reverse complement strand
AAAATACTCTGAGGAAGACGCTTCAGCTACCAAACGTCATTCTCAAGAATCACCTTCGCAAAAATATCATGAACGGAATCAACCCGGAAACTTTGATGATCAAGAATCAAATGCTGATGTAGCATCGGAACATGGTTCTGAGTCAAGGTACCAAAGCGGACATCATTACTCTGAATATCCTTCCCATAAAGGAACTGATGGTGGCATCGTGTCGGGTAGCATGGAACCCGGAGGTTATAGAGGAAGAGGGAGGGGACGAGGGCGCGGCGGTCATTTCCAAGCTGAGCCTTCTAGGCCTTTGTATCGAGGGGGCTACCGCGGCGGGGCACGTGGAATGGGACGTGGTGGTCCTATTTCTCATGAACCTACAAGTGATCACTTAGATGCATATGGTATGGGACATTCTTCCGGATTCAGGCCTGGCTATTATGGAGGTCATGGTGGAGGTGGTAGAGGTGAAGGATTCCATAGTGACAATCCATCAACTCATGGGGGAGCATCTGCTGGCCCACCAAAGCGTTCTCGGCATGAAGCCTACAGCAACAACCATGGCGGAGTGTATGGCAGTGGAGGACGAGATGGAGCTGGTTCATGGGGAGGCGGAAGAGCTGGGGCTGCCAGAGGTTCACATCGTGGACGATCACGATAAAAGCCTCTCCACCACAGCACTTCAAACTACAGACCAATTCTTGTTGTAGGAAACAAGTGGTCAAAAGAATCATTAGCTGCGAAAATACGATGATAATAGTAGACTCACAATTAAGAATTTAATCAAGTTTCCACTACTACAACAGTTGTTATATTCTGAACTTTTAAAGTAAGGATTGGCATAAGAATTGTTATTACATAACATTCTGCTAACATGATTTTATCGCTTCACAACACAAATTATTAATTATAGAGTAAAGGATGTCTCACCCTGAACAAACATCTAGTGGAAGTAGTATGGCCACAGCCAAGACAACCAATGGTAACTCAAATTACAATGATATGGGAGACTATTAGAAAACATTGAAATGCTTTTCTACAGGGATCCAACACATACCCAAAAGCAGTCAATGCAGCATGAACCTACTACTAAGCTATAAATAAGACCCAAGAAGCCTAAAAAAAATTGCGGACAAAATTAATGATGGGATTGCTTTTGCAATTACATCAAATGAACAAAAAAGAAAAAAGATAAAATCATGTAGCATGCCATCGATGTGGTGAAACAGGACACTACACAAAAGAAATCGCAAAATGTAAGCCAGCAACAGAAAAAGGTTCTGAAAAGTCATCTGGGGTTAAAGCAACTATGGTAAGTGGAGGAGAATAAGAATATGAAGAGTATCAAGATTCCAAACCAAGCATGAGCTTTAACTTCTTGGCTGCCACGTAGAATCGAACAAATTCAATATATGCAAGAACAACAAAAAAGTTACTACAAATGGGTTCTGCTTGGTAATCAATCAACTGTTGATGTTTCGTAAACAAAGACCTGCTGAACAACTCAAGAGAGGTAAACACAAAAATGAATATTCACTGCAATGCTGGGGTAAGCCCCCAACCTAGTTGGAGATCTTCCAGGTGAGAATAGCAAATATTCTATCACTAGCAAGTTTAAAAAGAGATCACAAAGTATGTTTCAAGTTATCGAGGAAAAGTAAGACAGTCAGGACACTTTTCTAAACAGGCAGAAAGTGGTCTATACTACACCAACATCAGGCCTATTACAAATAACTTAGCCCTAGTTACCACAACAAAAGAAAATATGGAAGAAGATACCAAAAAGGCATGTGACAAGGCAGAGCTAGCCCATCATATTCAAAAAACCATGAGGTGCCCAATCAAAAAGACTTTCTGGAAATTGTTGAGAAAAGAGGAATACTGAACTGTCTTATCAATAAAAGTGACATACTGGCAGCTGAGGACATTTTTCGTACAGACATAGAAAGCATCAAAGGGAAGATACAGCAACCACCTGGCAAACATTGCAGATAAGTATGAAAATGTTACCATATGTGCTGACCTTATGTTTGTAAATATAATTAAATTTCTGCTATCAATCTCACAAAGTATAAGACATGGCACATGTGAACTGTTAGTGATCCAAACCCACAAACGCATTGCAAAATCCACCGATAACATCATCAAACTATAATCTATGGGTGGTTACCATGTAAGCAGGATACACATGGATGGGCAGTTTGAAGGCATTAAAAGAAAAATCTTTGGGCAAAACAAATGGGAAAATATCATTTCCAGAAATGAACATGTTCCTGAAATTGAACAATATGTCTGGACTGTTAAAAAAAGGGCAAGGTGCATACTCAATCTACTACCTTTCATAAAATTGCCTGTCAGAATAACTACAGAAAAGATCTATAATGTCATATTCTGACTCAATTCCTTTCCAAGTCAAATGGAATTTTTGGGACTCTCAGCCCAAGTAAGATTATTATGAGTCAAGACATTAATTTCAAGGTCACTTAACCCTACAGGAAACAGCCAAGGTGGCTGTTAATCTACAGCCAATAAACGCAGTGGTTAATTAATGTAGTCTAATAAAATTAAATTTATAACTAGTTTTCATCTCATGCAAAAATCACTTTTAGACTCATTTTTTCTCACTCCCATCTTGAATATATATTGGTTCTGTTTTTCCATGCTGGCACTTTATTGGCGTTCCTATTCGACTTTTTACTTTTTCGTACTTACAGTTCTTGTATTTTTTCCCAACACACTCCTGTGCTCGGTGTAGGTATTTTCAACATCGGGCATATTAAATATGATCTTACGCATGTTCTTGAATACGCTTCCCTGTAGTGGTTTCACTAAGAAATCCCCCAGCATGTTCCCTGTAGGACAGACAGTATGCAATCTTTACTTGGCCATTTTTTATTTGATCTGTCAGGAAGTAATACCGTACATTTATATGTCGAGTTCTCTTTGAGCTTGAAGATCTCCCATTTTCGGCCAATAGAATTATACTCATGTTGTCTTGGTATATAGTAGTGGTAGGCACGTGGACGCCCTGTGCTGACAGGAAATGTCTAGTCCACAGTACCTGTCCCATCGCATCATCCACAACCACCAGTTCGGCTTCCGTAGAGCTCTTGGTATGTTACTACTGTTTGCATTTAGTTGACCATGTCACCAGGCACCTGATTATCTGAAAATAACTATGTGGTTGTAGATTTTGCTGTTGTTCAATCCTTGTGGGAGATTTCTGGTCGTAATTTCTGCTGCAATTCTTAGTTCCAAAGCTCTGTATTTGGCTTGAAAATAAGAACTGATTGTATGTTACCATCACATATCTCCTCATACATAGTATGGCCATTTAATGAAATACTTTTGGCTCTAATGATTGCAAATTAATGAAATGCAAACGCAATTTCTGTACAGATTGAGTTTTATAAAAATTTCAATCGGCCAAATACTATTCTGTAGTCCCATTCTGTTCTCATTTCATGATCTTTGAGGGCTTTTTTCAATATCTTCATGGTTACTGCTGGAGTTTGCTTGATTTTAGATTTAGCATTATGACCGAGTTCTTCTAATTTCAGATCTGTGAGAAAGGGCTGATTCATTTTCACAATAGCATTGATGTCAATGAGTCTAATTGCTATATTTACTGCCAAAGTATTTTTTGCACTGCAATTTTGACAAGGATCGAATTTGGATTACATCTAGTACATTAATTCATAATATATTGCAAATCGTGCACGTCCTTCTACAATTCGCTTAGGTGTTGTTCCTGACTTTCTATCAATCTCTGAGTCCCGATAATTCTTGTCCCATATCTTAGTCTTAACTCAGATTAATGTGTTGTGTCATTGTTGATGCCAGGGTGTTGCACATATTATTTTCTTGAGCCTTTTCTGCAATAACATTTTTGCCGTGCTTATCGCTGTCACTTTGTTGTATTTTCATTATTTGTTGTGGTATTTCTTGAATCATCTGGCTGCTGTTCTCTGCGTTTTGTATGCAAAGTGTAACTTCAAAATCTGATTCCTCCCGAGCTCTGACTGCCTTCTTGGATAGTATAATTCATGTGAGATTCTCCCTACAAATAGCCAGAACGCTGCTAATCCTTGTTTTGCTGGCCTTAAACTACGACTCGCGTTGGGAAAGAAATTTGGCATACTAATTTTCTCCAAAAATCATCAAACTTGAAATGGAACTGTGGTAAAACCATACATGTTCGCATAGAAAAAATGAGATGTACTAAATTGGCATATGTGGGTGATTGTCCCAAGGAAATCCCTTTTGACTCCTGTGTGATCTGGCCTTCGTGGTATATCCCTGTTCAAATCCTCTTTGACAGTTCATTAATTTCATTGTCTTGATTTAATAAGTTTTCAGGAACTCATTCTGGGTATCCAAAGGGTGCATCATTTCCAATTTTGGTTGTTTGCATGTATTTGTACTTTAAGAAAATTGTATTTCCGTTTTTGTCTCAGGTTTAATAATGTTTATCTCATTCGCCAACTCTATGGCATATTGCCAAATATGGGAGGTAAAGACGTCAGGCAATTGGTGTATTGCTTGTAGTAACAGAGTTCTGCCTTTAGCTCGAAGATTCCCAACATTTCTCTCTACTTCTGATTCCGGAGGTGATCACTTACTCAATTTCATATTATTTGCTGTTGTGCACTGACATCCTCCATGAATGCCGTATCCACAAATATACTATTTTCTATTTGATAGTGTGGTATTTTAACGTTCTTGGTGCTGATACATTGCTCGAAATATAATTTAGCTATCATAGTTTCACTTCTGGTGTAATCTTCTTTTATGTATACACATGACAAGTTTTTTCAATTGTCTATGAATACTGTCGCAACCAAGTTTTTTCATGTTGAAGATTCCTGTCAAAGGTTTGGTGAACAGTGCTGTTGAGTATTCAATTCTGTTTGTACTTCAAAAGTTCAGAATATAACAACTATTGTAGTAGTGGAAACTTGATTAAATTATAAATTGTAAGTCTATCATAATCTTTAATCTCGTATTTTCGGCAGCTGAAGATTCTTGGGACAACTCCAGACCTCTCGCTGTCATAACTCTGTTCCTGTCCGTACCTGAGTATTTATCATCCTTTCTTACCTATTTACTCAATACCTTTCTTACCTGTTTACTCAACATGCTCCTGGGATCCTGCCTCTGCTTTGTATACAGTGATATGCCTTGACTGTGATTGTCATTCAGGATCAAATCCCTATATTTGTTAACCCTGCAATGGCTTTGTGTAGACATCTGCTACCAGCTCACTAGTGGGGCAATATTCCAATGTGGTCTTGGCTGTTGCATGTGGCATGTTCTTTTGCTTGATGAAGCCTTACCATTTTCCCTCAAGCAAAGTTGCACTCTTGTTATCCTGGTAGACAGTGTTCCTTTTTACCCTATGTCCTTGTTCCTCTAGGAAAGACTTTGTCCATAGCAACTGTCCAATTAGATCAATTACTCCTCAATTTCTGCCTCTGTTGAATTTTTTTATTTATTTTTAGTCTGATGGATGATGTGTAAGCAGTCCCTTTCCGCACCATTATGGCTTCTCCTGTATGACTTTGCATGTCTTGATGTGTTAAAAATCAAATGAAGAACCCAACCCCATTCATCTCCAGAATGCTACTTGTCGTAAGATTCAATATTAAATGTGGTGTTTATCTGAGATATTTTATGACACGGGTCAACTTTTTATAATCATCCGCATCTGTACCTTTGTTGTTAGAAATACAATGGCAGTTGAGATCAGATCGTGATCTTTGCATAGATAAAGCAGCTTAGCTAATATGTGGTGAAAACGTTGTGATTTGGATTTGTCCAGGGGTACTGGGTCTTTTGGGTTAACAGTGAAAAGATGGTTTGCTGCGGGTGATGGGGCATTGCCTTCCATGTCATTTGGAGCACCATCTAAAAGCTTGGACACAAATTCATGCATTGAAATTTCTACAGATCCTTGCATGGAAAAGTCCAGATCCACACCCAGGTAGTCATGCCTTTTTCCTCTTGTTTTCGTGAGAGGAGCTTCTTTTCCAAATTCTATTTCTAGGAGCTAGATTATTTGGTCAATCACTTGGCTTTCTATATGGGAGATTTTTAGATGATCCACACGCCAGGTTATTGTGAATTGGGAATTATTTAACTTTTATTTGCCACACATGGATCATATGCATTCAGAACAAAACACCTTTTGATCAGCTGGTCAGAGAGTCTCTTCCACAATGGGTATGCTGATCTTAGAGTTCTATAGAGGGCCTTTGCATAGTCGCACATATAGGGGAGGCTTTCCTTTCACAATTTGCACAAATTTTCTATATAGAGGAATTGCACAAGTAACTCTGCCATTTTAAGTGTAGTTTTAGGTGCAATACTTCCACATCCATATGACCTGCATGAATTCTCCTGGGAGATCCACTGTGGCAGCATCTCCATTTTCTCATACCATCTATAATGCATGACAATATTAGTGTCTCAATTTCTACTATAGGTGAGCCTGCATCCTCTTTGTTTGTGTGTTCATGCTGTTTGAATCCATCATCACATCATCCTCTGCCTTTCATTTTTGTACATCTTTGCTTTTTAGGAACATATGTTTTTCCAATGCTGATGCCTTTTCATTTTCACTTAGTTTATAAGAATCGCGTGGTTCAATTACACCTCTTTCATGTAGCTGTTGAAGTTCTTTCAAGACTGCTGCTGTTCCTGCATCACCCAAAACCTTAATTCCCTTATGCATTGGATACTGTGTCATTACTAAACTTTCTAAGATCACATGTAGATGTGAGTAATCCCTCTCGATTTTTGGTCTGAAGTTGTAGTGACTATTTCTATGGATGCCTTCAATTACAAACAAAATTTTGAGTGTCAAAATCAATGCTTTCGACGTGTGTATCCATTGTTGTATCTCCAGTTGTCAGTGGTATATTTTCTTCATTTTCTCTAATGGGAGCCTATGATGTCAATCCCTCTGTCTGTTGGTGCACTGCTGAAGTAGCCTCAGTTTCTGGTTCAGGGCCAGCTTCTTCTTCACTTGGCATTTCACTCAACCATCCAGGATGATCTTCATGTTCATCAACATTAATATAACTTTCACTATTAGGGTCAATGTCAAGAACTTGTTGTTCTTCTTCACTTGAGCCTTCATTTGCGTCTTCACTTGAATCTTCAATCTCTCACCATTTCTATCATAGCAAGCATTTTCCTCTACCAAGGTGAATCCTTTTCCAACCATATGATGCACCATCTCAATGACCTCCATGGGCATTGGGAGCAATGTCCATCTGTTCCTGTTGAGTTTCATTTCAGAAGTTAGCCTAATGAAATAGTGGCCACTGTTGGGAAACAATACAAGTTGGTCAAGATTTTTCTGGACGTAATACAGGTGACTTTTATAGATTTTCATAGAAAACTGAGTGGGAGTAAACGCAAACTAGGTCGTGGTGAGTGTTTGACAGATAAACAGTATTTGCAATTAACCATCAAAGGAGAGACTTAAAATTCTTCATCAGGTAGAGCAGTTTCCAGAGAATTTGGTGTCATAGAAAAAGCAATCCGAAATATAATAAAGGTCAAAAATGCGGTTAAACTAAGAATTTGACATACTAGTGAATAATTGAACAGTTGCCAGAATAACTTCAATTGGTAGATATCCCAAACTGGAGTTATTATATTTGACTGTTCAACCACTGGTTCTTTTGTTTATCTAAAACTCAAGAGGCAAATTTTTCCAACACTGATGCAGCTATCACCCCAAGCATAATAAGGCCACTTGCTACTAAAACAGGATTGTCACCTGAATTCCATTTGGCTTTTGGCAGGAATGGCAACGCAGAGGGCTTGCTGTTCGTTTTTTTGACAAGCCAGTCAGAGAAAAGCCATCGTTCGAATTTGCGCGAATTAGATTTTCTAACTTGAGTTTGAACTTCACCATCCGCAGAGTGCTCTGATAATCCAGCTTGTTTCAGCTCTTCGAGGTATTCCTTCATTTCACCTCGAGACTTGGATATTGCTAGTTCCGTCCTCTTTGCTGGAACAACATCGTTTGCCCAAACTTGTGCTGCCGCAGCTGAAACAAATAGAATTATCACGAAAGCTACTAGTGTTGGTGTACTAGGCACTAGCGGCTCAAACTCGGTTGTGCCAGTAGAACTAATGCTTTGTGAGACGGAAGTGGTAGATTGCCAAGAATACTGGGCAAAAAGAGCTGTGTTCTTAGTACTATAGTATCTTATACTTTCGCGGAAATTTCTATCTGCTTCATTAAACTTGCGAATAGCAACTCCTTCTATTTTACCACTTGGCTTAAAAACGAATCCTGAAGTCATCTTCTAATTCGTGGATTGACTCCACAAAACAAAATGTAGGATTCCAGCTGAATCTTGAGTTTAAAAATGTAGTCCTGTCTAAAAGCCCACGTCATGTCAGACTATGATATATTCAGAATTGCTGAGCAAGTTAACAGAGAACTAAAGATAATTCCTGAGAACCGTCAGGCGGTCTTTTCCAACCTTTCAGCACGTGGTCAGTCGTGTTTGTTTAAAGGGTTTTTAAGATACTCCTCAGATATACTCCTGAACGATTAAATTTAGCCTTTTTCCTGTATTGAGCTACAAGTCTTCAGATTTGGTGACATTAGAAGAGAGATCGCATCAATCAAAATTAAGAAAAAGTCGACCGCCCCAAACTTGTTAGTAAACACTCTTCAAGATAATAGAGAATCATTAAAAGGAAAAGATGCACCAAGTCACACAATTTAAGTTACATTTATAAACAAACGCAAATTATCAACACCATTGCTTTTGCGTAGAAAGATTTAAAAGATAAAAAGATACAGCGGATTAGTTCAACCATAGGAATGCCGCACGTCAGAGTCAACTGAGTGTTTGCTTGAAGCATATGAGCTACAGAGCGTCCTGCTTGTTTAATTCCGTCCAATAGGAATGTATGCACCTTTTGCGAAATATTGATCTTATCATCATCCGTTCAATCGCTCTTTAACGCCAATCAAACAAAAATATGTCTACCGTAAATAATTAATACATAGTCGTCTGTTGTGTAAGCTTTGTCCTAGCAATGAGAACCGACTAACTTCTTCGTAAGAATATAATGCGCTTCTCATTCGTCCAAGTGCCAGAGAAGGACCGAAAGTTTGGGGCATACAAACATAAATTTAGATGTAAGAGTTGGCATACGGCATGTCTAAATTATTTAGCTATGTTAATATGTCAATAATCTAAATCTTTAAGCATCTCCTTCTCAATAATCTTTCTCCGATTCTAGGATGTGAGTTAAAATTCCATTTTCAAAAATGTGTCTGAATAGACATGATTTAGGTTGTACCATGCTTTCATTATTTACATAATTCTTTTTTTGTCGAATCTGCTTGAGGTTAAGTTACGCATACATACTACCATCTGGTTCAAAGAAAGTATTTTAACTGGAAAAGGTCACTTTTACTCTTCACATCTCGTGCTGATCATGATATATGGCGAGCGGATCCGAATAACTGAATTATTGAGAACAGGCATACTCCTAGGTAGTATCCCATGAGGACAACAAAAAATAAGACTTGTCTGTTGTAGCAGTTCTAATATGTATATACTTAAAAGCATATAACAAATCGAACGTAGCAACTTTGTCAGTTGCGGGTTTAATTTTTCATGATAGGTGCTGAACCCCTGAGTTTCCCTGCCGGCGTGCTCTAAACACGTGTATTCTGTTTTGCAAAGTGCCACTTCACATAACTGTATGAAGGTGGCGAGCCACTCTACAAACAAAAAAGTTTGAATTCTGGAGTCATGTCCTTTTGCGCGCACTCTATTATGCAAAATTCGTCAATTAGAGATATGTAGATATATACAATAAGTAATTCAGCGCCAGCGTGTGGTTTTCCGTCGCGCCCGAAATTCATTGAAATTTCAGAAACGTCCGTGCAGATTCGTTAATACACCAATTGCGCGCCTGCTTCTCGAACACTGAGGATTACCGATTTTAACATGTAGCTAGGATTTCATTCAAGCTTGAACTATGTTCGATATTCAAAATTTCGTTGACGTAGCAACTAATACGAACGTGTAGATTGCGGTTTTCGATCTTGGCCGAACTCGCCATCGCTCACGGGAACAACGCAGACCGAGATTCACCACAAGCAAAAGCAACTCATCGAAGCCCATCTACTGTCCAAAGAAGGTATCAATAAGATCAGACTCTTTATTCAAAGCAACAACATCACCATTTTTGTCGCTTCGGATCGTAAACCAATAAAGACTTGCAGGCGCTAACTGGTATATAACCCTACCATGTCTGTACCGAGCAATCAGACCATGAGTAATGAACATAACACTTCGATCCACTGCAACCTGGAAAGCGTGGAGAAATCGACAAAAGATGAAATTTGCGTCAAAGTTGAAAACTGCAAAATTAAGGATGCCAGGCCAAAAGAAGTAGTAGTTACTTGCACCACAAGCGAAGACGAGTCACACCCGGTAAAAGATGTAACGACAAGAGTCGAATCTGGCAGCGATACTCTTTGTTCGGACTCTGTGGAAAGAATGAGAAAGGACGCAACAAATGGAGACGAAAGTTTTGATGAATTGGAAAAGCTCTTGAGAGATTTAAAGCTGTACGAGTCACCAGCTGGAGGCGCTCTTCGTATCTCCGTCTTGGCTGATCTCGAAGATCTCCTTCAACGATGGACTGACTCCATCGCTGTGCCTCCATCATATTCAAAGGGCATCGAAACGAGAGTCCATGTTTGCACCTTTGGGTCATATCGTTTAGGAGCTCACAAGCCCTCTTCTGATATGGATGTTTTATGTTTCGCACCTTCTTACGTCACTCGGAAAGATTTCTTTTCGTCCCTTGTTGATATGTTGGAGAAAGATGGAAACGTTTCTGATACACACTGTGTACCCGCAGCTTACACGCCAGTTATGAAATTCAAGTTACATGATATTAGAATAGATTTGCTCTTTGCGCACCAGAGTTCGGCGCGCACAAGGACAACGTCTCCTCAGACTATTGAAAATAATACAAGTAATTATCACGAGCCGAATTGTGATTGCGGTGACAGTGTTGCCAGTACTGCGAGCACTAAGGATGAGACCATGTCTTCCGATTCCTCAACAACAGACATGCTGAAGTCAATCGTAGAATCTGACACTGAGTCGCTGGGTCCGATCAAAAAGAAGCACAGACTGGAATTTCACATAAGCGATCACCACTTAATAGGATTGGACGCTCAAAGTATTAGATCAGTTAATGGAGTTCGTGTTGCACAAATGTTAATTGACGTTATACCATCAGGCAAGATAAGAGACTATCGTCTCGTTTTACGTACGGTGAAAGAATGGGCGTTGGTCAAAGGAATTTACAGCAACGTCTTAGGTTTCCTCGGAGGTGTAAATTGGGCAATTTTAGTGGCGAAAATTTGTCAGGTATGTTACTCGTGCTAGAAAACGGCGTATTTTGGTTCTTCTTAACTCATTCTCGCTCATCATCCATAATTATTTTGATTTCTGGAAGATGCATCCGGGTGCGACCCCGACCGAGCTGCTATTGCAATTTTTCAGAACTTTTTCGAGATGGAGTTGGCCAAAGCCAGTTCACATAGTGCCACAACAATTAAACCCGCC
>Ga0075154_10002641_pt1 | contig 11621 bp, 6 predicted proteins | sample JI71714BDNA_FD_70965 | JGI IMG/M metagenome (GOLD analysis project Ga0075154, IMG submission 70965) | Wastewater effluent complex algal communities from Wisconsin, to seasonally profile nutrient transformation and Carbon sequestration -... | ecosystem: Engineered > WWTP > Effluent > Algae... | reverse complement strand
CGCCGACATGTCCTTCGGCCTGGCGTGTCTCGCAATGGTCGGTATCGGAACAGACGAACATCCGGCCTCCCTTGTCGTCGAGCACGACCTCGTCGAGATAGACGTTGTGGGCGCCGCAGAGCGCACAGGGCTTGTCGAAGGTCTGGATCTCGAAGGGGTGATCCTCGAAGTCGAGGCTGACGACGTCGGTATAGGGCGGGACCGCATAGATGCGCTTTTCGCGACCAGCGCCGAAGAGCTGCAGGGCTTCCGACATGTGCATCTTCGGATTGTCGAATTTCGGCGTCGGCGACGGGTCCATGACGTAGCGGCCCTCGACCTTCACCGGATAGGCATAGGTCGTTGCGATGCGGCCGTGCCTGGCGATGTCTTCGTAGAGCTTCACATGCATGAGGCCGTATTCTTCCAGCGCATGCATCTTGCGGGTCTCGGTCTCGCGCGGTTCGAGGAAACGCAGCGGTTCCGGGATCGGCACCTGGTAGACCAGCACCTGGCCTTCCCTCAGCTTTTCTTCGGGAATGCGGTGACGAGTCTGGATGATCGTCGCTTCGCTGGTCTTGGTGGTGACGGCGACGTCTGCGACCTTCTGGAAGAAGGCGCGGATGGACACGGCATTTGTCGTGTCGTCAGCGCCCTGATCAATGACCTTCAGCGTGTCGTCGCGGCCAATGATCGAGGCTGTCACCTGCACGCCGCCGGTGCCCCAGCCATAGGGCATCGGCATTTCGCGGCTTGCAAACGGCACCTGATAGCCGGGGATGGCGATCGCCTTCAAGATCGCGCGGCGGATCATGCGTTTGGTCTGTTCGTCCAGATAGGCGAAATTATAGGTCGCGAGTTCGGTTGCCGGCGCGCTCATTCTGCGGCCTCCTTCAGGTCGGTCAGATCTGTCTTGTTGGCGTCGTGCTTTGCCCGCATGCGGCGGACGAGATCCAGTTCGGCCTGGAAGTCGACGTAATGCGGCAGCTTCAGGTGTTCGACGAAGCCGGTCGCCTGGACGTTGTCGCAATGGGAAATCACGAATTCCTCGTCCTGGGCGGGGGCGACGACATCCTCGCCGAATTCTTCGGTTCGGAGCGCCCGGTCGACGAGCGACATGGACATGGCCTTGCGTTCGCTCTGACCGAAGACGAGGCCGTAGCCGCGGGTGAATTGCGGCGGAGCCTTGGCCGAACCCTTGAACTGGTTGACCATCTGGCATTCGGTGACGCGGATCTCGCCGAGTGAAACCGCAAAGCCGAGTTCCGGCACGTCGAATTCGACTTCGACCAGCCCCATGCGGATTTCGCCGACGAAGGGATGGGTGCGGCCATAGCCGCGCTGGGTCGAATAGCCGAGTGCCAGAAGGAAGCCTTCGTCGCCGCGGGCAAGCGCCTGCAGACGCAGGTCGCGGGGCATCGGAAATTCCATCGGCTCGCGGGTGATGTCGCCTGCGATATGATCCTCGGGCATCTCGCCATCCGGCTCGATCAGGCCTTCGCTATCGAGGATATCAGAGACCCGCATGACTGGATCGAGACCTTCCTCGCGCTGCTCGCCCATATCCACCGTCTCGTCATCGAGCAGCGAGGGATCGAGCAGGCGATGGGTATAGTCGAAGGTGGGCCCCAGCAGCTGTCCGCCGGGCAGATCCTTGTAGGTGGCGGAGACACGGCGCTCGACGCGCATCTCGGCCGTTTCGATCGGACGAGACGTGCCGAAGCGCGGCAGCGTTGTGCGGTAGGCGCGCAGGAGGAAGATTGCCTCGATCATGTCGCCGCGCGACTGCTTCAGGGCGAGGGCTGCGAGCGTGCAGTCGTAGAGCGAGGCCTCGGCCATGACCCGGTCGACGGCGAGACCGAGCTGGGCCACGATCTGATCGATCGTCACCGACGGCAGCGACCTGTCACCCCGGCGGCGGTCGGCGAGAAGCTTGTGGGCGTTGGCGATGGCTTTTTCGCCACCCTTGACGGCTACATACATGGCTCAGGCCTCCATCTCACGGATCTTGGTCGTGCGCGGCAGCGCGATGAAACGGCGACCCGCGGTCAGCACCATGTCGACACCGCGCGGGAACAGGGCACCATTGTCGGCCCATTGGCGCAGGAAGGTTTCGGGCAGACCTTTCGGAGCGATGACGGCGGTGTCGCGAATTCCGGGGCCTGACAGTTGCAGAGGCTTGCCGCCCTCGAGCGATGGGACCTCGACGACCAGCGTCGTCGAACGATCAGGGTATTCCTGGGTTCCCAGCGCAAATTGTGTCAGCGACGGGACCGGCGCGCCTGCTTCGACGAAGGCGAACTTGGCATCCGTCTTTGTGGACGTCAGGCTGGCGCCGGTGTGGAAGCCGATCCAGCCTGAAAGGGCGGACTTGGCGAGAACAGGCGTGACCCAGATCGGCGTGTCGTGGTCGCACAGAGTCAGCAGCAGGGCGCCAGCCGCGATACCGAGCGGGGCGGGTGGTGCAACTGCCACGTCGACCACACCGACGCTGCCGGGGCGGGCCATGGCGTCCATGATGCTGCGGAAGACCGTCTGGGCATGGGTAACGGCATCCGGGAAACCGCCGTCGAGGCTTTCAGTCACTTCGAGCATCAGTCTTCTCCGCGAACCATGGTGAAGAAATCGACCTTCGTGGCGGCCGTTTCGGTTTCGAGCTTTGCGGCTTCCGCCGCGACGCGTGCTTCGAGCGGTGCCAGGAGGCGTGTTTCAGCCAGGGCTCGGCCGGCTTCGTCCTGCGCCAGCGCGTCGAGCACGGCCGAAAGCTGTGCTGACTTGCGGTCAGTGCCCAGGCGGTAACCATGACCGATGCGTCCGTCTGCGAGCCGCACGCTTGCCCGGCTGACCGTCGCTTCGCCGAGGTTGAAGGGCGCGCCGCCACCGCCGATCCGGCCCTTGACCATCACGAGACCAGTTTCGGGTCCGCGCAGGGCGGTGTAGACCGGTGCCGGGTCGAAGGCGGTGAGGGCGTCTTGAAGTTCGGCGAGCGTGGCCCTGGCAAGCAGATCGACGATCCGCTTCCTGGCGGTCTGGGCGCCGCGATCGATGTCGGTGGCTTTTTCCATTGTCAGTCCTCGAAATGTCTAGTAATATAGACAACCATACAAGTTACTTTATGAGTAACGCGTGGTCGTGACAAGCTTGTGACAGGGGGCGGTGTTTCCGTGATGCAGAGACAGAAGGGCGTGGCCCTTTGGCGCCAGATTTCCGATCGGATCCGCGCCAATATCCTGACAGGTCTCTATGACAAGACGGGCATGGTGCCGGCGGAAACGGCGCTGGCGGAGGAATTCGGCGTCAACCGCCACACGGTGCGCGCGGCACTGGCGGCGCTTGCGCAGGAGGGCATCGTGCGCGCGGCCCAAGGGCGCGGCACGATGATTACCCAGCGCGACAAGTTCGACTTTCCGATCGGGAGGCGTACCCGCTTCAGCGAAGGCATTGGCGAGCAGGCGCGGGATCTCAAGGGGATCCTGCTGTCGTCCGCTCGCGAAATTGCCTCCGCCGATCTCGTCAAGCGCCTGAAACTCAATCCAGGCGACGAGGTCTTGCGGCTCGATGGCATCAGAAAGGCCGATGGTCGTGCCGTCTCACGCTCAACCATGTGGTTTCCGGCAGAGCGGTTTGCTGGCATCGACAAGGCATTTGCCGAAACGGGTTCGATCACCCGGGCGCTCTCTCGCTGTGGTGTCGATGACTACGTCCGTGAGGTCACCGAGATCTCGGCCGTCCACGCAGAGCCGGACGACGTTGTTCATCTCGAGTTGACGCCGGGTGCGATCGTACTGGTGACCCGTGCGCTGAATACCGATCCGGCAGGCTGCCCGATTCAGTATGCGGTCACCCGTTTCCCGGCAGATCGCGTTCAGTTCACGATCCGAAACTGAGCTGAGGCCGACCGCTGGCCGACCTCAGCCAGGTCTTCAGGATCCAGCCGCCTGGTAAGCCGCGAGCACGGCGGCTATCTGGTCCGGGCTCAAGTAGTTGGACTGTGTCGTCGTGATCGCCTGAAGCTGCGCCGACGTCATGTTGGAAATCTGACTGACTGTCAGCCCGGGGATCGCCTGCTGACTGATGGCTGCCAGATCCTCGGTCGAGAAGGTCCGCAGGTTGTTCGCACCCATCGCCGTCAATTGTGCCGAACTGAGCCCCGCGACCTGTGCTGGCGTCAAGGCTTCCGCCTGGGCGGCCGTGAGGGCGCTGACCTGGGCCACGCTCAGACCGCCAATCGCCTTGGGATCCATGGCCGAGATCTGGTCCGTCGTCAGCCAGCCGACCCTGTCCGTTCCCAGTGTTGCCAGTTGGACGGCGTTCATCGCCCCGATCTGTGCCGTCGTCATGGCACCGATCTGATCCTGGGTCATCGCTCGAAGCTGGTGATAGCTCAGCGCCGCCACCTGACCCGTTGTCAGGGACGCGATCTGCTCTGGCTGCAGGGTGGCAAACACTGTCGGCGAGAGCCCTCCTACCGCGCTCGGCGAGAGGGCCGCAATGTCGGCGGAGGTCAGTGTTTCGAGTGCTGTCGGACTGAATGCCGACAACTGGGTCGCATTCAAGGCACCGAACTGCGCCGAAGTCATCGCGTCGATCTGGCTGGCGGTCAGCGTTGCGATCTGCGCCGTGCTCAAGCCGGCGATGGCCTTGGTTGAAATGGCTGCGATCTGGGTGGCGGACAGACCGGAAATGGTTCCTGCCGAAAGCGAGGCGATCTGTGTCGCCGTCAGGGCTCCGATCTGGGTCGGGGTCATGACGCCAAGCTGATCCGGACGCAGGGCGTTCAATTGGTCGAAGGTCATGGCGCCGATCTGGGCGGCGGTCAGAACACCGATCTGCTCCTGGCTGAGGCCCGCGATGTTGGCTGCCGACAGGCCGGGAAGCGCTGTGGGGGCAATCGCGGCGAGTTCGGTGTTGGAGAAGGTCGCCAGCTGTGCCGACGAAAGTGCTCCGATCTGCGTCGAGGTGAGCGCGGCAATCTGGGCCTGGCTCATGCTTTCGATCTGCGTGGTCGACATCGAGGCGATCTGTGTCGCCGTCAGGCCAGGGATCGCCTTGACCGTCAGTGCCGCGATCTTTTCGCTCGTCAGAGTGGCCAGGGCGTCGTTGGTCAATGCGGCGACCTGAGTGGCGCTCAATGCTGCGATCTGGGTGTTGGACAGGAGCGTGACCTGCTGGGGCGTCATCGCGCCGATCTGTGCCGGGGTCAGTCCCCCGATCTGTGCGGCCGTCAAGGCGCTGATCTGATCCGCTCCCAGACCGGCGATCTGCTGCGTGGTCAGCCCGGCAATGCCGGTTGCACTGATCGCGGCCAGTTTCGTGGCCGGCAGGTTGCTCAGCTGGGTCGGCGTCAGGGCGGCCACTTGTGTGGCCGTCAGGGCACCTATCTGTGCGGTGGTCAGGGCTTCGATCTGGATTGTCGACAGGGCCGCGATCTGGGTCGTCGAGAGCGCGGCAATCGCGGCCGTGCTGAGGCCTGCGATCTGATCCGGCGTCAGGGCGCCCAAGGCCGCCGTCGTCAACGCTGTCGCCTGCGTTGCGCCGAAGCCTGCCAGCTGTTTTGCACTCATGGCGTCAAGCTGGGTTGGCGTCAGGGCTGCGACCTGGTCCGTGCTCAGGGCGCCCAGTTGTGCCGGGGTCATGGCGGCAATCTGGTCAATGCTGAGGGCCGCGATGGTCTCTGCATCGAGGCTGCTCAACGCAGTCGTGTTGATGGCTGCGATTTCTGCCGGCAGGAAGGCGAGGATGTCTGCCTTGCGCATCGCGCCAAGCTGACTTGCCGTGAGGCCCGAGATTTGGGTCGCCGTCATGGCATCGATCTGATCGGCGGACATGGCCGCGATCTGTTCGTTGCTCAGAGACGCGATGCTGCGCGCGGAGAGGCTGGCAATCTGCTCGCGTGAAAGCGATGCGATGTTGCTCGGTGAAAGGGCCGCGATTTGCGCGGAGGTCACGGCCTGCAGCTGGGTGGAAGTCAATGATGCAAGCTGCGTGGGCGTGAAGGCGACCAGTTGCTCGCTTTTCATGGCGGAAATCTGAGCCGTGGTCAGCCTTGCGATCTGCTCGAGGCTCAAACCGTCAATCTTGTCCGCGGAAATCGATGAGATGGCGCTGGCGGAGATCGACGCAATTTCGGTCGGAAGGAAGGCTGCAAGCTGCTCCTTGGACAGGGCGCCGATCTGCGGCCCGCTCATCCGTGAAATCTGTGCCGCGGTGAGACCATCGATCTGGCTGTCGTTCAGCGCGGTGATCTGATCGGTCGTCAATCCGCTGATCGAGGTCGGTGAGACCGCAGCAAGCTGCGACGGTGACCAGACCTTCACAGCGTCGACCGACAGTGCCGACAGCTGCGCCGCCGTCAAGGCGGTGATCTGACTGTTGGTCATCGATTCGGTCTGGAACGCCGTCAGGCCGGAGACCTGGTCGGCCTTGAGGCCTCTGATCTGGGTGACAGTCAAGGCGGCGATTTGGGCCGGTGCGAGCGACGCCAGATTCTCCGATGTCAGACCGGTGATCGCCTTTGCGCTAATGGCTGCGATCTTCGCCGGGCTCATCGCCTCAATGGCCTCTTGCGGCAATGCTGCGATCTGAGTGGCATTCATCGCGCCGATCTGGCTGGTGCTCAATGCGTCCAGCTGATCCATCGACAGCCCGCCAATCTGCTCGGCCGTCAGACCGGCGATGGCGCGCGTGCTCAAGGCTGCGATCTGTTCGTCCGAAAAGCCCGTGATGACGTTCTCGGGCATGGCGGCGAGCTGTGGACCTGTCAGGCCGCGAATCTGCGTTGGCGTGAGGCCCGCGATCTGGTCTGCCGTGAAGGCTGCGACCTGCGTGGTCTTCAGTGCCGTGATCTGCGCGCTCGACATTGCCGCGATCTGACCAGGTGTCAGGGCGGAGATCTGCGAAGGCGTAAGGCCCGTGACGGCAGACGAACTCAACGCACCGATCTGGGCGGCCGAAAGACCCGCGACCTTGTCGCTCGACAGACTTCCGATCTGGGTTGCGGTCATGGCCGCGACCTGAGAGGTGCTGAGCCCCTTGAGCTGATCGACACTCATCGCCCCGAGTTGCTCGGCATTCAGGCCAGCGACGGCCTTCGGTGTGAGTGCTGCGATCTGTGTTGCGGTAAAGCCCGCGACGGTCGCTGGCGGCATGGCCGCGATCTGTGTCGCGCTGAGCGCCCTGATCTGGGTTGCGGTGAGTGCAGCCAGCTGCTCTTCGCTGAAGGCTGACATCTGGGTGCGGGTGAGAGCGGCAATCTGAGCGCCGGTGAGGCTCGCCATCTGATCCGGCGACAAAGCCGCGATCTGGTCTACCGAAAGACCCGACATGGCGCGTGGATTGATGGCTGCAATCTGGCTTGTCGAAAAATTGGCCACCTGTTCGGTACTGAACGCGGGCAGTTGCTTCGAGGTCAGCGTTGCCATCTGCGCCGTGGTCAACGCACCGACCTTTTCATTGCCAAGACCTGCAATCTGCGTGGTCGAGAGGCCAGTCATCGCGCGCGGCGAAATGGCCGCGACTTGCGTCGCGGAGAGCGCGCCAAGCTGGTCGGATGTCAGTGCTGCAACCTGGGTTGCACTCAGGGCCGCCATCTGCTGGTTCGAAAAGGCGCCGACCTGTTGGGGCGTGAGTGCTGCGATCTGGGTTGGCGTGAGCGTTGCGATCTGGTTCGGTTTCAAGGCCGCGATCTGGGTCGTGCTGAACCCGGCCAGTCTCTCGGCAGATTGCCCGCGCAAGGCAGCCGTGTTGATCGCCGCCATGTCTTCCGGCGAAAACGTCGCGAGGTCTTCCGCGCTGAAAGCGCTCAGTTGCGTTGCGGTCAATCGGGCGACCTGTGCGGGGGTCAAGGCTTCGGACTGCTCGGAAGACAACCCGCCGAGCTGGCTTGCCGACATCGCCGCAATCTGCGAGGCAACCAGACTTGAAACATCTTCAGTCGACAGGGCGGTGATCTGGTCCAGCGTCAGGCCGGTGATCGAACGGGGCGCGATTGCCTTCAACTGCGACGTCGACAGGCCTGCGACGGCTTCCGTCTGCAGCGCCGAGATCTGGGACGACGTCAGGGCGCCTACCTGCGTGCTCGACAGCTGGCTGATTTCGTCGTCTGACCAGGAGCTAACCGTCGAGTTGGGGAGCGCCCGGATCTGGGCTGGGCTGAGCAGGGAAATCGACGTCATCGCTATCGGCCTCTTGTTCTGAAACGAATGTGCTCAAATGTGTTCCACCGGTTGGCATGCAGCCGATCGAGGCAATGCGTCTCAACCTTTTCAACACCTTCCGGCACAAAGTCTTGTCTGGCGGGTCTGAGGACATCGCGCAGGACCACCTGCTTTTAAGCCGCAAGGCTTGCCTGAGCCTGTGCTTCCACACCTCCCGGTTGGTTGTCGCCGGCAGGCGTCCGAGGCGCGAAGCCGAGGCCGGCATCGTCCAGAATTGTCATAGATCAAGGCGAGAGGCCTATCATGACGACATTCTCCCGCACGTCAGCAGATGCAGTACCCGCAAGGGCTGCCGAGGCCATTCTTCAGCGGGCCTGTTCGAGAATCGAAATGCGCAGAGGACTGGGATGAACGACAGAACCGCAGATTTTATGCCGCATGCCCTGCCGCCGCAGGTGGTGCTCCAGGCGATGGATACGGATGTCGCGGGGCTCGGGGCAGAGGAGGCCAAGCGAAGGCTGGAGGTCCATGGTGCCAATCGTCTGCCTGCAGCGCCAAAGCGCAGCCCCGTCGTCCGCTTTCTGTCGCAGTTCCACAATGTCCTGATTTATGTCCTGCTGGCTTCCGCAGCGGTCACAGGTTTCATGCAGCACTGGATCGATACGGGCGTCATCCTCGCGGTCGTCTTCGGCAATGCCGTCGTCGGTTATCTGCAGGAAGGTCGTGCCGAAGATGCGATGAATGCGATCAGGGTCATGCTGGCGCCGCATGCCGCGGTGCTTCGTGACGGCCGCCGGACTTCGGTCGATGCCGCCGATCTCGTGCCGGGAGACATCGTGCTGGTCGAGGCCGGCGATCGCGTTCCCGCGGATCTGCGACTGCTGGAAGCGCGAAGCCTGAAGGTCGAGGAGGCGGCCCTGACGGGGGAATCGGTGCCTGTCGACAAGACCGGCGAAGCCGTCTCGGCCGATTCCGTTCTGGGTGATCGCAGTTCGATGCTGTTCAGCGGAACGCTGGTTGCCACGGGGACGGGCAAGGGTGTCGTGGTCGCGACTGGCATGGCAACGGAGATCGGCAAGATCAGCGGGATGCTGGAGGCCGTCGAGTCTCTCTCGACGCCGCTCGTTCGGCAGATGGATGTCTTTGCGCGCTGGCTTACCCTCTTCATCCTCATCATATCGGGCATGCTGCTCGCCTACGGGCTGGTTGTCAGGCATCTTCCTTTCGATGAACTGTTCATGACCATTGTCGGTCTTGCCGTCGCAGCGATCCCCGAAGGTCTCCCGGCGGTCATGACGATCACACTTGCCGTCGGTGTCCAGGCGATGGCTGGTCGCCATGCGATCGTCCGACGGCTGCCGGCGATCGAGACACTGGGTTCGGTGTCCGTGATCTGCACGGACAAGACTGGTACGCTGACGCGCAATGAAATGGTCGTGGCAAGCCTCGTGGCTGCGCGCCATGTCTATGCAGTTGATGGAGAAGGCTACGCACCGGAAGGTTCCGTCCGCTGGAACGACGCCGATGTCGATCCGCAAGACCACGCCGTTCTCTCCGAATTCGCGCGTGCCGCCGGGCTCTGCAATGACGCCGTGCTGCATTCGGCTGATGGCGCCTGGCGCGTGGAAGGCGACCCCATGGAAGGGGCCTTGATGGCGCTTGCGGGCAAGATCACCGGGGGCGGCAGTGATCCCTTCACCGCAGGTTGGCGACGGATCGATGCCATCCCCTTCGATGCCGCGCATCGCTACATGGCCGTTCTTCACGTCGATGACGAGAACAACAGGCATGTCCATGTAAAGGGTGCGCCAGAGGCCGTTTTCGAGCTTTGCGCCACCCAGCGCATGCCGGATGGCTCGTCGGCAGCGCTCGACGCGCCATACTGGGAACAGATGGTCGAGGTTCTTGCCGCTGAAGGGCAGCGCGTGCTCGCTGTTGCCGTCGGCGCTCCACCAAGCGGCGGGGCGCATCTTGTCCAGGCCGAGCTTCCCGGCACGCTGACGCTGATCGGCCTGGTGGGCCTGATCGATCCGCCGCGCCCGGAAGCGATTGTCGCTGTGGCCGACTGCCATCAGGCGGGCATCCGGGTGAAGATGATCACCGGCGACCATGCTGCGACTGCCCGGGCGATCGCCGGAATGATCGGGTTGAAGAACACCGATCGGGTGCTGACCGGAGCGGATCTCGACCGCATGGACGATGTCACGCTATCGCTTGCCGCCGCCGAGACCGATATCTTTGCTCGAACCTCGCCGGCTCACAAGTTGCGGCTGGTCACCGCGCTCCAGTCCCAGGGCTTGACGGTCGCGATGACCGGTGACGGTGTCAACGATGCGCCGGCCCTCAAGCGGGCCGATGCAGGGATCGCGATGGGCGTGAAGGGCAGCGAAGCGGCGAAGGAAGCCGCCGAGCTGGTTCTGGCGGACGACAACTTCGCCTCTATTGCCGCCGCCGTTCGTGAGGGGCGCACCGTCTACGACAACATCAAGAAAGTGATCAGTTGGACCCTGCCGACGAATGCTGGCGAAGCGGGAACTATCATCGTCGCGCTCTTTGCCGGCCTGGCGCTCCCGGTCACGGCCGTCCAGATCCTTTGGATCAATCTGGTCACGGCGACTACGCTCGGATTGGCGCTTGCCTTCGAGCCATCGGAAGAGGGTACCATGCGGCGACCACCGCGCCGGCGGGACGAGCCGCTTTTGACCGGCGACCTCATCTGGCATGTTCTGCTCGTTTCCGTGCTCTTTGCCGCTGCGGTTTTCGGAATTTTCTTCTACGCCCTGGACAGGGGTTATCCGATTGAGCTCGCACGCACGATGGCGATGAACACCCTGGTCGTCATGGAAATCTTCCACGTCTTCTTCATCCGCAATATCTACGGAACATCGCTCACCTGGCAGGCCGTGCGCGGGACGAAGGTCGTCTGGATCTGCGTGATCTCCGTATCGGTTGCCCAGTTCGCCGTCACTTATCTGCCCTTCATGCAATCCCTGTTCGGGACGCAGAGCGTTCCCCTGCAGGACGGGTTGCTGATCGTCGGGATCGGGGCCGTGTTCTTCGCTCTGGTGGAAATCGAAAAGCAGATGCGTTTGGCATTCCGCAATCGGGGCTGACGCTCGTCCCGGTGCATCAAGCGCGACAGGTCATTGGGCGGCGACAGTTGCTTCGCTTAGGAAGTGCCGCCCGAGGTGGCCGACCCCATCCTGTATGTCTGCTTCGATTGCGGCCGAAAGCGCATCAGGATCCCTTGCGCGGATCGCGTCCAGTGCCTCGGCATGCCGGTCAATTCGGTAGCTTTCTTCCAGCTTGGCCGTGGCCAGGCGCATGAACGGGCCGAGACGTAACCAGACGGACTCCGTCAGATCGAGAATGACACCACTCGCTCCGGGCTCGTAAAGCGTGCGATGGAAAAGGAAGTTGAGTTCCGTCGAGCGCAGCAGATCGTTCGCCGCATATGCGTCGTCGATCGCGGTATCGATCACCTGC
>Ga0075154_10002640_pt1 | contig 11623 bp, 8 predicted proteins | sample JI71714BDNA_FD_70965 | JGI IMG/M metagenome (GOLD analysis project Ga0075154, IMG submission 70965) | Wastewater effluent complex algal communities from Wisconsin, to seasonally profile nutrient transformation and Carbon sequestration -... | ecosystem: Engineered > WWTP > Effluent > Algae... | reverse complement strand
TCAACCGCAAGCTTCATGATGGGTGCCTGTTTTTCTGCATCGGCTTCGGTTAGACCTTTCTCCTGCAGCTCTTTTGCCTGAGCTTTATAGGTCTTGTCGAACTCTACATAGTATTTTCCGACAAGCTTATCACCTTTCAGTCCACTGTTCTCTGGAGTTTCTCCGTTTCCATAAAGCTTCCATGCGGCCATCGACTTGCAGATGTGAATTCCGCGGTCGTTGATGATCTGAACTTTATGAACGGTGTAGCCATTGGCTTTATAAAGTTCTGCAACACTATAACCCAAAAAGTTATTGCGTAAATGACCTAAGTGCAACGGCTTGTTTGTATTCGGAGACGAGTATTCAACCATCATCTCCCTCCCGTTAGCCGGAAGCTGACCATACGTTGCGTTGGCATAAATAGAAGCAAATGTTTCCGCCCAGGCCTTATCCGCAACAACAAGATTCAAAAATCCTTTAACAACATTGTAACGGGCAACAATACCCGAGTGCTGAACGAGATAGTCACCAATCGCTTTTGCCGTTTCTTCGGGCTTAAGCTTCGAAATTTTTGTTAAGGGAAAGCAGACCAGCGTGTGCGATCCTTCAAACTCCTGGTTAGTCGGCTGCAGCTGAAGCTGATCAACCGTGACACTGAACAGTGCGGTGATTGCTTTTTGTATTTCGGAGCGAAGAGATTGTTCTAAATTCATAATTTTTTACCGCAAAGACGCAGAAATTTTTTTTACCGCAGAGACGCAAAATTTTTTTTAACCGCAGAGACGCAGAGAGCGCAGAGAGTTTAGTATCTGTTTGTTCGCATTCCTCTGCGAACTTTGCGCCTTTGCGGTTCAATTTTGTAATGCTTAGCTGTGATGTCACAGGCTATTCACTACACGTTAATCCATTCTTCACTATTCATTTTAACCGCAGAGAGCGCAGAGAGTTTAGTATCTGTTTTGTTCTGCATTCCTCTGCGAACTTTGCGCCTTTGCGGTTCAATTTTTTAATGCTTAGCTGTGATGTCACAGGTTATTCACTATACGTTAATCCATTCTTCACTATTCATTTTAACCGCAGAGAGCGCAGAGAGTTTAGTATCTGTTTTGTTCTGCATTCCTCTGCGAACTTTGCGCCTTTGCGGTTTAATTTTTTAATGCTTACTACAAATTGTTCACTACACGTTTAATTCCATTCTTCAACAGCTCGACATTGAAATTGATTAAAAGTCCCAGTTTGCATTTTGATAATTTAAGATAGGTCATCACCTGAGCTAAATGGATATCGTCAATATCCGCAACTGACTTCACCTCAATAATCACCTTGTCCTCAACAATAAGATCCAACCGATAACCACAATCAAGGTTCACTTCCTTATAGACAACCGGCAATCTCCGTTGCTTATCTACATTCAAGCGTGCCACCTTTAATTCATAATAAAGACACTCCTCGTAAGCAGACTCCAGAAGTCCCGGTCCAAGCTCACGATGTACCTCTATTGCACAGCCGATGATCTTCCCTGAGATTTCATTTTCAGTCATCTTTAAATTTTTAACCGCTTTAAATTTTTAACCACTTTAAATTTTTAACCGCAGAGGCGCAGAGATCGCAGAGAAGATATCTGCATTTACTTTGCGCCCTCCGCGTCTTTGCGGTTTTTTAATTTTATAAGTCTAAGATATACGCGAACATCAAAGGCGCAACGATGGTCGCATCGGATTCAACGATATATTTTGGAGTTTCTATGCTAAGCTTGCCCCACGTGATTTTTTCGTTTGGAACAGCGCCAGAGTATGAGCCATAGCTTGTGGTTGAATCACTGATCTGGCAGAAGTAGCTCCAGAACGGAACACCATCGCGCTCAAGATCCTGGTGAAGCATCGGCACAACGCAAATCGGGAAATCACCCGCAATACCTCCGCCAATCTGGAAGAAGCCAATGCCATGCTTGCCCGCATTGTCCGTATACCAGTCGGCCAGCCACACCATGTATTCAATGCCTGACTTCATCGTGCTAGCCTTCAGTTCGCCTGTCAGCACATACGATGCAAAAATATTTCCCATCGTGCTGTCTTCCCAGCCTGGCACAACCATCGGCATGTTGCGTTCTGCGGCTGCGATCATCCATGAATTTTTCGGATCGATCTCGTAGTACTGTTTCAGGTCACCGCTGTTGAGCATGCGGAACATAAATTCGTGCGGGAACAAGCGTTCACCTTTGTCTTCAGCGTCTTTCCAAACCTTGAACAAATGTGCCTGCAGTCTGCGGAACGCCTCCTCTTCCGGAATACACGTATCCGTTACCCGGTTCAAATGGTTTCCCAACAGATCCCATTCATCCTGCGGTGTGAGGTCGCGGTAATTTGGAATTCTTTTATAATGTGAATGCGCCACGAGGTTCATGATGTCCTCCTCGAGGTTTGCACCGGTACAGGAAATGATATGCACTTTATCCTGGCGGATCATTTCAGCAAAGCTGAGCCCAAGCTCGGCCGTGCTCATGGCTCCGGCCAGCGAAACCAACATTTTTTTGCCTTCGGCAATGTGCTTTTTATATCCCTTGGCTGCATCAACAAGCGCGGCTGCGTTGAAATGCAGGTAATGCTTTTCAAGAAAAGAAGAAATTGGTCTGTTCTGGCTCATAGTGGTTGTGTGCGTAATACGGGTGCGAAATTAATAAATTCAACGGGTTTTTACAGCCGCACAGCCGGGGCACGGATGTTGATCTGAAAAAAAGCAGTATACTTAACCAATGATGCGTCTGATCCGGATTTTCGTACTGCTACTTGTTCCATGTTACGCTTATGCGCAGACTTCTTCCGCGAAAGATTATGAAGTCGTTCGGCAGGATGAGCGTATTTTTCTGTACGAGCGCTGGGCCGATTTTCCGGGCACCACCACAAAATCACGGGGACTGAAAGTGATCTTTACAGTGTCGGCCACCTTTGAAAAGATGTTAGCTATGGTCACGGAAGAAGCGAAGCTAAAGGAGTGGCAAAAAAATCTCGCAGAATTCAAACAGTATCCAAAAAACGATACGGCATGGCACGTGTACAGTTGGTATAAACTGCCGTGGCCCCTCACCGACCAGGATTATTATTCAAAATACAAAGTGACTGAACGAACTGCTCACCGGGTGGTCATTACATTCGAGCCTGCTATAAACGACACGGTGGTACCTGCGCGTGACAAAGTCAACCGGATGCGGGCACATGGAAAATGGATATTTGAAAAAACAACCAGCGGCAAAACGAAAGTAACGTACTTTATTACAGGTGAGCCTGTAAACCTCCCGCGCAGCGTAACCGATAATATTGTGCGGAATAATTTTATGAGCACGATGAATGAACTGATTGCCGCAGCAGAAAAATAGTTTAGTGAATTTTAATTCTCCCCGGATATGAAACACGTATTACTCAGCTGTATTCTTTGTGTCTCATCTTTCTCCCTGCACGCACAAGCTGTTGATACCACGCGGCTGATGGATGAAATCTTTTCGCACTGGAACAATGCAACTCCGGGCGGATCGGTGCTGGTTGCCAGGTCAGGTAAAATTATTTATCAAAAAGCATTCGGACTTGCCGACCTTGAGCACAACACACCGAACACAACGGAAACTGTTTTTGAAGCTGGCTCCGTCTCCAAACAGTTTACCGCTGCTTCGATTTTATTGCTGGCAACAGAAGGCAAGCTTACAACTCAGGATGATGTTCGGAAATACATTCCTGAGTTACCTGTATACGATGCACCGATTCTCATACAACATCTCCTGAACCATACCAGCGGCTTGAAAGACTGGGGTGTAATCGGTTCGCTTACCGGCTGGCCGAGAACGACCCGTGTGTATACACAGGCATTGGCGCTTGAGATCATGTGCAAACAGAAGTCATTAAACTTTACACCGGGCACCGAATATTCGTACAGCAACTCAAACTATTCATTACTGGTAACCATTGTTGAACGTGTATCAGGCATGTCGCTCGCTGATTTCACGAGAACACGTTTCTTCGAACCGCTTGGAATGAAGCATACACAATGGCGCGACAACTTCCGTGAGATCATTCCTAACCGCGCAGTTGCATACAGCCGAACAGCTTCCGGCTACGAACAACAGATGCCGTTTGAAAACATTCACGGACATGGCGGTTTATTAACAACACCTGCTGACCTGATGAAATGGAATACATTACTGGTGACGCATGCTATCGGGGGCGATAAAATGTATGCTGACCGCGTTCAGCGCGGAACATTAAAGAACGGACAAAGAATTTCGTATGCCGGAGGACTATCGATCGGAGAATTTAATGGCCATGCAGAAATCAGCCATAGTGGTGCTACAGCAGGGTATCGCGCCTGGCTTGCATACTATCCGGATAAAAAAATAACGATTGCCGTCCTCAGCAATGATGCGGGCGGTAACGTTGTAGGTGCAGGGAAAAAGATAGCGGAGATTTTGATGGGCAAGCCCTCCGTTAAATCGCAGCAGCCTCAAACCGCTTCGGTATCAGAACAAGACCTGAAAAAATTTACCGGTAGTTATCGCAGCATCCGGAATTTCGATCTCTTTACCATCACCTACAACGACAACAAGCTCTTGCTAAACGGTCAATTGCTTACCCCCCTTCATCGCGACACCGTTTTACGAACCGGACAAAAACTGGCGTATGTAAAACCAGGCAGAATTCTGACGATAAGCGGACAGGATACGGCCAGCTATCGTAAAGTTAATTCAATGGATACGACCGTCCGGAATGTACAAGGGTTTGCCGGAACGTACGTCAGCAAGGAAGCAGACACGGAGTTCACCATAACAACAAAGAATAGCGAAGTATGGATTAGTCGCAAGCCCAATACCGCCTACAAGCTTGAGTCGCTTTATTACGATGGCTATAGCGGAGATGAATTTGATCTGCTGGAATTCAAACGTGATAAGAAAGGAAAAGTAACCGGCTTTGAAATCAGTATGAGCCGCGCAGAGAGAATTCCGTTTACGAAGGTTACGAAATAAATAAACACAAAATGTTTATTTACAACCTCAAAATCATTCTCAGAAATTTATTCCGATTTAAAATTTCTTTTATCACGAATTTCATTGGCCTGTCTGCCGGCTTAGCGACTGTTATCACGATTTATTTATGGGTGAACGATGAGCTTATGGTTGATCGGTTTCATGAACACGGAGACCTGATTTTCCAGGTAATGGAACATCAACATCAGGATGGAACCCTGAACACTTCAGGAAATACAGCTGATTACTTAGCACAGAGCCTGCAGGAGGAATTCCCCGAAATTGAGCGGTCAGCAGTGGTAACGCCACCTAAGTTTTTTCTCTCGTTTAACGTATCAGTTCCCGACCGTCACGTTAAAGGCATCGGTAAATTCGTAAGCAAAGATTTTTTTAACATCTTCTCCTTTCCCCTTCTTCTGGGTAATGCTGGTAGGGTTTTAGAAAACAGAACAAATGTTGTGCTGTCAGAATCATTGGCGAAAAAACTCTTTACCACATCGGAAAGCAGCATGGGTAAAACGTTGGAATGGGAAACGATGGGCATCAAAAGAGAAGTGATTGTTTCCGGAGTTTACCTGGATCTGCCGGCCAGCGCATCCGAGAAGTTTGATTTCATTGTCACGTTCGATTCTTTCAAAGAACTGATGGGCATGAAAGACGGTGACGTTAACTGGAATCAGAGCGGGCCATTTTACACGTACCTGTTACTCAAAAAAGGAACTGATGTTACACGGTTCAATGTGAAGATAGAGAAGCTTCTGAAGCAAAAAAGTAAAACTAACCTGCATCGGACACTGTTTGTAAAACCGTATGCCGACAGTTACCTGTATGGTCAATATGAAAACGGAAAAGAAGCCGGGGGAAGAATCGAATATGTAATCCTGTTTTCAACAATTGCAGTCTTTATCGTGGTAATAGCGTGTATCAACTTCATGAACCTGTCAACAGCGCAGGCATTTAAAAAAATCAGGGAAACCGGAGTACGGAGAATCATTGGTGCGCAGCAAAAAACACTGGTGTTACAAAATTTACAGGAAGTGTTTGTCATAACGTTCTTATCCCTCCTGTTCGCTATCGTTGTTGTAAAACTAGTTCTGCCGCAGTTCAATGTACTTGCAGGGAAAAATCTTGACCTCGTCTTAGATTCAAAAACAATCGTTGCTGTATTAAGCATGTTGATTTTAACGGCACTCGCAGCAGGCGGATACCCATCCTGGTATTTGTCGCGCTTTAATCCGGCAAAAGCATTGAAAGGACAATTCAGTACTTCGTTAAACGAACTGTGGGCAAGACGGGGATTAGTGGTTTTTCAATTTTCCTTGTCGGTGATATTTATTGTGTTCGTCTTTGTTGTTTATAAGCAGATTGAATTCATCCAGGAAAAAAATTTAGGTTACGATAAAGAGAATGTACTCTATTTTGAGGCGGAGGGAAAAACGTCAGCGAATCCTGAGCCTATTATTACAGAGATTAAAGACATTTCAGGTGTGTCAGATGCTTCCAGCATGTTAGGTGGCATTATAACGCAGACTAATGCTACAGGAATCCCAGGCATGGTTGAATACAACGGTAAAAAGGTGACGATGAATAATTCAGCCGTTAACTATGGGATGATGGAGTTACTGGGATTACAAATGAAAGAGGGTCGGACATTCTCCCGGGATTTTCCTTCTGACGCTAAGAAAATAATTTTTAATGAAGCCGCAGTTGAAGCGCTGGGAATTGAAAACCCGGTAGGTAAGAACATTGACGGTAGAGAAGTTTTGGGCGTTGTTAAGAATTTCCATTACGAATCACTGCATGAACCTGTTAAGCCATATTGTTTCCGGATGGAAAACTCTACAAGCGTGATCATGGTAAAAATTCAAGACAGAGCAGGTAAGCAAGTCATCCATGACCTGGAAAAAATATACAAATCGCACAATCCGGGATATGAATTTAATTACTCATTTCTTGACAACGATTATCAGAAACAATACGCATCTGAAAAGAGAGTTTCCACACTTGCACAATACGCCACCGGCCTAGCCATACTCATTTCTTGTCTGGGTTTATTTGGGATAGTTACGTTCACCACCGAAAAGAGAGAGAAAGAAATTGGAATCCGAAAGGTGTTGGGATCAAGTGAATTTGCTGTTATCAGACTGCTGTCCAATGAGTTTATAGGATTGATTACCGTTGCCGTTATAATCGCATTACCCATCAGTTATCTGATCGTAAACAAGTGGCTTGACGGCTACACTTACAAGGTTGAGTTAGCATGGTGGTATTTCGCAGGAGCAGCATGCATAACCATGGCAATCTCCTGGCTGACAGTTGTATCGCAAACCATACGGGCAGCGAAAGCAAATCCTACGTCAATATTGAAGTCAGAGTAAAAGTTAACAAGCATGCAGTGCAGGGTGAGGCTTGTGCAACAGCCCGGTAGGCTGCGTGCATAACGAAAAAAATACCCGCACGTATTTCCGTCCGGAAGGTTGCGGAAGTGATTAAAATATTCCTCTTTTATGTTTCCGGATTACGGTTACAACACCGTTTTCGCCCCTATAAACGCCCAAAATACAACCCATGTTCGAAAATTTAGACCCCTTGCTTAGGATTTTCTGGTTCGTGGCTATCCCAACCAGTTTAATCTTTGTGATTCAAACCATTATGACGTTTATCGGAGTGGATGCCACCGATGGATTGGACGCAGACTTCGATGGCGATCTCAGCCATGCAGAAGCTCCCTTTCAATTGTTCTCGCTGCGTAACCTGATTAACTTTTTGTTAGGTTTCAGCTGGACAGGAATTTCTTTCTTTACTACTATCGAAAACAAAACCCTGCTGATTGGGCTGGCTTTTTTAGTGGGCTCGGCATTTGTTTACTTTTTCTTTCTCATCATTAAGCAGGTGCAAAAGCTTGCCGAGGACAATACATTTAAAATTGACAACACACTTCATCAAACCGCTGAAGTTTACCTGGCCATTCCCGAACGTAAGTCCGGCAAAGGAAAAGTAATGATTAGCGTGAAAGGAGCTTTTCATGAACTCGATGCCATGACCGAGTATGAAAAAATACCAAGCCACACCATGGTGAAGGTTGTAAAAATTATGAATGGAAATGTACTGATTGTAGAAACGCTTTAATCTAACCCTAAACATCCCTTATGACTCCAGTAGCTATTATTGTTGTTGCCATAGTGGTAATTTTTGTCACCATCACGGCCCTGATCTCTCGTTATAAACGTTGTCCCTCCGATAAAATCTTAGTTATCTATGGCCGCACAGGCGGAACGTCTGCCAAGTGTGTTCACGGTGGTGGTGCGTTCATCTGGCCCGTGATTCAGGATTATGCGTTTCTGGACTTGAAGCCAATCTCCATTGATGCAAATCTTACCAATGCATTGAGCCGTCAGAATATTCGCGTAGATGTGCCTTGCCGGTTTACCATTGCCATCTCAACCGAGCACGACAGCATGAATACGGCAGCAGAACGATTGCTCGGATTAACGCACGGACAAATTCAGGAACTCGCGAAAGATATTTTGTTTGGTCAATTGCGTCTGGTAATCGCGACCATGACGATCGAAGAGATCAACTCCGACCGCGATAAATTTTTGGATAACATTTCGAAGAACGTTGACAGTGAATTGAAAAAGATCGGTTTGAAGTTGATCAACGTGAACGTAACCGATATTAAAGATGAATCGGGTTACATTGAAGCGTTGGGTAAAGAAGCTGCTGCGAAAGCCATTAACGAAGCGAAGATTAGTGTGGCCGCTCAGGAAAAGATCGGTGAAACCGGTAAAGCTTCTGCAGATCGTGAGAAAGACACATTGATCGCGGAGACACACCGTGACCGGGACGTGAAAATCGCCATCACACAAAAAGATAAAGAGGTTAGTATTGCATCCGCCAAGAAAGATGAGCTGATTGGTAAAGCCGAGGCCGAGCGTGATACGCGCGTAAAAACATCGGAAGCCAATGCAATTGCGATTCAAGGTGAGAACGAAGCGAAGATTGCCATTGCAAAGTCGGAGTCGACACGAAGAGAACGAGAAGCTGAATCGTTACGCACTGCGATAGCGTCTGAAAAAGTTCAGCAGGCAAAAGCCCTTGAAGAATCGTACCTGGCCGAACAGAAAGCCGAAGCTGCACGTGCCGAGCGGGAACGTTCAACACAAAACGCAAACATTGTAATCCCGGCCGAGATTGCGAAGCAACGCGCCATCATTGAAGCGCAGGCAATCGCTGAAAAAATCCGTGAGCAGGCAAAAGGTGAAGCCGATGCGATTTACGCCAAGATGGAAGCTGAAGCGAAAGGTCTATTCGAGATCCTGACGAAGCAAGCCGAAGGATATAAGCAGGTAGTTCAGGCAGCCGGTGGCGATCCAACCAAAGCGTTCCAGTTGTTGTTAATTGAGAAACTCCCTGAGTTGATCAAAACACAAGTTGAAGCCGTTAAGAACATCAAGATCGATAAGATCACCGTTTGGGATTCGGGTACAGGTGAAAACGGCAATAACTCAACCGCGAACTTTGTTTCCGGGATGATGAAGACGGTGCCTCCGTTAAATGATTTGTTCAACATGGCTGGTTTGAATCTTCCAACCTATCTGAAAGGAGAGGAATCTAAAGAGCTTCCGAAAAAGGATAAACCGGAGAAGTAATGTTTTAATTTGAAGATTATACAATTTGAAAATGGCTAACCCGCGTCAGCCATTTTCAAATTTTCAAATTATTCCGCCATTACCGGGCGGCTGGCAATAGACTTGGCCGTAGCTTCCAGAATTTCGAACGCGCTTTCCGCCATTCTGTTCTCGGTGTCGAGTGTTGGATTCACCTCAACAATTTCCCAGGCACATACGCGCGGATCTTTTACAAGTTCTACGTTGAGTGCTTTTGCTTCATCCACCGTTAACCCATTCGGAACAGGTGTTCCGGTGCCGGTAGAAAAGCGGCTATCAATGCTGTCTACATCAAATGAAACATAAATCAGGTCGCAATGATCGAGCATGGCGAGCACACGTTTTGCAATTTCCTCAGCACCAAGCTTCTTCACATCTTCTGTTTCAACGAAATTGATGTTGAATTTATTGATCAAATAGTTCTCAGGCTTTTCAAGATCGCGAACCGCTACATAGACAATATCCTCCGGATAAACTTTTTGTCCTGGGACGCCTACATTTTTCAACTGTTCCCAATACTCAAGCGTTTCACCCTTCGGATCGTTCACTTTATTTTCAAGATTGTCGATTCCAGTAGCCATCGATAGTGGCATGCCGTGCATGTTTCCGGAAGGCGTAGTATACGGTGTATGAATGTCCGCATGCGCATCAATCCAAACCACACCCAGCCGTGCGCCCGGATTTGCTTTTTTAATTCCGGAGATCGTTCCATAGGCCGTGCTGTGGTCTCCGGCAATCACAAACGGAAAATTGTCTTCCCAGATAGTTTCGTAAACTTCCAGGCAAACCCGCTCCTCCATAATCAACACGCCATCGATAAATTTGGCATACGAATGCTTGGCTCCGTCAAACAAAAGCTCATTTACGTTTTCAACTTCTACCGAATCATATTTTCTGAAAAAATCAGATTTCAGGTCAAGACTGGCAATCTTCATGGCCTCCACGCCCAGGCTGGCTCCGCGGGTGCCGGCACCGATTTCGGATTTCACCTCGATAATTTTTATCTCTTTCACAGGAAGTACACTTAGATGTTAAACGAACTGATTTACGCTAAAGTTTGGGTAGAAAAGGAAATACAATCGGGACAGCAGCCTCAGAAATCAGGCAGGCCGTGCGCTATGGCAAAAACAGGATTGGGATACCGATTGATCATGATTTTTCAACATTGCAAAGATGGCAAATTTATCCCAATATTGCACCCTATTTTTGTTGATTAAAACCGCGTTTTCAAGTTACTTAACCACATAATTCAGACAGATAAATGAAGAGCTACCGGGACCTGATTGAGCAGACATTTGAGTTTCCACAAAAGGAATTTAAAGTCCGCGAGCACGAGCTTTTATTTAATGACGTTCCGTTAATGGAAATCATTAAGCAATACGGCACTCCACTGAAGCTTACCTATCTTCCACGCATCAGCGAAAACATCCGGTCCACGCAAGCCCTCTTCCAAAGCGCGCTTGAAAAGTTTAAGTACAACGGTAAATACACCTACTGCTATTGCACCAAGTCGTCACACTTTTCATTTGTGATGGAAGAAGCCCTGAAGAACGAAGATGTGCACATGGAAACTTCTTCCGCGTTTGATATTCCCATCGTGCGCTCGTTGTATGCAAAAGGCAAGGTTACGAAAGACACGTATATTTTGTGTAACGGTTTTAAAATGCCGTTGTACACGCAATACATTTCGGAGCTGTTGAATGACGGCTTTAAAAATTGCATTCCCATCCTGGATGAAATGGGTGAGTTTGAAGAATATGAGAAGCATGTAAAAAATCCTTACAGCGTGGGTATTCGCGTAGCCGCGGATGAGGAGCCAAAATTTGAGTTCTATACGTCTCGTCTGGGTATTCGCTACAGCGACATTATTCCCTTCTACCGCGATAACATTGAAAAGAGTAAGAATGCATCGTTAAAAATGCTTCACTTTTTCATCAACACAGGAATTAAGGATACAGCATAC
>Ga0075154_10002637_pt1 | contig 11625 bp, 10 predicted proteins | sample JI71714BDNA_FD_70965 | JGI IMG/M metagenome (GOLD analysis project Ga0075154, IMG submission 70965) | Wastewater effluent complex algal communities from Wisconsin, to seasonally profile nutrient transformation and Carbon sequestration -... | ecosystem: Engineered > WWTP > Effluent > Algae... | reverse complement strand
TTAGTGAACAACACTCTTTAACATTATGGCAAATAACTTATTAAAAAATCAATGATTTTTATAGCGATTGAATTTGAAATGAACTTTGCTCTTTTTTCTGTAAATCACTAATTTCACTGGATTTAATAAAATGTTCTTGCCAAGTGCGAACCACGGCGATTTCCTTCCAATCCAAACTTTCGCCATCGATCGGCATATTCAAAACGTCTTTTAAACTTATCAAGGGCATATTTACACCGCTTTCAACAGTTAAAGGCATTGTGCCGGGAAAGCGCGGATTGACCTCTAAAAGACAGGCTTTGCCGTTACGATTGCGTTTGAATTGAATATTGGCAGTATATTTCAGACCAATTAAATCAGCTACTATTTTAGCTTGAATTTCTAATTCCTCATCTTTCAAAGTGCGGCTGGCAACCGCAATTCCTGAATCAACCTTCAAACGTTCGCGGGGAACAGTGGCTAAAACCTTTCCATTTTTATCGGCAATTACATCAACCGAATATTCCGCGCCGTCAAGATATTCCTGCACTAACAAACTGCCGTCACGAATCTGTCCTGCCAATTCGATCGGCGAATCAATTTTCATAATTCCGCGCGAACCGCTGCCCGCACGAGGTTTGACAAAGAGCGGATATTGCCAATCCGAATCATCGAAATTTTCGTCTAAAACTTCGGAATCAGGCACACCTACAAAGGTTTCGCAACACTTGATCAAATTATCTTTGTCCAAACAAAGTTCCAATGTCCGTTCGTCAGCTAAAAGCACTTTAACGCCAATGTCTTCAAACATTTTAATAGATCCGGCGATCGGTAAAAGTTCAATATCAACTGTGGGAACTAAAACGTCAATTTCGTGTTCAAAACAGATTTCTATCAATTTTTCTACAAAATTATTGTCGTCTCCGCGTGGTAAAATTACCCTTTGTTTTTCTGCAGCCAAGTAAAGTCCGGCTGCAAAAGGGTCAATGTCACCCATAAAATATGTAAAATCAAGATCGTGCCGAACAGCATTTAGAAAAGAAACGGCGGCGGCACCTCCGGCACCTGTAATCAAAACATTAGTCTTCATCATCAAACCTCAAAATAAAAATTAACCAAATTGTTTGGCTGATATAGCTAATTGCGAAAGGCGTGCCAAAGGCTTAAATTGTTGATCTTATGCAAGTTTTGGTTCGATTTGGAACAGCTTGGTTTCAAAATGGAACAATTCATTTTGAAACAAATTTGACTTGGTTGAGGTAGTTTTCCAGATCAGTGACGGCTCGTTTAATTTCTTCGAGGTTATTTATCTTGGCGTTATCTTCAATGATTTTGCCGAATTCGGAAATTTCATCAAATCCGTAACCGCGCCCGGAACCTTTAAAGTTATGTCCGATTCTTTGCAAAATTAAAAATGATTGCTCTTCAAATGCCTCTTTCATTTCCAAAACACTTTTACGGCAATTTTCGATGTATCCCGGCACCAGATCGAAAATATCTTCGTCAATATAAACGATCGATTCCGGTTCGATTTCTAATGCTGTGCGAATTTCCTTATTTCCGCTTAATAATTTTTTTATTGTTGAAATTAATTGTGCGCGGCGTAAAGGTTTGGTTAAATAGTCATCCATTCCAAATGCCAAACATTTTTCGTGATAACCCTGAATTGCGTGGGCGGTCAATGCAATAATTGGGATTTTTCGAGATGTTTCACGTTTGCGGATTTCGGTTGTTGCCTGAAAACCGTCCATTTCCGGCATTTCAATATCCATTAAGATCAGATCAAATTGTTTTTCTTCAAATTTAGAAACGGCTTCCAGACCATTTGAAGCAATTTCGATCTCAAATCCGGCTTTTTGCAATATTCTGACCGCCAGATCCTGATTAGCTTTGCTGTCTTCGGCTAATAAAATTCTTGCTTGAACAGTAGAATCTTCCTTGAAATTGTCGGGCGAATGCAGGGGATTTTGTGTTTCTGCTAAACCGAATAGATCTAAAACCGTCTGGCATAAAACCTTTCTTTTTGTAGGTTTATGGATATATTTGTCAATTATTGACGTTTCGTTCGATTGTAATGTTGAGCCGGTTAAAAGTATGATTTTTACTTCATTTGACGAATTTATTTTGACAAGCTGCGCCAAATTTTTTCCGTCGATTATCGGAAGTGTATGATCAATGATCAGCAAATCAAAAGAATTGTCCCGTTGAAGACTTATAGCTTGAGCAGCGTCCGAAGCAAATAATACTTTTCCGGTAAATTCCTTGAAAATCTCAGATAACGATTCTCTTTCCAAAGGATTATCTTCAACGATCAGAATATTTTTTGCGGCTAATTCGTCTAAACATTTGAGTTTCGTTTTAGGTTTAGCAATTGGAAAACGCAGTTCAAACTTGAATTCACTGCCTTTGCCGATTTCGCTTACAACTTCGATTTCACCGTTCATCAAATTGACCAACGATTTTGAAATGCTCAGTCCAAGTCCTGTTCCGCCATATTTTCTAGTCGTTGAAATATCTGCTTGATTAAATTTTTCAAAAATCGTTTCTAATTTTTCCGTAGGAATTCCAATTCCCGAATCCTTTACGGAAAAGGAAAGTTCAACGGAATTTTTAGTTGATTTCAGAATTGTGATCGAAACAAAAACATTACCTTTTTCGGTAAATTTAACCGCATTTGAAACCAAATTGATAATAATTTGCCGCAAACGATTCGGGTCGCCGATTAGTTTTTCGGGTAGATCGGAATCTATTTTGCAAATCAATTCCAGACCTTTGGCAAACGCTTTGAAGGCAAACATTTCCAAGATTCCTTCAGCCAATTCGACTAGATCGAATTCGACGTTTTCGATGTCGATCTGTTCAGCTTCAATTTTGGAAAAGTCTAAAATATCGTTTATCAAAGAAAGCAAATTTTCCGAGTTTTCTTGAATAACTCCAACAAATTCTTGTCGTTCGGAATCAGATTCTGTTTCAACGGCTAAATCGCTTAAACCAATAATAGCATTGAGCGGCGTGCGAATTTCGTGGCTCATTACGGCTAAAAATTGACTCTTTGCATGGCTGGCAGATTCGGCTTCTTCCTTAGCTTGGCGAAGTTGTTCTTCAGCAACTTTTCTTTCGGTAATATCGCGTAAATAGCCGGTGAACATCGGCATCGAATCCGCCAAAAAAATCGGTGTAATAGCAAGTTCAACCGGAAACTCTGTGCCGTCTTTTCGCATTGCGGTTATCTCAATCCGTTTGCCTAGAACATTGTGTTCGCCGGTATTTAAATAATGTTTGATACCTTGATGATGAGCGTCTCGATAAGTTGGCGGAACAATTAAATTTCCCATCAATTGCCCGATCGATTCTTCACGAGTATAGCCGAACATTCTTTCTGCGGCTGGATTAAATTCCAAAATCCGTCCGTCGTGATTAATGGTAATAATGCAGTCCAAAGCAGATTCCAAAATAGCTGATTTTCTCGTATCGCTTTCTTTTACATCTCTCTCAGCTCGTTTTCTTTGGATGAATTGACTGATTTGACTGCCAATATTCGACATTAATTGAAGTAGATCATCATCAATATTTTCAGTCGTATCGCTAATGAATTCGAAAACTCCGTGAACGGAATTACCCAAAAGAAGCGGAAACCAAAAACCGCTTTTGAGTCCATTTTTGCCGCAAATTATATTTCGGATAAATCTCTCGTCATCGACTAGACTTTCGATCCAAAGCGGTTTTTGAGAACTTAAAACTCTTCCGGGAATTCCTTCGCCCATTTTGAATGAAAGCGCGTTACTTGCTTTCTCGAAACCAATATATTTATCTTTATTTTCCTTCCAAAATGACTGGCAATATAGACTATTTTTATTTTCTGAATACCGCCACCAAGCACCGCATTGCCAACCGAGGATCTTTCCGAGTGTTTCCAAAATTTCGCTGCTTGCATTTTCAACTGATTCGGATTTAGCTAAAATTTTTACTACCGCATCTTGAATAACTAAGGCTCTTTCAGCTAATTTTTGATCGGTGATTTGTCTGGCAAAACCTTGAATTTCTAAAACAGCTCCATTTTTTACGGTCAATGTTACATTTTGTCCTATCCAAACTTTTTCACCGTTTTTCGTAAGCACGGGAAATTCAAAATATGTTTGCAAAATTTGCTTTTCAATTTGTTGACGGTAAAAATCTGAAACCAACTCCAGATGCGAAGGATGAACGATCTCAAAAAAACTTTTTCCGAGTATTTCTTTTTTTGAAAAGTGAAGAATTTTTTCTACAACCGGATTTACAAAAGTAAATTTTCCTGCGGTCGAGATTTCGTAGATCATATCGCTGGCGCGTTTGATTATATTTTCATATCTTTCCTTACTTTCCAGCAAATTACTTTCGCTTCCTTTTCTTGCCGTAACATCATTAGCAACAACAAGAAAAACCGCCGAAACTTCTTCACTTACTAAAATAGGCGAGGCTTTTAAATTAATCCATTTAACAATTCCATCCGGCGTGACGATTTGAACTTCATATTCAATTTCTTTCCTCATTGGCAAGGAACCCAAAAATTTTTTCTCAAAATCCTCGCGCTTGTTTTGGTGAATTAATTGAAGCCAGCGTAAACCGATCGTTTCTTCGACATCAAAACCTGTCAGTTCGCACCAAAGTTTATTCGCAAAACTACAATTTCCGTGGTCATCCAGCAAAAAAATACCGATAGGTAGTTTATCTACTAAATTTTTAAGAAATTGTTTTTGAAATATTGTTTCCGGCACAGTTTTTGAGTTTTGAATTGGACGTTTGGGAGTTTAACTTATTTTGTTTTAGAAAGTAAATACAAAAGTAAAACATCTCGCATATATTTTGAAAAAAAAAGGGAACGGATTCAATAATAAATCCGTTCCCGCTTTTCAATGTCTTATTTCAAAGATTATTTTTTGCTTTTCCAACCTGCCAAAACTTCTTCAAATGCCGTTGTATTGGCGACCGGAGTTGCGGCTTTGCCGACTGAAACGGCTCTTTCTCCGAGGGCGATCGCTTCTTGATATTTGCCCATTTCGGCTAAAATTCGCGCTTTTGTTTGCAGATTTCCGAAAGTTTCGCGTCCTTTGATCGATGTGTCGAGCCAGCCGATGGCTTCTTCGTAATTATTTTTCAAACGTTGCGAATAAACATAATTTGCGCCTTGATTGAGCGGTGCAAAATCGGTTTCCTTGCGGTTTTTGATCAGTTCACGAATACCATTCAAAGTTCTGCCTTGCACGTCGCCGACATCGAATGTAAAAGGCACAGCGACTTTTTCCCAACGAAGGACGATTTTGCCCGAAGTTGCCGCAATGTTTTGAAATTCGTATGAAAGAGTTTCCTGATTATCAGCTTTCATCGGCTTAACCGTAACGCGCAGAGCATCTTTCGCCGCATCGTAAGAAAAACTGCCCCATTGGTCGTTGGCTTTGCTGAAGATCAAAATCCATTCCGACTTATTCGGAATCGCGTGAAAACCGTATTTTCCGGCGGGCAAAGCCTGACCGTTGATCATTACGTCGCGCGTGAATTCGATAGTCGTATTTTCGTTCGCGCCCGTGCGCCAAACTTGTCCGTAAGGCACAAGACACGGATAAGTTACGCCGCCTTTCGGGATAACATCAGCAGACGTGCAGCCCCAGATCTTGCGACCTTTCGAGTTCGGACGATGATAAACGATTGAAACTTTCGCATCTCCGACGGTTTGCGCGATTTCCTGCTTTTGCGATTCACGCGGCACAGTAATTTGGGCGAAAACGCCGATGTTAAAGATAAATATTGCAATAGATAAAAGACCGATTTTTTTCATAACTTATTTCTCCAATTTGTTTTTAGCTTTCTGAACAAAGGTTTTGATCATTTCACCGATGCGGCGGCTCATTTCGTTGCTGATCATCGTTTCGCCCGCGACTCCGGCAAGCAGATGCAGTTCGCGGGCAGATTTTCGTCGCATTTCGACGATCTGCGAAAAGTTCACCATCGTCGAATTTACGCCTTTTTCCATAAAATCAGCCGAGTAACGCAAAAAATTTCGAGTCTCGCCCGCGATCGGTGACCATTCGATGCGGTCTTCCGAATTTTCAAGCAATTCGACCGCAAATTTCTCGGAAAAAGTTCCGATGAGCGGCACTTCCGCGTAGATTTTCCAATGCGTAACGCCTTTCAGATCAGTATGAATACTTTCGATACCGGGCATGAGCTCGATAAAATTTCGTATATCCGAAAAAAACTGCCGCGCCGCCTCGATATTAGTCTTAATTTCAGCCGTATCATTATAAACCGCACGAATTGTGAACATAAATTTGTAAAACAGATTTGCCCCTTTGTTAATAGTTAAGATAATTTTCTACGTTTACACGCAAAAAAACAAATGCCGAATCAGTTTGGGCAACGAAGAAACGCGAATGAAGTGCGAAGAAACGCAAATGAAGTGCGAAGAAACACGAATGAAGTGCGAAGAAACACGATCGGAGTGCGAAGAAACGCAATCGGAGCGCAAGGAAACACGATCGGCATTCGAGGAAACGCAATCGGTGTGCAAAGAAACGCAGTCGGCTTACGTTCCAACACAATCAGGTCGCGAAAAATCGAAGCGCGAGCATCCTGATCGCACAAATTGGAGCGCGAGCATCCTGCTCGCCGCGCGTTCGAGTAAAACGAGAACAGGCGCGAACTGCCGCAGACCAAATCAAGTTAATTTTCTCTGAAGCGACCGCTTTTCAAATGAAAAGAGAACAAGCGCACATTTAATCAAATTGAGTTCGGGGCAAAGTTTGCCGTTCGATGCTTCGCGCGAACGGGCAGGCAGGATGCCTGCGCTCCAATTTTATGTGATCCGATTAAAATATGCGCTTGAAAATTTCCAATCTGAAGGCTTTTCGCAGAGTTTAGCTTTGACGGGATTTAGTTCGATATAATTGATTGTTTTTTCAAAATGTTCGTGATTGCGAATGAAGCGGTCAAAATAATCTACTTGCCAAAAATTGCCCGTGCGGTTTAATAATCGGTTGATTTTAATTGAAGTGTAAGATTTTATCGAGTGCAAAATGTCTTCGAGCGCAATATTTTCCAATGGGCGAAGTAAAAGGTGAACATGATTAGGCATTATCACCCAAGAAATGAGTTTGTAACGCTCTTTATCAAAATGAAGCAAGGAATTTTGGACAAGATCGGCAATTTCTTCGCGTCGCAGATAACACGCGCCGGAACCTTGGTCAACGTATTTTTCAATACGCCAAAATAAAATCTTTTTGGCTTCCTCTTTTTCTTCGTGTTTTAATTCCAATTTCCAACCGTCGATCACCTTTTGCGGCACGGCATCGCCTAAATGAAAAGTAATAAACTGCAAATTCTCGCCACCGTCAAAATGAGGCAAATATCCCCGCGAATGCCAACCTCTCGGCTTTTTAGTTTCCATAATAAAAATTAAAAAAAATTGTAACAATTGGAGCGCGAGCATCTTGCTCGCCCGTTCGCGCAAAGCGTCGAACGGCAAACTCTACACCGAAATATATTTGATTTGATGTGCGGCATTTCGCGCCCTTTCTCGTTACACTCGAAGGCGCATGCGAGCAAGATGCTCGCGCTCCAATTAAAGAAAAATTTACGGTTTTTGAATATTAAAACCATTGACGGTTTGATATTCGGGACTGTTGAAACCGTAAGCCGCGCCGACGGCTTTTTTGACGCGTTTGGCGCGGTTGACAATTGAATCGGCGTTGTCGAAAAAGACTTTATCGCGTTCGACACGCGCCGTCGAAAGTTGGACAACGGCGACGATCGAAGCCTGATGTTTGGCTTGCACCGAATCGGCAAAGGCGCGAAGTTCGTTAGTTCTGAAACCTGTATTGGCAACTTCCGAATATTCGGGTTGAGCTTCGAGAAAATCGATCAATTCGTTAAAGTGTGAGATTTTCGCCGCGTTCGATTGTTGCGAAGCCGAGATCGAAGCGTCCGATTCATCAATCGCAGGCGTTGAAGGATCATCGACTGCCTTCGGAGTTGCGCGTCTGCCTTGCAATTTCCGCACATAAAACCGCGCATCTTTCAGCGTTTCACCGCTCGCGCCCTGCACCTGCAAAAGCGCAACAGCTTGCGCCGCCATCGAAGAAAGTTTGTCGGCATCGGTCGTGCGGTCAAGCGTTACCGTGCGCCAATCGCCTTTTTTATTACCGACTTCGGTATGCAAAACAGTTGCCGCAGTCCGCAAAACCGTCAATTCCGCCGGAACCAAATCCGCCGGCAAACTCAATTTCGCCGCATCCAAAGTATCCACATACGCCGCCATAAACCCGAATTGTTCAAGTGTTTTCGAATAAGTATTATCAGCCATTTTATTATTTATCTCCTTGGGGATGTGAAAAATAGAAATGAATAGCCTTTAAAAAATAAATTTCAGAAAAGATTTAGTCGGAGCGCGAGCATCTTGCTCGCCCGTTCGCGCAAAGCGTCGAACGGCAAACTTTACACCGAAATCTATTCGATTTGATGTGCGGCTTAAACGCGCCCTTTCTCGCAAAGCCTCGAAGGCGCAGGCGAGCAAGATGCTCGCGCTCCAATTATTTCATACGATTTTATTTTTTAAAGACCGATAGTTTATCGGGGATGATTAAATTAGGAAGTTGAACAAATTTTTACGCCAATCAGATATAAAAGTCAAGAGCAATGAAGATATTTTTGCCTCAATCGAAAACAGAAAAGCAAATTAAGTTGTTTTGGTTTTTGTCGCTGAAAGCGACCGACATTATAGCCTAGCGAGAATCGCTAGGTATTTGCGGCATAAAGTTCGCTCGCTGAAAGTGAGCCACAATACCCCGAATATTTTGTTCGTCGTCTTCAACGACGGAAACTTTATCAATGCTCACCCAGCGATTCTCGCTGGGCTATAATGTTAATCGCTTTCAGCGACAAAAGTGGAAATTCGTTTTCGGTCTATTTAAGCGTTACATTTTTCTGAGTTTATCGTATATTTTAAGACAATCTTTCGCCGAACAATATTTTTGTCTATAATCAAAGCGGAACAAAAAACAATGAAAATAACATTTTCCAATCTCGGCTCAATCAAAAAAACAACGCTTGATTTACGTCCGCTAACTGTGATTATTGGTCCGAATAATTCAAATAAAACTTATATTGCTTATTCGATTTATGGATTGTTAAATGGAATAGCTATTACTGCAATGGCTCCTCTAGTTTTTGGGTTAGGTTATAAGGTAGGTGACGGAAATTTATCAAATGATATTCAAAAGATATATCAGATTGATAGTAATGGAAGTTATTTATTAAAAATTGATGATTTTTTACGCATATTATTGGAGGACACTTCGCAGTTAACCCAGAATTTTGAACAAAACTTAAAAGAATTCTTTCAAGATACGAGTGGAAAATTGTTCAAGAAAACAAAATTTGAAATTAAATTATCATTAGAAGAATTAAGAGATGCTTTTAATAAGTTAGTTTCCAGCAAAGATTTCGCTAATAGCGAGAAGATTACTTATACTTTGGATGAAAATTTGTTTTTAGCAAAAATTAAAGAGGATTTTGATTATTTCGAGAAAGTTCCTCTACAACACTTCGTAGCAAGCAGCATTTTATTTGAATTGAAATCGTTTTTATATCCTCAAGCCTTTCTATTACCTGCTGAAAGAAATGCTCTAATAATTTCATATAAAATTCTTGAAAACAGAAGGTATGAATTGTTGAAAAACGCAAATCGAAATCGTTTTGTTCAGCAAAACTTAACGCAAAAATATCAACGAAATCTATTTGAAACATTAAAGGATGTTCCGTTTCAAGAAGATGTCCGATATTTACAACCATCTATAAATTACCCTCAACCAATCGAAGATTTCCTAAGATTTTTGACAAACCTAGAACTTGAAAATCCGTTAGAGAAAGGAAATTTCGCTGAATTTGCAGAGGATATTGAAAAAAACTTACAAAAAGGTGATAAAACTAACTATATTTCCAGAGAAGTAGGTGGAAGAGAAATCAAAATCAATATAGAAAAAGATTTAGATATTGATTTATATAATGCTTCATCATCAATAAAACAACTCGCGCCGCTTTTGTTATATTTGCGTTATCGCGCAAAGGAAAATGATTTGCTGATTATTGATGAACCTGAAATGAATTTACATCCTGAATCACAAGCCAAATTTTTGGAGATTTTGGGGATGTTGGTTAATGCAGGTATAAATGTTTTATTGACAACCCATAGTCCTTATTTTATGTCGCATTTGAATAATTTGGTGAGCGGCAAAACTGATGATGAAAAGACTTTGAAGGAACAAGCAAAATCGCTTTATTTGAAAGACGAACGCGCCTTTCTAAGTATGGATGATGTTAGCGCATACGAGATGAAAAACAATAAACTAAAAGACCTCAAAGATAAAGATTACGGCATTCGTTGGGACACTTTGAGCGATGTTTCGGCGGACATTCAGCAAAAGTATTTTGAAATCTACGAGAAAAGCAAAGAAACCTCTGATGGCGAAGAAGAAAACTAAGCAAAGCAAAAATCCCAAAGATATTTTGGGCAGAAAAAAAGACAAATTGGACTGGGAAAACTTTAACTTCCTCGAAAATCTGCTTGTCTTTTGCTCGTTAAAAGAACGCAATGCTCCGCGAGAAAGCAAAAGCGGTGTTCAGTTTCGGATAAACCTCAAACCCGAACGAAATTGTCTTTGTCTCATGTTTCATATTGACCGCGAGAAAGACCCGTTAATAGTAGGTCAAGGAATTAAACGCCCTGATTATATGACTTTGTTTATTGAAAATGATATTTGGATTTGCACGATTATTGAAATGAAAGGCGCAACTGAAAAAGGATTCAAACACGGAATCGAACAAGTCAAAGTTTTAAGAGACAGATTGCGAGAAGAATTAAAAGTTTGCGCCTCAAAAGTGAAAATAAAGTTTCAGGCAATAATGATGATTCCTTACGGCTCTGATATTCCCCGAAAACTAATTGAGATGGAAGAAAAGCGAGGTCTTATCATTCTTCCCTTGCAGTATGCTCACAAAGCGGAATTATTTAGTTATGTATCCAAATTAAATAAATTATCCGAGAAATACATTCACGAAGAAATTAGACCTGCACGAGTAGATTCAACCGTTGAAAACATATTGATGAATTATTCTTTACAGGAACGTATAACCGATGAGTTTGCAAAATCGAATAAAGACAAAACTGCAAATGGAGAAGGCATTTATATCAATTACGCTTTTCCTGAAAGTGAAGATTATGCGGCTTTGGCAATTGATAATAACTGTTTGAAAATTGCCTTAAAAGAACCTGAAAATGTTTTACAGGATTTAATCCAAACATATTTGGAAGCCGTTGGATTACAAACGCCGAGACATTTTGAAATCGAAAGAATTGAAAGTTAAAAACTATAAATATTTCGTGTAATACGCATTTAGTTCGATATATTCAAAATTCTATTTCTAATAGATAAGGTATATGAAAATTTGTCCGCTTTGTCAGAGAACATTTGAAGATTTGAGAGTTGAGGTTTGTCCGAATGACGGGCAGATGTTGGTTATGCAAGCGAATGCTTACGCGCAATCAGGCGTTGTCGATGCGCCGTTTTCGGCGAGTTTGGCGATGACTTTTTTTGCACATCATTTTGTCGAACAAAT
>Ga0075154_10002635_pt1 | contig 11634 bp, 5 predicted proteins | sample JI71714BDNA_FD_70965 | JGI IMG/M metagenome (GOLD analysis project Ga0075154, IMG submission 70965) | Wastewater effluent complex algal communities from Wisconsin, to seasonally profile nutrient transformation and Carbon sequestration -... | ecosystem: Engineered > WWTP > Effluent > Algae... | reverse complement strand
AAATATTAATTTTGAACTAAAGTTCAAATGATTTTGTCATTTATTTTATTTCCCACAGGGATTTCTTGAGTCCCTTATACAAATTCCCTCTTTTGACATCCCTTGCCTTGTTTGACCTCATTATTTGTGTCCGCCATGGATAATTTGTTCTTTTTCAACACACTCCTGTGCATGAATGCATTTGTGTGACCGGGCAGAATGAGTATTTTTTCTCTCATTCGTGTGAATAGTGTGCCTTAAAGTGGTTTTGTGAAAAATCCCTAAACATGTTGTGTGTCAGGCAACATGCAACTTTCACTTCTCCTTTTCTAATTTTCAGTGACGAAAAAACATATCGTACATCTAAATGCTTGGTCCGGTTCTGCCATTTTCAGCTAGTAGAATTGTGCACTGATTGTCCTGGTAGATTGTTGTGGTAGGCACATACATTCCTTTGGACAATAGGAAGTGTCTTGTCCATAGTACTTGTGACATCGAATTTTCAATAGCTACCAAGTCTGCCTCCATAGAGCTTCTTTGAGTTTCTGCTTGGCATAGATATTTCACTTACTAAGTGTCATGAAGACTCCAATATGCTTTTCATGTCAGGGTGTACCACTTAGGAGCTATCTGCCCACCAGCTAGGGTTTTATCCTGGTTGAATGGTCGGTGGTACCAAACATAGGTACTGCATCACCTTGGCAAGCTTCATATTGTCATATTCATCTGGTGCCTGTATTTTAAAACCCCGTTCGGTGAGTGTATTTGACAGCAATTGCCAGAATAGTAGTGCTGCCTGTAGGATGCCATATAATCCTTTTTTCAATTCTAATATAGCATTGGCATACCATTATTGTTTTTCCATACATATTTCCTATAAAGTTTTGGCTCCAGCTTCATGATCAGTTTGGCAATTTTCCCTTCTAATATCATGTGTACATCTTCATCCATGTCAGTTTGTAGAAATGCTCCTTGTATGTCAGTTAGTGCAACGTATATTACTTCCTTTGAATCTATCGCAGATGTCATCATCATAGCCTCTAAAGATTCAGTGGTCAAGCTTATTTTTGCCATGTTAGTGTACTCATGTTGTGAGCTTCAGTATGCATACCCTCTGGCCTTGATGCTTCTGTCACGTTTTTACTTCAAAAACTTGAAGTATCTGAAGGTTTTCATTCTTTGCTCATGTGATCTTCTTTTCTCCTGGGCAGTAGCACTTATGTTTCTTTTAATTGGCTCAGTTCTTTTAATAATGCATCATTTTATTTATCTCGAACTTCTTTATTGCCTCTCATATGCTCATTTGTTTAATTAATATGTGGGCATGTGGTTTGGCCATTATTTTTACTTGTTTGTTGACCTGAGTCATACTGTACACTTTGTTTCTTTTGGTAGATTTTGGCCTTAGGTTGTAGCTATGGCATGTTTGGACATTCACTGTGTTTTATTGTGGCTGTTGTGGCAATTGCTCCCAATTTTATGGATCAATGTTCATCTGGGCAGTATTCATTTTTGTACTGTATTTACATTGTTTATTGTTACATAGGCTTCTTTGGGAAACTCTTTCTCGTTGGATATGTTGTCATCGGCATCAGCATCTTTGACTTCTTCTGCCAGTTCATCGTCCCAATTTTTGACATTTTCTGTGCAGTTGCTTTCTTCACTTTTTGTTATGAAATAATCTTCCACTCCTGTGATCTGTTTTGTGTCATCGGTTCCCACTCCTGTGATCTGCCCTGTTTGTATTGTTGTGTCTTATTTGATGTCGTTTTCATCCACTCCTGTAATTTCTACATTGTTGTTGTATGACCCATTTCATCTGCTTCTCTGTGTCCAGGTTGTTTATGTTGTTGATTCAATTGCCATCTTTGTCTGTAAATACGATGCCTTTATATCTTATACATGCTGCTTCCAACTGGTGTATTGTTGATATGACTTCTGTGGGCATAGGTATTACGTTTTCTGGAGTATAGACAGAGTAAATAATAACTTTATTGTGCAGTGCCTGTTTGCCGGAGGGCTATTGCTCCCTAGGACTGTGCCACTAGAGAATTGTTGTGTTGTTCATGTACCTGAACATATGTTCCAAACTGCAGTGTGCAGTTTTTGTGGTTGTCTATTTGAAACCCTGTTACAATTGCGCGTGGGCTAAATGTTGGGTTTATTCCACACAATTCATCAAGATCACTGAATTATTTACTGGTTCTACTATAAGGCGGTAAGGATATTTTCAAATGGTAGGGTGTTGACAATTGCCCATACTACTTCTTTCATGGTCCTGATGTACCATTCAATTTCTGGGACACGTTCGTTGAGTCCTATTGTGTTGCCCATAATACAAGTAGGCTCCATATGGTTCCTAATGTTTTCGAAGTGCCTATCACTTAGTATGTGACATATTCTGAAACCCCTGCCATGGTATGCATTTATATTTGTCTGAGTGATGTCACAACTTTCTTCATTTTTTCATCTTTATCATTCAGGCAGTACCAATATGTACTGCACTAGATGTTGTCATCATGAATGGTATTTCTTTGATGTACATGATATCAATGGCCAGGGTGATGCCATTGGGCAGTTCGTTGCATGAGGTGATTTTCACTCTCTCGGGTGTCTTCCATGTTGTTTGCCTTTTGACAGATCCGAGATTTGCCTATATATCTTCTGTGAGCAGAATGTCTGCCTAGGTTATTAGGCAATTGGGATCATTTTTTCTGCACATTTTTAATGTAATCATTAGTACTAGGGTGATCTATTGTGTTTTGTATTGCCTGGGATTTACGGGTGTCAGTGTACACATTAACTGTATATTTACTTTTAATGCTATCAACTGTGTTAACTAAGACATGATCAGTGTTTTTTAACATAAGAAAAAAATAGGCTCTTCTTGGAAGGTAGAAATACATGGTTCGTACCATCTCCCTTCAAAGAACTATCATAGGTCACCTTGTACTTCTTCTGGGCATTGTTTAAGGACAGAATGTCTGCAATCCCAGCTGGATGATGCCAGACTGTACCATACACTTTCAGATCACCATTCATGATAACAATAGCCTTGCCAGCATTGCAGAGTAAGGTCAAAGTTTGCGTTGCATCACGAATGTTGCACAATAGCATTGGGTTAGAGAACACATCAACTGTTGATTTGCTATAGAGTAGTATCTCATTCTTGGGTATTGCTGGCTTGTCTTGGAGAGAGAACAGTTCATCCTTCTGGAAGAAACCAAACCCTTCATATATGTCATATTTGGATTTGGTGTCACATAATCTTCGTCTTGGCTAGCTTCTTTGTCATCATCTTCATCATTTCTGTAACTGTTTTCTTCTTCTTAAACTGCCTTGAGATAATTGTAGCTACTTGCCATGGATTTGAGCCTACGTTCTTCATCTTCAGAGCTGCTGTCACATGCATTTTCATTTGGTACCAGAGAATTAGAAGCTTTCTTGATTGATGTCTTCACAGTTTCTTCCTCGTCGCACGCTTTGGAATATTGTCCTGTTTTCTTGCAAGTAAAACATGTAATTTTCTTTTTTCTTGTGTGCTTTCTTTTCTTCAGCTCTGGAAGTCATGAACTCAACCCTGTCGTTCGCATCTTCCAAACAGTTCTCTAAAATGCCATAGAGATTTTTCCACCCAGCTAGAACTCTACATGCCTCAGCAATCGATTTTGGAAAAGGGTCTTTTGTTTTCTGCAACATTCATTTCCAATTGTTCAATGAGCTTCCCATATATCTGTTTATCAGCCTTGTATCTAAAAAGGATTGCGTGATGTTCTTCTTCAATACCATCCATTTTTTGGTCAGTATAGCCTTGGCATCATCCTCACACCTGCCAACATTTAGGCGCACTTCATTGCATACCTTCTACATAGCAACATATTGGTCCCTGAAGTCTTGTATGTCCTGAAATTTCTCTTGGTATAGGTTCATAAGATTCATATGGATATGGGTGAGCCATAACCAGGTTTGATTTTACTGTCTGATTGTTCCTTCATTTGATGTGTGGTATATTCAAATTTTATGTTGAAAATACAGTATTAACCTAGTGTAAAGCTAAAATTAACACATATCTTCATATAATTCAAATTTTAAACTAAATTTCCCTTGATTTTGTCATTTATTTTGTTTCCTGTAGGGCTTTCTTGAGTCCCATAGACAAGTTCCCTCATTCGGCTTCCCTTGTCTTCGTTGGCCTCATTATTTACATCCGCCACAGATAAATTCTTCTTTTCCAACAAAATCAATCAAACCAACCATTATGATCTTCTTCAACGCAATTTTGGATGCAAATTTTATCATTTAAATATTCATAGAACGCCTACATCAAATGTATGAGTCCCAAGTTTCCTCAATGGAGTGTTGTAAGGGTAATTCCATAAGATGCATGATACCTAAGATTGTCAATTATGTTAACATCAGGTTTATGAAGTCATAATGACTTTTCAAAGTGACCTTAGGTTGTTCTGAGCCAGCGGTCAAGAAATTCTGTAAGACTGATATACCAGCCACGTAGGTTAGGGCCGTGGAGGGATTGTGACAGGATACTAATCATGTCTTGAGATAGCAACCTCAGTAGAGACGACTGGAATGGTAATTCCCAGTTCAATTTGCGGTCACCAATACCGCTGAAAACCAGCGGGACCATTGGTAGTGGTGACTAATATTGATGTTGACAACCAGCGTTACTGGCAGTGGTGGTGCCTAGCTTCGACAATAATTTCGATTGGTGGAGCAATAGTAGTAGCTGATTGTAGCTCCTCAAGTAATGGTTGGAGCAACTGTAGTGATTGTTGTAGCATCAACAGAGACTGGTGCAGCCATTAGCAATAGCATCAGCCATGTTTATTGCTTTGGAGTGATATTTGGGAGTCAGGATGCAGACTAGGACAACAGGAGATGAGGCTGAGGGCAACAGCAACAACTATCAAGCTGATTAACAGAGCAAATCAATAAGTCTTTGTTGGGTAAATAGCATCTCAGAATAATCAACGACAGAAAACTATCAGAGATAAATAGCCACTCGGTTAAGGTTGAATGATTGTTGATTGTTTAGAAATTGATTAGGACAAAAAGACTGATCCTTCTTGTTGCTCATTAAACAGGTTCTGGGATTGGTTAGAGGGCAGTAATAAACCAGATATCGGATTTTAATTTCTATGCGGCACCGGTAAAAAATGCAGAACACGATACTTCCATATTCTGTTAGAAGGATCGAAATAGCTTCACAAACAATTTTAATTAATAATTTTCAGCTTCTAGATGTTTCACATTTGCAGTTCAGCACCTTTTTGAGGTTTGCGATAACCGCCAAACATTATATCTCGATATGTTTGAAGATATAACATTCAGTCGTTTACCCAATGTTGGTGGAGCAGATTGAATGACTGAAGCAGCCCAACTGGGGTGAACTACAGAGCTATAAAATGTTTTTTGTTTCATAGGAAAATTTTACTTTTGTAGATTATTTCACTTCGTTGTTATGTTAAATGTATTTCAGGATTCTTACCATCCGCTACCTGTTCCCATGAGACATTTATCTTCAGCTTTTTGCGCTACCACTCATGCTGTCACAATTTACGACTGTGATCATCAATTATAGAATCAAGATACTCCTTGATTTTATCTCATTATTTTTGAAATGTTTTGAAAAAAGTGTGTTGGTTTCAATGCCATTGTAATCGGTTACAAGAGATGTGAGACCAACCGATATATATGCAGATGCTTCTACAGACTTGGAATACATTGTGTGAGTTGGTATTGTGTAAATGCAGCCATTAATGACCGGTAGAGTGACTTTCAGGCCTTGGGGAGGATGAACTCATGGGATGCTTCTCTGCTGAAGGCGTCTTTGATCTTTTGTTGGTTTACATACAAACTCTGGCTAAAGATCTTAATAGATTGGCTCATTGTTGATAATTCTCTTATGTAGACTTGTAATTACATAAGAATGGTAGGCAGGAAAAGAATCGAGCATGACTCATCTCGATTATCATCAAGAATTTTTGTTCATGTGTGGTTGAAGATGAAACTGTTGAAAAGAATTTTTCGTCCTTAGATATAATGGGATGTTTGAGTTCATCATGGATCATAATTCACTATTGAGAATCATATTTGATCAACTTAACATTGCTTTTTTAAACCATTCAAGATTAGTGTATGATCCATGTTACATGAGTGCCCTCCATCATAGGTTCCTTGGGCTGCACAATTTCTTATGTCACCATGCAGCATAAGGCAACATACGACATCATTTCCCTTTTTAAGTTTGGGTCTTGTGTTCAGGACTAATTTCTTGATTGTTTTACCTAAAGATTGGGTCCGTCTTATGCTGTAGAGGATGCTATGCACTTGAACATGTCACTACCTACGTTACACCTCTTGTACTTACTGATTTTTCGCTCTTGCTGCATGACCCCTTGTATCAGCACCTTGAGAGTATATTTCGCTGTGTTCTTGAAAACAGCAAAAAGTTCCTGAAGCACTCATACTCCCAACAACAAAAGAATGTTGAACTCAAACAGATAGAAAGCGCAACATCATCAAAACTCCACCTCAACCACACAAGTATTGTTCACTATCTCAATTATGAAATGACAACTCCATGGCCCTTTTGTCAAACCTGAAATCAAGATTGCCAAACAGGTCAAGATTATCATCACTGGTAAACTTGAACAAAATTACTATACTCAATACCAATATTACCACCACATGTGCATCAAGCCATTGGTATTATCTGACTCAAAAAGACCAAAGAGAACTGGCAAACTATCATCATGAACTTCTTGGCAGCCCTGATAAATGATCACTCCTTCACGCATTATGCTGTAGACACCTCACAACTCCCAGGATTGACAATAGGGCTCATATTTTTCTTTGCTCTGATAGATGATATTGTGCTTGGAAAATGCTGCTTTTAGATCCTGGCAGACCTCATTGTCCAGGATGTGGTGCTTAATTTAATAACCTTTGGACAGCAGAGATTTATTTTTTGTTGCCATGAATATTGTATTTATAACTGCTTGACAATTCAGTATTAGCAAAGCATGTACAGAGTTGGTTTCATGATGATATAATTCAAATATGTACAAATTTATCCTGTGGATTTCAAGTTTGGTCAGAGTAAGAACGTAATTTGGGGTATACCATTGAACATAAAATGTCAATGCATGGTTTGGTGACAGGAGAAATATCAATGTCAAGTCCGTTTATTGTCGCTTTGGGAAGTTTGGTCAAGTGTAGATGTTTTGCTTCTTGATCTTGATGACCTAGCGCGGTGGCTATGCTGGAAAGTTGCACATTCAAAAATCACTTTGTTGCAATATTCAGAATCATTAATTCCTTTTCTAGCCAAGTGGGATAGATTACTCCCACATGCTGTCATCATTTTGTATCTTCTCCGCTCCACTCGCCTACACCTATAATTGTCAGTTCATGCATACCTTTATGGTAAAAATAACTACAACTGAGTACCTCTTGCGCCACATGGAACAAAATGGTAGTCCACACAGATCCTGATAAATGTACATCATATGCTTCACATGTCCTTTGCCTGAGTCAACGCATAAGAACGTGCATTTTTGCACATTCAAAAACACCCTTATTGCTATACTCAGCAACAATGATGCATTTTCCCACTATACAACTTGGATAAATTACTCCCACATGCTGTCAAACTTTGAATCTTCTCTGTCCCTCACACATCCTCCAATCTTTGTCAACACGTGCATCCCTTTTTGTTAACTATGATTACTACCAAGTACCTCTTGCACCACCTGGAACAAATGTGGCAGCCCACACAGCTGCTAACGCATGCACATCATTTGCTCCACATGGTGGGGTAGGTTGGTACATTTTGCCTTCACCTGAACACTACTGCTTTCAGTGCGTCTACATTCCTGACCTCATGGCTGAATGCGACGTGTTCAGAGTGAAATTATTCACATAAAACATACTTTTCCCTTTTCCCACAGTCTATGCCACTGAATATCTAAACAAACAGCAAGCGACATGCTATGACATGCTATACCTTTTAAAGTATACAAGACTCAGGCAAACTTATCCTCTCCACCGGTTCTCAATGCTTTCACAGAAAGTTAGAGCATACTAGATTGTGACATTTGAATTACACCTATTTTCAAAACATGCCACCTCAGAAGGTGCTACCTACACCAGTCCCAGCTCAAAGGGTGGTCCTAATGTAATACCAGATGCCACAATAATATATCCCTCACCTGTTATACCTACCCAATACTACCCAGCATTATGCCACAGTTGGAGGCAAACTGTTTGACCCCATCACTGGCTGATCTGAGACGATTGACATACTCTTGGCAGGCAAGGACAAGACCATCGGAATGAAATCTATTGCCAATGAGATCAGCAGATGCTGCACTGGACTTTCCAAGCTCTGAAAATACATGAGTAGATCAGCGGTAATAACGCTGTTTTCTTCGTCGATCCTTCAAGTGCCACAATTACACAAGGTCACTTACTCCAATTTCGTGTGCAGCTTGCAGCCAAACAATTCTGAAGTTTACAGAGTCAGGATGACTGTATGCAGTGACAGGCTTGATGCCACACATAAAAAATTTCATCAAAGCACAACATCAGATGCGCACAAAGGTGTAAGGTATTAACGCAATATGTAACCACAGATGATTCCACCTTATTTGTGAACATGCAACAAAACAGGTACAAACAATATCCTGCACCTTCCTTTACTATGCACTTGTTGTTGACCACACAATCCTGCCAGCACTTTATGAAAATTCTATCCAGCAGAGCAAACCAACCAAAGACTGCAAAAGTCTGAAGACAACTTATGGATTATTTGCATAAACATCCTAAGTTTTACAGCCTAATGTTAGACGCAGATACTGCCCACTTGGTGCTACTCAATGCCACAAATTGCTGTGTCACGCTCTACACCCTTTTTGACCAGTCTACGTCCTAGCCTTTCCCTTTTCCCTAGTAATTACAAAGTTCATTTATATGCATTAGCAATTCAGTTTAGACCTCTATCATCCTATTAGCTACAGACTAATGTATGAAGAAAGGCATTGAGCACAAATGACGAAAACTTTTTGCAATCAGGAATAGTACAATGTGGGTTCCCCCAACTTCAATATGAACCTCATAAGATCTTAGTGTGCAGTTGATATGAAACAACCTGCCACCCAAACAAGAATAAATTAAATTTTGTTTTGATTTCTATAGTTTCAATCACAATAAAGTGGAATATCAATCGTCTTGCTGATGCACGATATGTGTTTCTATCTGAAGACGCATGCCTGAGTGTATCTTGGTCTGCGCGTCTAATTGAGTTCATTCAAATAAGCGCGAGCGTTTCTAACCTCGATTCCAATGACAACTCCACACTCCACAGTTCTATCAAGATCAAGATGCATATGCGATTAGTAAAAATTAAACAATTTCTGCATTCAATCTTTTTAAATTAAAGAAATGTCGAGCTTAGAGCACATTGTGAGCCAAAACGACAAAGAAACGAAATCAACTAATGTAAATGAAAAAGATAAAAGCATTTTATTCAACCTTAATGTTGGAAACATGGTTCAGGTGACCAGTCGGACATGGCCAGGCATTAACAAGCCTGGCGGTGCAGCTCGAGTGATGAGGTTGCATTATGGAGACGACGATAATCAAATACTGATTGCTGTTGATGTGCATTATCTTGTCGAAGGTCGCAAGGAAAAACGAGTGCCCATAGAATTTGTTGCACATGCTCCCGAGCTAGAGGAGGCGATTGTAACACCCAAGGTTCTAAAGGATTCTTTGAATATGGAACAGCAACGTAGACGACAATTACGTGATCGAGGCTTGATTCAGGGTAGATGTACGAGATGTGGTTCCCTTAGAGCAGACTGCAACTCATGTGACTTCTCACCGCTAGATTCACTTCAGAGCGATCAAATAGATCCAAATAAGCCGCTAATTGTTCTTAGGAAAAGAAAGAAACAGAAACGTGGAAAACAAATCTTTACAATTCAAGAGCATGAAAGTCAAGGACTGAGGTCACAAAGTTTATTAAAAAGTCAAAACTCTAGGCCAGAGAGCAACGATTATTTAGACGCTCAAGATTCGACAACTACCGGAAGTGAAGATGAAAGCAGTGATGATAGTTTTTTTGAAAAACTAAAAGCCAAACGACAACAATTGGGGAATTTATCCTTTCATAAAACCCGTATTGAAGACAGTGAAAGTAGCAGCAGTGATACAGATCAAGTTTTGACTCATCTACGCTACCGATTGCAACAACAAAAGGCCAAGGAGCTGGAGAAAAATAATGAAGTCACAGACTTGGGATATCTTGACAAAATTTCTTTATCAAATGTTCCCAAGACAGGCAAGTTTGACAATTTACGGAATAATGCATTTATATCTCGAAATAACAACTCCAAAACGGAGGTCTTCGATCTTAAATCAGTTGAAAATCGGCAACTTAATATTGGAGAAAACGACATCCACACAGCCAGAATGGAGCAGATCGACTCCAACATTGTCGATTCGGGAGTCATTGAAGTAAGCTCATCAGCCCTGGACCTACTACAAGGCGACTCAAACATTGCCTATGCGCAAGACGATGGATATGCTCGCGGTGAATACAATACTGATTCTTCTTCTTTATTGACTCAATCCGAGCTTCAACCCAATTTTGAAACTCAAAGTGACAAGGATCTTGATGAAATATTGCCGTCAAAACGACAATCTCCAGGCATTAGTACCAAAAATCTAAGCTCGGAAGTCTATCATGACAGCGAAGAAGATTTAAATATAATTCGACGCCGAGAGAAGAGAAGCAGGAGGATCTTGCCAAATCAAGGTAATGACAAAGAGCAGGAAGAGTCACCAGTCTATTTGCTTCCTAAAGATGCTGATGGCTTTATTCAACCAGAAGGCGAGAATGTGCTAGACGGCTTGCCTCAAGATACAATTGATAGATCCTTAGATATACCTTTCTCTCAGTTGCAGAATTTATTTGTAGAATTGGAAACAAACTTGCAAGAACAAATACTGAGAGCCAAGAAGGATTTCAAGATATTACAACACGAATGCAATCGCCTTAATCGTGGAATAGAGGGTGATGCAATCGAACTCCATGCAAAAGGGTTAGTTAATTATTCATACAAACGCATTTTGCTTGACATAAAGTGCGCTAAATTATTTTCAAATTTTCTTCTTTCGTAGAGAGCAATATCTGCAGAAATGGCGTCATTTCTTGGTTAGAGATGGTATCGACCAATGTCGTGCATGTCTGCGAAGACTTAACGACCAGCAGGCATCCAAGCTACATCGATTGCAGTTATCCAAACATGAACGTAGACGTTGGCAAATGTCTGTAGAGGCGCTCGATTTTCGATTCAATAATCTGGATGAGATCGTTCAAGGTGTCATGCAACAAGCACGCAAACTGCTACAGGATTTGTCAAAAATAACTGACAGCCAGGATATCAATTACTCAACTGAAAAGTTTGACGATCATAGCAGTGCGACTGAGGAGGAAATTTCTGTCTCTGCAACTAGGAAAATCGAAGTTGGTGTATCCCAAGACTCATCGGATTGTGATGTCAGCGTTGGATCACATCGTTCCTCTGATCCTATGGGCGAAACTGATGAATATGACGAGCGGCCTGTTCA
>Ga0075154_10002632_pt1 | contig 11645 bp, 9 predicted proteins | sample JI71714BDNA_FD_70965 | JGI IMG/M metagenome (GOLD analysis project Ga0075154, IMG submission 70965) | Wastewater effluent complex algal communities from Wisconsin, to seasonally profile nutrient transformation and Carbon sequestration -... | ecosystem: Engineered > WWTP > Effluent > Algae... | reverse complement strand
CTTTGTTTCGCAAGCAGTAGCTAATCTATCCTTGAATGTTGCCTCCAGTTTTTATTCTCGATCGGGTCAAAGCGCCTCAGGAAATGCCAACCCATTGGAACAATTTAAAAGCAGTATTACCTTTGAAGCCCTCCAGAGTAGAATATCTGGAAACACTGGTGGCAGTACAGGAGGAACTGGTGGGAGTACAGGAGGAACTGGTGGCAGTACGGGAGGAACTGGTGGGAGTACAGGAGGAACTGGTGGCAGTACAGGAGGAACTGGTGGGAGTACAGGAGGAACTGGTGGGAGTACAGGAGGAACTGGTGGCAGTACGGGAGGAACTGGTGGCAGTACAGGAGGAACTGGTGGCAGTACAGGAGGAACTGGTGGCAGTACTGGAGGAACCGGTGGAAATACGGGAGGAACTGGTGGGAGTACAGGAGGAACCGGTGGGAGTACAGGAGGTACAGGTGGTAACACAGGTGGAATTGTACTTGGTGTGGCGTCCGATCTTTTGCCCGGTCAAATATTCCCCAATCCAACACACGACTTTTTGACCCTCCAAGGCTTGAGTCGGTCACACGCCCCAATTCAACTGCTGGATATGTTGGGCAGGCAGGTTTATGCGAATGGAGATCAAGATTTGTCTTTAATCTCTGTGCAAGCGCTACAGCCGGGAACGTACCTCATTCGGATACAATTAGAAGATCGATACTGGATTGGAAAATTTCAAAAGGTCAAGTAGGTGATTTTCACAATACGATATTCATTCAACCTCAACCTCTTATGAAACTTTGTCGTTTTGGTCCGATTGACCAAGAAAAACCTGGGCTTTTCCTCGCTGATGGATCAATAGTCGATGTTTCGGCTTTTGGTGAAGATTATACGGAGTCATTTTTTAAAACCGATGGATTGAATCGGTTGTCTTTGTGGTTCGCTCAACATGGAGAGGCATGTGCCCTAGTGCCATCTACGGTTCGTTTAGGGCCTTGTATTGCTCGCCCTTCTAAAATTGTTTGTATTGGGTTGAATTACGCGAAACATGCAGCTGAATCGGGCATGGCTGTTCCGAGTGAGCCTGTCCTCTTTTTCAAAGCGACTTCTGCTTTGTGTGGGCCCAATGACCCCGTCTTGTTGCCAAGAAATTCGCAGAAAACCGATTGGGAAGTTGAGCTCGCCGTAGTTATCGGGAAAAAGGCAACCTATGTTTCGGTGGATGAAGCTCCGAATTTTATTGCGGGTTATGCCCTTCATAACGACTATTCTGAGCGTGAATTTCAATTGGAGCGAGGAGGGCAATGGGTGAAAGGAAAAAGTCATGATTCTTTTGCTCCACTAGGGCCTTTCTTAGCGACAACCGACGAAATTCCAGATCCACAAGCTTTGTCACTTTGGCTAGATGTCAATGGCGAACGTTTACAAGATTCTGATACCGACGATATGGTATTTCCGGTTATGGAATTAGTCAGTTATGTTAGTCAATTTATGACCCTTTTGCCGGGCGATGTCATTTCCACAGGAACGCCTTTTGGTGTTGGTTTAGGTTTTTCGCCACCACGTTATTTACGTCCTGGAGATGTCGTTACGCTAGGTATTACCGGTCTTGGTGAACAACGTCAAGTGGCTGTTGCCTATGACAGTAACGAATAGACAGTATTCCTAACTAAATCAGTCAACCCATGACCGCCTCTTCCCGAACCTACCGCGTGGCATTTGCGCTGGTAACATGCCTATTTTTTCTGTGGGGATTCTCCAACCACCTCAATGGAATTCTCATTCCGCATTTGCGTAAAGCGCTTCAACTCACAAACTTTCAAAGCACCTTAGTCGACACCGCGGTGTATTTTGCCTATTTTGTTATGGCACTTCCGGCCGGAAAAATTCTCCAGCGGTTAGGTTACCAACGAAGTTTGGTAGTTGGGCTTTTGATTTTTGCCTCTGGAGCTTTCCTGTTTCTACCTGCTGCAAATTATCAAGCGTTTCCAGTTTTCTTGGTGGGTTTATTCATTATTGGATGTGGTTTAACTGTACTCGAAACGGCGGCGAATCCATACGCTGCTCAATTGGGTGAAGCATCAACAGCCACCCGCCGGCTCAACTTTGCCCAATCTTTCAATGGCCTAGCTGCCTTTGTAGCTCCCTTAGTTGGCGCTCGTTTTATTTTGTCGGGAGAGGACCTGAATGCACAGTTGCCGCTGGCCGATCAGCTTTTGAGGGAAGCTCAAGCTGTCAAGGGGCCTTATGTAGGCTTAGCGCTTGGTTTGGTGGCTTTAGCTTTGGTTTTTTGGTTTTTCCCCTTTCCTAGCTTGACAGGTCCAAACGATAGACAGTCGAATGTGTCCCCGAAAGTCCCACTACCACCTCAGGTTTGGCGGGCTGTTTTCGCTCAGTTTTTCTATGTGGGTGCACAAGTAGGCGTGAGTAGTTTTTTCATTCGCCTTGCTATGGTGGCGGGGGAGGTTGACGAACGTACGGCAGGGTATTATTTGGGGATCTATGGATTGTTGTTTATGGTTGGCCGATTTGCTGGTACAGTTCTTTTGCGGTGGGTAGTGGCTGCGCGGCTATTGGCTATTTACGCTGTAATTTGTATCCTTGCCAGTGCAATGGCTATATACAGTACAGGTCTTTTGGTTTTAATCGCCTTAGGTGGATTAGGATTTTTCATGTCGATCATGTTTCCGACAATTTTCTCTTTGGGTATAGAAGGCCTAGGCAGTCGATCCCGGGAGGCTAGTTCATGGCTTGTGATGGCCATCATTGGAGGGGCAATTTTCCCTTTGGGTATGGGGGCAATGATCGATTGGACGGGTGACAATGTACAGGCCGGCTTTTGGATTCCTTTGATTTGCTATGGCGTAGTTCTTTATACCGCACTGACATGGAAAAGCAACGTTTTGTCCTGACTTTGGATCTGAAGCCAGATCCTCAATTGATCGCCGATTACGAGGCACACCACCGAGCCGTGTGGCCTGAGATTGAGTCGAGTATTCGGGAGGCGGGCATTACCCGATTGGATATCTACCGATATGAAACGCGCCTGTGTATGATTTTAGAAGCAGGCCCCACGTTCTCGTTTGCCCAAAAGGCAATGCAAGATGCCGCAAATCCGGCGGTTCAACGCTGGGAGGCACTCATGTGGGCCTACCAAGAAGCACTACCCACGGCAAAGCCTGGCGAAAAGTGGGTGGTGATGAAACAAATTTATGGGTTGAGTGGGATTTTATAAAGGTATCTTGAATACCACTGCCCCAACAAACGGGCCGCTCCTCAGGAGCTTGATTATTCAAAGACGTACGATGTGGCTACAAATAGTCGGCTATGAAGGAGCCAGGCAAAATACGGATTCGTTGGATTTGAGCGATTTTAAGGATCCATTTTCTATTCATATATGACCCCTTCGAGATAGTGTAAGTGTTTAAGAAGCCGCCAAATTCCTGAAAACAAAAAAGCCCATCATTTCTGATGAGCTTTTTGCGGTCCGGACGGGGCTCGAACCCGCGACCCCATGCGTGACAGGCATGTATTCTAACCAACTGAACTACCGGACCTTTTCATTTCCAAAACGCTTGCGTGCTCTGTTCCTGAATTGTGGATGCAAAGGTAAGGTGAAATAGGGCCTTTGTCAAGTGATTTCTGAAAAAAAACTCAAAAAAAATCAATTTGATGGCTAACTGCTTGAAAATGAAACCTTATTCATCTCAATATTTAAGCTACTTGTTTGTGGGTTATTATTTTTTCCTATAATGTAAAATTTATTTTATAGACGTGGCTCGGTGGGGGGGTCTATTTTTTGGACTATATTCTAACCACATTGTTTGAAAAAGCCTGTGTTTTACGCTACCAATTTGATCAATATGGCCTATTCTGACTAATTCAAGGTTTTTCTGGCATAAGGCGGTTGGATGGTCAGGGATCCATATTTCAAAATTAGGTGTTTATCTTTGTACAAAGCCACTTACTTGAATTGAATGAATACCTCCTCCTTACTGAAAAGGTCATCTCTCCAGGATGAACTGTATAAACGTGTGCAAACTGAGCCAGAGCTTTTTGATTTTATGCAAAGCTTTGCTGTTCATGGTTTATGGTATTGGGATCTTACCCAGCCAGATCATGAGTGGATGAATCCTGCATTTTGGATTACGCTTGGCTATGACCCTGCTGAAATGCCGCACTCGCCCCAATCGTGGCAGCATATCATTTTTGAAGATGATTTGATTCGCGTGGGGTATGCTGTTGAAAAACACTTGGAGGACCCAACGCATCCCTTTGATCAAGTCATTCGCTTTCGGCATCGTGGGGGACATACGCTTTGGATACGTTGCCGAGGTCAAGCGCTTTTTAACGAGGCCGGGAAGCCATTTCGGATGATTGGGGGGCATGTGGATGTTTCGCAGGCGTATATGCAAGGGGATTTCAGTTCCGTGCAGTGGATTGACGATACAAAAACGTATACCTGTAAATTAAATCAACGACAGGTCATTTTAAATGACAATGCGTCAATGCTCCTAGAGCAAAAAGGAAAAACAATTTTCACTTGGGAAGAATTTATGTCACTTTGGTCTGAACCAACACAACAGGTTATTCAGTCCCTTCCTGAGTCTATGCATGTCGATTCTGTAGTAGAACTGGAGTGGATCAACGCGGCTGGGGAGTCGAATTGGATTGCCTGGCAACTGGCTCTGGGTCAATGGCAAAACATTACCTTACGAAAAAGACATGCGGACAGCATTCAAAATGCACGAAACTCATTTGAACGTGCCATTTCAGGGGCAAATTTAGGGACATGGCAATGGGATCTTGAAACCAATGTGACGATTTACAATGACCGGTGGGCCGATATGTTGGGTTTTACGCGTGAGGAACTAGGTCAAACATCGTATTCGACATGGCTGGACTTGATGCATCCGGATGATCAAAAGCAAGTTATAGCCGCATTGAAGCGTTGCCTGTCCGGAGAAAAAAGGTTTTATGAGGCCAAATACCGTTTACGGCATCAGGCAGGTCATTGGGTTTGGATTCATGACCGAGGGGCTGTGTTTAGTTGGAGAGCCGATGGCCAACCGCATCAAATGTTTGGGACCCACCAAGATATTTCGAAAAGTCAGCAAAGCTTTGAGCGACTTCAAATTTTTATCGCGCAGTCGCCTGCCCCGCTCGTCATGTTGGATAAACACTTATGCTTTATTGCGGCATCGGATTTGGCTATTGAATCGTTTAGCATGAAAGGTAGGCCCATGGGCAAATGGCCTTTGCTAGATGTCTTTCCACAGGATAATGCCAAATGGGAAGATGTTTTTCAACGTGCTTTATCCGGTGAAACTTTACATGGAAACATGGATGCTTTCCGTGGGTGGAACGGGCAAGATTTTTGGCTACGGTGGGTTGTAAAACCTTGGCGAGATGAAGAAGGGGTTATCGGTGGGGTGATGATTTTTGCGGAGGATCAATCCGAAAGATTGGCCCTTCAAAAGCAGTTGTTGATGAGCGAGCAAACCTTCGAGAGTAGTTTTGAATCCTCAGCCATTGGCATGGCTTTGCTAAGCCGCGATCTTGACTTTATTCGGGTAAATCCTCATTTGCAGAATTTATTGGGGAGAACTCAGGTAGAGTTCGCACAATTGAATCTCCATGATTTGACGCCCGCTGATCAAAATACCTCTTGCTCGTTGATTTTTGAGGAGATCAAAAACGGACTTCGTAAATTTCATCAAGAGGAACGACGGATTTATCATAGTTCAGGGGAGTTGAAACATTTTATCTTAGCGATAGCCGCGGTTACGGATGTTGTAGGTCAACCCATTCATTTCACCGCGCAGTTTATTGACATTACCGCGTTGAAAAATGCGCGAGCCGCATTGGAGAACTCCTTAGCTCACCTTCAGAGGCTCTTGAATGCCTCTCGTTATGTATCAATCATCGAAACCAATTTGGAAGGGGAAATTACCTTGTTTAATAAAGGGGCTGAAAACCTTTTGGGATATAAAGCTGATGAGGTGGTGGGCAAAATGAATCCTTTAACTTTTCATGATCCGGAGGAAATCAACGCTTACCGAGGAGAGTCGAGTGGGGGGGCATCGGATTTTGATATGATGACCGAACGCTCGGTGCAATTTGGTGAGGAGGTACGCGAATGGACGTATGTTGGCAAAGATGGTACCCGGACGCCCGTTCAACTGCATATTACCCCTGTTTTTGAAGGGGAACGTGTGGTTGGGTATTTAGGTGTCGCGATGGATATTCGTCGATTGAAACAAACTGAGAAGAATAATCTCGATTTACTGTATTTTACGCAAGATCAAAATAAGCGACTCAAGAGTTTTGCCCACATCGTTTCTCATAACTTAAGATCACATGCCGCAGGTATTGATATGTTATTGACATTGATCGAGGAGGACGCGCCGGAGATTGAAGAAAACAGTTCGTATCAATTAATTAAACGGGCTTCACAAAACTTAATGGAAACCATAACCCATTTATCCGAAATCGTTGACTTTAACTTATCAGATCATCACCATGATGAGGGGATTTATATTCACCAAGTCGTTGATCAATGTTTCACAACCTTGACCCCAATGGCCCGTCAGTCTCAGGTTAAGTTGATCAATGCGACAGATCCTACCCATCATTTGTTTGTTACACCGGCCTACCTCGAAAGTATCGTTTTTAACTTCGTTTCAAACGGTATCAAATACAGTCAACCCTCCCGAGATTCCGCTTGGGTGAGGGTGAGTTCTCACCTTGTGAATCAGGGGCTCCAACTTGTATTTGAAGACAATGGGCTGGGGATAGATCTTGCAGTTAATGGACATCAATTGTTTGGCATGTACAAAACATTTCACGAGCATCCCAACGCGAAAGGATTGGGATTATTCATGACCAAAAATCAGGTGGATGCACTTGGCGGGAAAATTGACGTAAAAAGTGAAATAGGGAAGGGGAGTTCCTTTACCGTGACAATACCTACAACTTAATTCTATGAGCCACATTGTTTTAATTGAAGATGATCCAATTCATGCGTTTATTGCTCAACGTATTTTACAGAAATCAGATAAGGTAACGAAACTCACCACCTTTGCTCATGGAAAAGAGGCGTATGAGGGATTGAAAATCATGGGAGAAAATAGGCCTGATTTGATATTTTTGGATATCAATATGCCCATTTGGGATGGTTGGCAATTTTTACAAGCTTTTCAAAAGCATGAGGATTGGGCCCATATTCCTGTTTATGTTTTAACCTCTTCTACGGACAGGATGGATAGAGAAATGGCAATATCTTTTGGCTTGGGGGACCATTACCTGGTCAAACCCCTCACGGCAGCCAGTTGCCAAGATATTCTGCAACGGCACTTTGACAAAAACTAAAATTGTCCACAAGTTGGAAAATGGCACTATGACTGTCCATAAATTGGAAATTACTTGAAAGGCATTTGAAAAATTAAAAAAAAATATACCGTGAAAAACACCCTTTTTTTGGGGTAAAAATTGCCTTACTGCTGCCAAAGCGATGGCAGTTTATTTTGTAAAATACTCAATTCATGATAGTTCAAGCGTGTTTTATGTAAAAAAATGAAATGTTCATATAATACAGTTGATTGCGAAGGACAGATTTGAGATTTGAAACTGTGCTTGTCTTTTTGTAGTTTTCAGAGCGAACAGAGATGGGGGTGGTATGATTTTGTACAATACCGATCACTTTTAGCAAAAATTGAAAATGAAAAAGCACGTAGTACTCGTGGAGGATGACATGGTCCACGCATTCATAGCCGAGCGGCTATTGAAAAAAATAGGCGGTATGGAAAAATATACGCATTGTTCCAATGGGAAAGAGCTCTTTGATTTGTTGATTACATTGGAAGAGAACTTGCCTGATCTCATTCTGCTCGATATCAACATGCCGGTCTGGGATGCTTGGGAATTCCTTGAGGCGCGGAATAAATTCCCCCGATGGTACACGATTCCTACTTTTATTGTTAGCTCCTCTACCGATTGGGCTGATCGTGATAAAGCTGAAACTTTTGGTTTGAGAGATCATTACATCGTCAAACCGCTCACATCTGAAAAAATCGCACCTCTTTTCGAATTGAACGATTGTTGATAGATAAATTTTTGTTTTTCCCTGTTTTTAAAAAACGAACTAAACTCGACTGTTAAAAAAAAACGTAATGCTAAGTGCCTTGCCAAAAGGGATTAAAAACCAAAAAACCAGCCATTTTCATGACTGGTTTTGGCTAGTTATTAAGGCTTTTTGCATCGCCTTGTGACCCTACGGGGAATCGAACCCCGGTTTCATCCGTGAAAGGGACGTGTCCTAACCGCTAGACGATAGGGCCGGCTGGTCCCATAATTACCGTTCTGAAAAGCGAATTGCCCTCTCTGGGATGATTATGTCTGATCTCGTTCCGAAATCGTGGTGCAAAGGTATAGCGATCTTTTGGATTACGCAATAGCTGGCTAAAAAAAAGTGTAAAAATTTTGAAAATAAATTGCATAGTGAAATAAATTATCAAAAAAGTTATATTTTTTGTTCAACGAGAGCGGCAAATCCACACCATTGGTCTATTTTTAAACCAGATCTTCTATTTTTCCGCTATATTGGCCCCACGTTTCATTCACCCAGCAATACACTTTGAAATCGCCCTACTTTATTATTCTTTCTCAATTATTTATTTGGGCTTGGTCCGAATCGGCTAAGGTTGTCCCATTTACCGCTGATAGGCTATTTTGGAGCCAGAGGTCTTTTCCTAATTATTTTTCACGTTAATCCGTTTATCTATATGTTCAAAAAACTCCTTTGGGCTATGTGCCTGCTCTGGATCGCTGCTCGACCAACCCACGCGCAAGATATCCAATCTCCTGCTGAATTTCTAGGTTACGAGTTGGGGACTAAGTTTACCTTCCACCACCGTGTGATCGATTATTTTACGTATGTGGCCCAAAAAGCCCCCAATCGAGTGAAGTTGGTTTCCTATGGCAAAACCCCCGAAGGGCGCCCCTTGCTGGTAGCTTTTGTAGCCAAGCCAAGTCATTTAAGTCAACTAGAAGAAATTCGGACCAATAATTTAAAGAGTATCGGCCTGATGTCGGGCCAACCCTCCGGTCCCGTGCCCGCCATCGCTTGGATGAGCTACAACATCCACGGAAATGAGGCCATCTCATCTGAAGCTTCCATGCAGGTTTTGTTCGAATTACTTAATGCCAAAAATACGCTTACGCAAAAGGTGCTGGAAAACACGGTGGTTGCTTTAGATCCCTGCCTAAATCCAGACGGTTTCGATCGGTATGTGCAAGGCTATACCCGGTACGTAAGTAAACGCCCGGACTTCAATCTCGCCTCCATCGAACACAACGAGCCTTGGCCGGGTGGACGATTTAATCATTATTTATTCGACCTCAACCGCGACTGGGCATGGCAAACTCAACCCGAATCGCAGCAACGCATGGCGCTTTATAATAGCTGGATGCCTCACCTGCACGGTGATTTCCATGAAATGGGACCGGGTTCAACGTATTATTTCCCTCCTTCCGCTCGACCATACCACGAAAACTTAACCACGTGGCAACGTCAATTTCAACAGATGTTGGGCGACTACAACAAAAAACAATTTGACCAGAATGGCTGGCTGTATTTTACCAAAGAAAACTTTGACCTACTTTACCCCAGTTATGGCGATACGTACCCTTCTTACAATGGAGCAATCGGGATGACCTTCGAACAAGGAGGATCTGGCCGCGCCGGAATTAATTTTATCCGGGAAGATGGCGATACGCTGACCCTCGCCATGCGGATCAACCACCATTTTGCAGCCACTATGGGAACGCTCGAAGCGATTTCAGCTAATGCCAACCAAACGGTGGCTGAATTTGTAAAATACTTCCAAGAGCCCGCGCAAAAAGGGTCGGGTAAGTATAAATCGTATGTGATTAAAACGGCCAACCAACCTTCCAAGGCCCAAGCTTTGGCTCAGCAGTTAGATAAGCTTCAAATTCAATACCGTTACGCAGATAAATCTTCCGCTGGAACGGGTTTTAGCTACCTTTCACGCAAGGATGAAGCTTTTAAGGTGGAACCCAATGATATGATCATTTCGACCTTCCAACCCAAAGGGACTTTTGCGAAGATTTTATTCGAACCGGCCACCGTCCTCGAGGATTCCAATACCTACGACATCACCGCTTGGGCCTTGCCGTATGCCTTTGGTTTACCTGCGTTTGCTTCTACCACGCGGTTGGAAGGAAATACAGCCCAATATGTGTTACCTACGCAAGCCCCGATCACACGGACTGAGCCTGTGTATGCCTACCTCGTGCCTTGGAACACCTTCGAGGCTGTGAAATTTTTATCCGAGCTACACCAACACAACATCGTTGCCCGGATGCACGAAATGCCGTTTGAAATGGATGGAAAAGCGTATGATCACGGAACTTTGGTGATTACTCGGGCAGCCAATCAATACATGGGCAAAGGATTTGATGAGAAAGTCTTAGCCGCAGCAAAGAAATCTGGGGTCAGCTTGCATCCTGTCTATACGGGTATGGTATCCAAAGGATTGGATCTCGGCTCAAATAGTGTCGTTACACTCAAAATGCCGAAAGTAGCCTTGATCTTAGGGGAAGGCATATCAGCCACAGCCGCGGGTTCTGTTTGGCATTATTTTGAAAATGAAATTGGATATCCCTTGACGCTGATTGATGCCTCGTATCTTGCCCGAACGGATTTATCTTCATTCAATACCCTGATCTTAGCGGAAGGTCGGTACACCACCGCATTGCGGGACGGCAAATCCATCCAAGACTGGGTATCGCGTGGTGGAAAACTAATCGCCTTGGAAGGAGCTAACCGCTTTTTTGCAGATCGGGATGGATTTGGTTTAACCTCCAAAAAATCAGGGAAAACGGAAGAAGAACCTTTGAAAGTCTATGCAGACCGTGATCGGGCTGGTATTTCGGAGCAGATCCCCGGCGCCATTTACAAAATTCAGATGGATGCTACACACCCCTTAGGCTATGGCTACAAAGATGGATATTATACGTTGATCAAAGATGTATTCGGATTTGATTACCTGAAAAATGGCTGGAACGTCGGCTATGTGAAAGAAAATAGTTATGTAACGGGCTTTGTAGGGGCCAAGGCCAAAGCCAAAATCAACAATTCACTTCTCGCTGGTGTCGAATCCATCGGCCGTGGAAAAGTAGTGTACCTCATGGACGAACCCATTTTCCGTGGCTTCTGGCATACCGGAAAGCTACTGTTTGGTAATGCGGTTTTTGTAGTGAAGTAAGAGGATGTGTTTTGCAGGATGAATTGTCGGGTCAGGGGCATGCCCCTGACCCGACTTTAGATATGGGAGATGAGAATTATAAATAAGGAATGATGAATTATAGGGCCAAGGCGCGCACTGTCCCTACAATTTATCATTCAACATCATGTAGTTTTGGGATTCTTTCACTCATAGGTGCTGAATTAGATTAGCTAAGTGAAATTCCCTAACTAAACGATATTGGGTTATGAATGATGACCAATCATCTACTCACTATCCTCTTTCTAATTTTTAACTGATTATAGCCGTTTATTCTTCGATTTTTAGTGAAAGGCGTGTTTATCTTTGGTGTGTACGATTCGTATGACCATGAAAAAACATCACATTCACGATAACTTCATC
>Ga0075154_10002631_pt1 | contig 11650 bp, 11 predicted proteins | sample JI71714BDNA_FD_70965 | JGI IMG/M metagenome (GOLD analysis project Ga0075154, IMG submission 70965) | Wastewater effluent complex algal communities from Wisconsin, to seasonally profile nutrient transformation and Carbon sequestration -... | ecosystem: Engineered > WWTP > Effluent > Algae... | reverse complement strand
CAAGAACCACTCTCTATAGAAAGCAAAATCAAAAATGAAAAACATATATGGAGAGAAACGTTCGACAACATGATAAAATTACCTTGGTATGATATTCCCCAGTATCTTCATCGTAAACTCGGTAGTTTCGTTCCAACACAAAGTGCGTATTTAAGTTGTCAAAATATTCAATCATGCCACTGCGTTCAACCATAACTTCCCAATTGATTAAAGCGGTAGCGAACCCCCAGAACGGATAATCTTGGCCGTTCAAATCGAACACTATACCAGAGTCGATAGGTGCATTTATCGGAACACGCGCGAGAAAGGCTTGCCTTGCTACAGGATCACATTGAGCACATTGATTGAGAGTGATCGGACCAGCAAACACCAAATCCCCACTCTTCACGGTATCTTCAGCGTCCGCACGCTGTTCTGGTGTAGCCAACAAATCCAATCCAATTGCTTCCGTGTTGTTGAGAAACCTTCCATCTTCAAAATCTTCATAATTAACAAGAGGGTAAACTAGGCACACAACTCCAAAGGGACTATACTGCAGACTAACCAGAGTTTCGTCCAAGCGCGATTCATCTTTGATTCGTTTTGCGACTCTATTGAAGTCTTCTATCAAAGATGCATTTCTGCAAGTGCTATCTACATTACGGTGTAAGGGGTCTGCAAAAGGCGCAGCCCCAACTTCTCCCGCTTGTCCAATCAATTTAGGAAGAGCTAGAAGGCCAGGCAATTCGGTCACAAACTGATTCAAGGCAAATAAAGGCAAGGCTGCCAAAGCCAGTTGGTCACTGAACCATTTACCGTATTCTTGTGCTGTATTTAAAGCAGCCACCTGTTGTTGTTGTGCGTACTGCAAAGCGTAAGCATAGGTGATGATGATTCCTCCAGTGCATAGAACCAAAAAACAAAGCGCTGTAACAATGGGAATATGAGGATGATGTTTGATGATTCTAAACTTTATTTGAAACGAGACCTTTGTTTCTGTCCAAGTATTCTGTAGACAGTGCATCATCGCATATTCATCAGCATTGTCACCAGTATCTTCCTCCCAGACACTAGTTTTACGAGCCATCCTATGGTTGAACATCAAACAATTGATTGCGGTTGAGTTGGAAATCCGTTTGCCGAATTACAATCTCGCAATTGTGAACTCACTTTGTCCATATACCTTTCTTATCACTCAAACTCTCGCCCATGGAGCTTGGCGCTTCTTCGGCCACATTCATCTTCCTTTTGGGGACTGAGTTAGCCCAACGAACTTTGTTCTCAGTTAATTTCTTTTCACTCTCATCTTCCGCCTTTGTGGAGCCTTCCCAAGAATCCACAGAATTCACTGAATCCCTTCGGACCGCCAAGTTGCTTCCTGGGTGTGGAAATGCCGCTTGTGGAGTTAGTGGAGCTTGTCGATCATCCTCCAACGATTTCTCATTTTCCAGGGGTTTTGCAAATGATTCACCTGGAGACGGCTGCTCCTGAATTACTGGGAAAATTTCCAGCTCAGGGTCTTGGTAATCGTCGTTTTCAACATTTTGCTCTATTTGGTGGCCATCAGCAGCATCTGCAGATTCATCAGTATTCCATGATAGCAAAGAGCTCTCGCTGCTTTGCTTTTGTAAAGCACTTTGGCCCGGGTGGATATCGATTCCTGGACGATCTGACATTTAACTTATCCACTCCAGCACTACACGGATTCTTTTATGTATGTTTGTTTGATGAATGGGGTCTCAGTTATTTGTTTCACAAGGCATTTAAGGTGCGTGTTTATGATTCTTGAAATTGAAAAAAATAAACTATAACCCTTATGTACATATCGCCAAATTGTCCATTTGCACCTTCGAACCTTTGAGTGTACATGATATGCAGTATGTAACTAGATAAAAGAGCTAATCCCAAGGGACATTTTCAGTAGGGCATAAGATGAGAGACATGAAGTTAAGTATACATGATTTTGAATTTTCATCAATCGAATTCTTGTGACATAATAATAAGGAATTCATGGCCCCAACTCATCATAATTATAAACATAAATACATGCTAGAGTTAAGCCGGATGCGTCACAAAAATTAATTGAAAGCCGTATATATATCATACACACCGGATATGTCACAATAATTTATTTATAAAGCCGAAAACACCCCATATGTCACAAAGCGCGCGGTCTCCAAGTGTAGGAGTCGAAACTTTTCAAATAGAATCTTCCCAAGTCATGTTTCACACAGATTTATCCAAGCAGGGATTGGAGAATCTTCACATGGTGGCGATTTTACGCCAATATTCTAAAACAGACCGTCGGTTTATCGAGCCTCAGTAACACTGAATTGAAATAACTTCGGCTTGAATCGCTTTGTGACATATGGGGTGTTTTTCGGCTTTATAAATAAATTTTTATGACATATCCTGTGTGTATGGAATTTCCGGGTTTAAGTTATATTTTTGTGACATTTCCGGTTTATCTACATACAATGTTAATTCTTTAATTTTCGGTGAATTAGAGTACCCGTCTTGTTTTTGTTTATAATCTCAAAAATAAAATTATATGTACTTTGTATGTACAGCGTATGAGGGTTCATTAAGATTAAAACGATCCAATCAGGGGAAAGAAAAATCATGTGTAACACTTGTCTTAACTCGAAAAAAACACATCATTTGATATCCTTGGTGCAATTGATTACTTCGTTACTGATTGAAAAACCTTCAAGCAAAGAGTCATTATTCGTGTGCTAGCACAAATACCAAGACAATTTCATATCATCAAGTAGGCAAATGATCAGCGTACCATGACTTATCTTGAATGAGCAAGAAACCTAATCCTAATTGTTGCTCGAGATGATACTCTTAAAAGCAGTATAAATATCTTGATTAAGAATTATCTCGCGCTTGATGTAAAAATTGTTGAGTAATAAATATACAATACTATTTATTATTTATCCAATGGTATTATCAAGAAAGTTGGAAACAAATATGCTATGTTTTCGTGCACGGATAGCTTAGTTTTTTCATTCTCAAGATTCTCGAGCTTGTATCACAAAGCAAATATTATTTTTTATATTCGTTTCAAATGATAATCTACTTTCCACCCTTCATGGCTGCGAAGGAAGCAATTCCTACAATAACAATTAGAGCGTATCCGACTGCCACAAATGATCTACATGTGGCAGTAACGCAGCAAGAGTAGAATGAATCACATTCTACCTCTGCTGGACCAATGCCGTTTGCACCTCTTGCATCAGCTCCTCTTGGATGGGCAGCTTCGGGGTATGAAGCCGGATTAATTGCATCATAGTCACGTTCGCCATAAAAGCCAGTTTGAGCCGGTTCCCCAGATCCTAACGGATCTCGTTCACAAATGTCCGCTTCTGCAAAACCAATTCTACCCTCATCTACTTGAAAGTAGATATCATGGCCTCTCATAAAATTCGCAGCAAGAATGGTTCTGCTTGGATGGTCTATAAACAAACGACTTTTAAACTTACCTGTCTTTGAATCTTTTTCCATATAATGCTTTGAGGGCATTGCAACAAGTACCGAATATTTATTTTCTGAATCGATGCTTCCAGCCAAACCTGGAATAGTTTCTGGGTCAATATCATGGTTGTTATCGGTGCCCTGAATAGGTGTATAAATGGAGACATTAGATCGAATATAATGAAGAATATTTCCTGTAGAGTACATACCTTAAATTGGAAGACCACAGTAGGTAGTGAAGAAACATCGCTCTCATCAACAAGCACATCATTGCTGTAATCTTTATTTGTAATACTTTTCCAAGCTTCCATAAATGGGGCTGAAAGTGTTTTGTCAAGTTGTGTGAATGGTGTACCACTGTCTAAAAAAACACCTCTACTATTAGAGTTCATCATCACATAATCTGCATGGACGGGTATAAGGAAATCACCCGGATGAATATCTGACAACAGCTGTCCATCTTTATGAAGATACACCTTTTCGATCTCCAACCTGTACATGTTTGCAGGATCGGTGTTTGCTGCAAATACCATGGGCGTGTCATGAATCCACTCCGCTGGTCGAGCCATTGTCACGGCACCCACTGAACGGTTTTCTTCCTCGGAGATGTGTGAATTGAAGCATAGTGAAAAGGAGCGATTTGGAATCTTGCCAGCCTTGTATAGCTGAGTTATAAAAGATGTTTCTTTGGGACTCATGGCCAATAGTCCTTCAGCAACGTTGGTTGCAAAATAACCTTGCAAAGCGGTTTGACATCCAAATGTAAACTCAAAACCGTATATTTCTGCAAAGTTTGTTCCTACTGGATTGCGCTGGTTTGGCTCGCCGCCTACGTAAACGAGATCTTTTGCCTCAAAAGCTGTCCAACTAGACGTGCCGTCCAGGTAGATATCTGAAACTTGACATACTCGACCTTTCCAGCAAGAGGCATCAGGTGAACAATTATCACAACTCATGAACTCAAATGTACTTGATGCATGCTGATTGAAAAAAGTTTCTTCCCGATCTCCACACTCAGTGCATCCCTGATCACACGAAATTAAAAGAGATGGAGTTTCATCATAATTTTTTGGTCAGTGATACCATGAAAAATCTTGGTTTTCCAAAAATCACGTACCATGCAAGGAAAAGATGTTTTGTCCTCGTGAGTACTAAGGACAAGAGATTGCATTTGTGCAGGATTTCCTACAAATATATCAACATAATGCGTTCCATAGCCCAAATGTGTAGACATTAAAGTTCCACCTGTTTGTAGCCTCCTCTTGTGGCTATGAATTTCGGCGTCATCCTTGATTGAACGGGATGGAGCAGCATACTTTATAGGGAAACTAAGATCATTATCAACTCCTCTCAAAATTCCACGAGCTGTTGAAGGCAGGGCCATTAGGGACAGAAACCGGCACGCACCCATATTGTTTTTCATGAAGCAAATATTGAACCTTGTCCTTATCTTCCGAGTTCGATGATCAAACGAATTCCGTCTTGCTAAAATCAAAGCGCTGCAGATTACTTTTTTAAATTTGATAAAAGATGGTGATATTCGAAGATTCAAACAAGAGATACACCAACCTTATGCAAGTTCATACATGTTTGTATATTCTTTTAAGCCTCAGAATATCATCTTATATCTCTTAGACATCGCTCCGATTGATCGAATTGAACACTTGCAAAAAAGTTTTTGATTTGAGGCAATAATCCAATTGGCGTAAAGGCGATTCAAAATGACTCAACTTGGGAGCTTATTTGGTAAAAGCCGTGTGAAAATGACATGGCAAAAACAATGGGATATGAAATACACCATCAGAAGGAACCGCCAAAAATCCTTTGCCACGAACAGGTTCTTCAAAATACAACGAAACAAAGGAAGCAGAACAATATTTTTATAAGAAACACTATCAGTAGCACTGGGAATTATAATTTTAAATAAGCAAATATGGAATTGGATTTAAACTTTGCTTCAACATGAAACCTCTTCTGATGATTTTTTTAGCGTTTGTTAAAGCGATTTGTATTTATTGACAAAAAGCAGATGCGAGTATAGAATTTAACCATAACTAGATGTGAGATGCCAAGTTTTTTGTGGTATAAGTAAGTTTAAAAGGATTGTAACATCTTTGAAATTTCGGTTCAGGAACGCATACGCTTAAGAAGCTATGCCTTGTTAACTGGATCATAACACTTAAAAGAACTCCTGTATTACATGTGAAACATAGCCCAGTTTACGAACAAAAGCGAAACGTGTGTTATCTATATTTTGCAGCAACACACTTGCCTATAACAATCACGGGTAGACTTATCCCGCTATCAAGTTAGTCACTGATGTAAATTTCCGAACAATACAAAACATACATTTGACAGAAGTTTGCATTGACAAGACAAGGAGTTTAAAGTTTACTCCAAACAAGATTTTGAAAGTTTATAATAATCTTGGTATCTTATCGTTTCGTTCGCATAAGGAACAAATCGATCACAAATTGAAACACAGCTAGCAAAAAGAAACTGGATGTTTTCACATTTAATCTCATAGCAAGAGATGAAATCTTACTATGATCAATTATGTACATGTATAAGCAATAATATTTGATAAGATTTTATTTATTTCTTTGGGAATCACTATTGCCAATTCAACTAAAATAGCAATTAAAAACTTCTTAAATTGTCTGATGTTTACATGTGAATTTTTTAGATGTCAACTTCCCTTTTGTTAGATCTCCATTGGTCATCTTGTTAATTTTAGACACTTGTTCCTTACACAGCGCCTCCTTTGACTCTGCTAATTTTGTGACCTTACCTTCTTTCACAGAACAAATAGTTATTATAATTGTCCTTACTATCATTAGGATTGGTTTCACTTCTTTCTTGTGACAGGGATATCATCACCTAATAACTTTTCTCACACTGCTTACCAAATAAGAGCTAATATTTGACTCTTCCTTTGATGATTTGCGCTTTCAGTAGAGTAAATTAATATTATCATATATGTTATTTGATTCTTTGTCTGTAATAATTGGATTGATTTTTAACTTGTTCCGTGTGTTACCTAAAATGCCATTATTTATTGTTGATGTACTTTGTCCTTAATCTTATATTGGGTTAAGTTGCTATAGTAATAGCTCCTGATTTGTCTTCAAAACTTTGCAATGCACACCAACCATGCAAATTCTCAGACCTTTGATCAAATCGATGAAATCGGCTTCTGTTCAGGTTGATGCAGCGCAACCTGCATACCTTTCCTTGATTTGCTGTTGATCTATCCAGAAGGTCCACATTGGCCTTCCAGTTCCCACGGAAGTCTGCGTCACACCATAGCACCATGGACGGGTTTCCTGGTCTGAATCTAATTACACATGGTATCTCCCTATTCTCATCGCTGCTTGTTTGTGGGATGCCTTGGGATTAAAAGTCAATCTTGCACATTGTTTATGCAATTTCAGGTTAGGTTTGACTTCTCCAAGAAATCAAGCTGCCCAATTACGAGGAATTTCAAGGCATGTGTTTTACTGTCTTCTTTGTTGGTCAGCCCAAGAACATTGGGGAATTTCATGAAGATTTTGCCTTCCACTTTGGCCTTTGGATACACTAGTACAAAGGCAATTTGCCGTGTATGCAAGTTTTGCACTATTGAGAATGTAATCAGAAATTTTATCTTTTTCCAAGCCACCAATGAAGAGAAAATATCCCAGTAATTGATTACATACTCCTGATGTCCTCCGTGTGCATTTTTTCAGGCCCTGTACTTGATTACCTCTGATGGGACTATTTTTCTCTCTCACCTCGTTGCCCATACCAAATCCAGTATTGTTGTTTATTGAAGAACAGATACTATTTGTAAAATGCACAATCTCTACTTTGTGCGTGGGTTGATTTCCTTGATCATAGCCTTGATTAATTCTGCTCTGTCAGGTTGTTGCATTGCTTGACCTAGATACATGACATCCACAGCTGTTATGGACTGATTGCCCTAGATCGTTCATGCTTTCTAGCACTTTTGTAGGTTCTTGATACAGATAATCTGTTTCTATGTCTGGCTTGCTCCTGGGTGTCTCCCCATATTTTGGTAGGTTTGACGAGTCTGCCATACCTGGACCTCATTCTATGAGTTCTTGGTTCTTCTCTGTCTCCTGTATTAGAATTTTTTGGCTCATTAATGTCGTGTTGTACTGAAATTTATGGTAATGCTGTATTTCTTGTCATGCCTGAGTTTCAGGATTCCCCTTATGTTTCCAGAGTTGATGCCACTGGTAACTGTGTAATTCTCTCTTTTTTTGCTGGGGCCTCTCTGTATCTCAAATTCGTATATCATTTTGAGTTGGTCATTTTTGCTTGTCAGGTCAAAATTTCTCTGTCAGGGTATGGCTTTTTCTTAGTGGCTATTTGTTTTATTCTTCGCATTTTTAGTAATTTGGTGCGCTACAAAAGAGACCACAGTTATTGTTGGTGTCCAACTTTATTTGCCTTTGAATTTTCCTTATGCCAGCGTAATGACAGCCTTGCTGTTTGATATTGCAGCAACTGCTATTTGAGTCTTCACTCTGTTATCCCCAGTGTTGTAGTGAAGGCAGATGGAATGAGGCCTCTGGAGCATATAAGGTGTACGGGATTAGCACTTAATGTGTCATTCCCTGGCCTTCTTCCAAATTAAACTTCAAAATTAATTTTTGGGTTACTTTGTTATTCCCTGTAAATCTCTGTATTGTTATGTTTAATGGAATCATTTTGCCAATGAAATCTAATTTAATCAGTAGCTGTCAATTGCTATAATGATGGTGTCATAGTCAATTAGTTGCTATTTGAAACTTTCAATGTTGGTGTGGCTTTCCACATTACTGTAGTGAGAGACCATATGTTGTTTGTATTATCGATTGGTCGAAATTTCCTTTCTTTCCTTCTGTGCCTATTACAGCTCTCTTTTTGTGCTTGAATTTGTACTAGGGTGCTTCTTCATCCTCCCTTATGTTCGTGTTAGATCGGTGTATTTCAAGTTGTTTTCATGACTCAAGTAAAAGAAAAGCTGTTCTACGACATAGTATATAACAATGTTGTTGATAATAGTTACCCAAACCCACTGATTGTAATAATTTTGATATACCATTCCACTTATGATTACTCCCCGCTTCGGATCAAATCAAAGTCTTAGAAATCATTCTAAATACTCGCGTCTTCCTTATTTGCACACAGCGCCTCTTGTAGCTGTAGGCCTTCCTGGTCCTTCACCTGTTCATTCTTACTTTCAAATCTACACCCTCCAGCTTTGCACAATGTCCATATTGAGGCTTTATGCACAAGTGATAGGTCTTGCCTTAGCCGACTTTGGAGGACAATATCTCTGTGGGCGCTTTATTTTCCCGTTCAATATTTCTTGTCATTGTTTCTCTCAGGCTTCTGTTCCTTCTTTGATTTATTAAGACTCTCTAGTTTGGCATCTAAAGCTAGTATCTCTGTTTGCTCATGGAGGATGCATTCCATTCTCCATTTTGTATGAGTGACTTGATCTTATCTTGGCCATCCCCATCAAAGAATCTTCCAAGATAACTCACCCTGCCACATATTCACTCGTTTTTGTGTAGTGTAGGGAGCAGTTTATTGATCTGGCGTGTCTAGGTCGCCCTTAAAGAGGTTAACCATAAGTCATGTGAAGCTTCACCTCTGGCTGTCAGCGCATCAATCTGGAGCCTTACAAATTCGTTTAAGGTCATAACATTTCTGTCCACACTGGACATATAGTCGTCTAGTTCAGAAAGGTTCTTTCTCATCGAAATCGTAAGATAGACGGCCCATCAGATTCGTTTATTGCATGTGTTACCCTTTTGACTCTATATCAAATTTCTCTCAACTAGTGGCTACCATCAAAAACTAATTGCTGATGGAGGTACACCATAGCATTTGAGCAGACAGTTGCGCATTCCTTTACAACTTTGGACTTGTGCTCAGAAGTCTTTGATAGGGATGGTGCCGTATGGGGAAGTTAGATTTTTTTAACATCTTCAGGTTCTGAGGACTGACATGATGAAGTTTTTTCCCACTCAATTACTTGATTAACTTGGCCCATTGTTTCATGCCGCAAGTTGTGGAGTAGTCCACAGGGGATTCAGTTTTCAAACTGGAGTGAGTGCATGTATGATCATGTTTGTGCCAGACATTTTAATAAGCCTTGATAAGAGGAAGCATATGGGAATTGATATTGTCAATTCAACTAATATAGAGACTTCATAAATTTACTGATGTTCAACATGTGTAATATTTTAGAAATAAACTACTTTGATTCCCTGTTGTTAGATCTGCAACTCCCTTGCTCATCTTGTTATTTTTCATTGCTTGTCCCTTACACAGCAACTTAGCTAATTTTGTGACCTTACTTTCTACTGCAGCACAGATTTTTCTTTGTAATTGTCCTTATTTTTATTGTGCTTGATTTCATATCTTTCTCGTTCCAGGGTTCTTATCCCCACTTCACTTTTTCTCACAATATCATAGATATTATCTAAGTTATAATTAAAATATCATTGATTGGTTATTTTTTATGTCAATACTGTAGTTAAACTTTAGGCAAGCATTAATCTCTTCATGGTCGACAGCTTATGCTATTGTTATTGAAGAGTAGTAGCTGGCAACAAACTCTACAAATACAAATCCACTGTCTGACAAAGAGTGTTTATACTGATGAAATAATATCAATCTTGAGCCGTGCCACATTGACATATTTAAGAGAGCAATGTGAAAGAATCACAAGAGTCTAGTAATCAAATCTCTTGAATAATGACTGCTTTTGTGAAGAGAATTGCTGAATTGTCAAAATCTGGGCAAACAGTCCATCAGGACTACATGCATAAGAGTTTGATTAGTATGAAGCTAGTGCTGAACTTTTGTTCCACTCCATGGTTGCTGACACATAACACACTGGCTTTTACCGGAACTGTGGAACCACTTGTACAAGCAACTTGAATGAAAACGATTTGAGCAAGTCCTGCATTCCAGGTTTGGCATTGTGTGAGTTTTAAGGCATATGACTGCGTAACATACAGGACAAGGCTCAACTCCTTCAAATTCTTTATCAACATTCTCTTTCCACAATAGTAGTGCATCCAGTACGCTGCCGTCTTGGTTGTTCAACATCATCATGATCAGCAAAGCCCAGCGGCGCCATCGTTTCTCTGGAATGCCAAGAGTCTTTTGACAGTCAACCTCCACATTTCTGAGAGGAAAGGCGGCTGGTAAGCGAATCATCACACTTAGTTTCATCTGAAAATAAGACAGAGATAAACATGGTATCAGTCACTTAATTGACAATTTCGCTGCAACAGAAATTGACAAAACATACCTCATCCTGTTCATACACAGCCGAAACTTCCCTTGTCGTCACACTACCTGAAACGTCCATACCTTCGAGAGCCTCACTTTCCTTGATTCGAACGAGTTCTTCTTTCAATGTCTCCGGAGCCACCAATTCTTGCGCGAAATCCTTAACGTAATCTTTCGAGGCTCGGTGGCAATCATCCATCCACCAAAGCTTGGACAGCGTTGGTAGCGACTGCATGGTTCGGAATAGGACTAGCGCTGACAGCGATTGTAAATTGAGTAATTCAGGTTCTCCTTCCAAACTAGTGCAATACTTCCATTCAGATCTATCCTTTCCGAGAACTTTCCGGCTTCGACCACTTGACTCAATTGGAATGTGTAACAATGTAAGGGACAGTATGTGAGCCCCAACTTTAGTTTGTTGAATATATGAAATCACAGCTCCTTTCTTTTGTGCATTATGTTGATCGTATGAGTCCAAAATGGTTAGTAGGATTAACCAGGACAGAAATCGCCCTATTGCAACATTCTCATCGTTGTAAAGGCTTTCATCTTGTAATCTTAGGAAATCCTCTGCAATATTCGCAGGAATTATTTGACATGCTATTTCAACATCTTCCTGCAATTCTTCAGCTTCCTCATCGGGAAGATTGATGCACCACTTTTCAAGTGACTTCTGGCACTTTGGGCTAATTTCCCCTCCGAGACTTTTTCCACCACTTCTCACAAGCAGACTAAGTAACTGGAATGCAACCCAACGTTTGTTGTCTGTGAATAGGGCCTTACAGATCTTTTCCACGTATGGAAGTATTTCTGATAAGAAGCCTTCTATGTGGCAAGAAATTCTGACAAATCTCTGGAATGATCCTTGCCACACCATGGTCTCAGCTGTACT
>Ga0075154_10002628_pt1 | contig 11658 bp, 9 predicted proteins | sample JI71714BDNA_FD_70965 | JGI IMG/M metagenome (GOLD analysis project Ga0075154, IMG submission 70965) | Wastewater effluent complex algal communities from Wisconsin, to seasonally profile nutrient transformation and Carbon sequestration -... | ecosystem: Engineered > WWTP > Effluent > Algae... | reverse complement strand
CTTCCACCACGGCAGCCAGCGTGGTGAACTGGCGCTGGTCCAGCACCGGATGGGCGTTCAGGGCCACGCGCAGCTCCACCGCCGCCAGCCCCAGCGCCAGCATCGCGGCCAGCGCCAGCACGGCGCGCCAGCCGGCCAACGCTGCGCCCACCGCGAGCCCCAGCGCCGCCAGCAGCGCGGCATGCCGCCAATCGGCCCAGGGCAGCGCGAACCACAGCGCGATGCCAGCGGCCAGCGCCACCGGCAGCCACAGCGGCAGATGCGCGCGTTCTTCATCCAGCCAGCGATACCAGCCGGCCTGCAGCCATGTTCCAGCGGTTTGTCTGTCTGCCGTCCTTCTGCTAACCACCCGCTCGCTTTCGTCTTGGCCCTCCCGCCACAGACCCTGAACTTTAGGATTGGATGAAACGCGCATGAGCGCAAGTCAGGTCGTCACCCGCTTTGCCCCCTCGCCCACCGGCTTTCTGCACATCGGCGGTGCCCGCACCGCCCTGTTCAACTGGCTGTTTGCTCGCCACCACGGCGGCAGCTTCCGCCTGCGCATCGAGGATACTGATCGCGCCCGCTCCACCGAACCGGCGATTGCCGCGATCCTGGACGGCATGACCTGGCTGAACCTCAATTGGGATGGCGAAGTTGTGTATCAATTCAGCCGCGCCGCCCGCCATGCCGAGGTGGCGCATCAGTTGCTCAGCCTGGGCCATGCCTATCGCTGCTATGCCACGCCCGAGGAACTGGCCGCCCTGCGCGAGGAGCAGCGCGCCGCCAAACAGCCCATGCGATACGACGGCCGCTGGCGGGACCGCACGGATTTTCCCAATGACGCGCCCTATGTCATCCGCCTGAAGGCGCCGCGCACCGGCGCGGTCACCATCGATGATCAGGTGCAGGGGCCGGTGACGGTGAACAACGAGGAGCTGGATGATTTCGTCCTGCTGCGCTCCGACGGCACGCCCACCTACATGCTCGCCGTCGTGGTGGATGATCACGATATGGGCGTGACCCATGTGATCCGCGGCGATGATCATCTCAACAACGCCTTCCGGCAATTGGCGCTGATCCGCGCGCTGGGCTGGCCGGAACCCATTTATGCCCATATCCCGCTGATCCACGGCAGCGACGGGGCGAAATTGTCGAAACGCCACGGCGCGCTGGGCGTTGATGCCTATCGCGACGAGATGGGCATGCTGGCCGAAGCGGTGGAAAATTATCTGCTGCGGCTGGGCTGGGGCCACGGTGATGAGGAGATCATCAGCCGCGAACAGGCCATCGGCTGGTTTGATCTGGCCGGCGTGGGCCGCAGCCCGTCACGCTTTGACATGAAGAAGCTGGAGAATTTGAACGGCCATTATATGCGCGCCGCCGATGATGCCCGGCTGGTCCAGCTGATCGCCGGGCGCGTGGCTGCGGCATTGGGACGCGATCTGTCGCCCGCCGATCAGGCGCTTTTGCAGCGCACCATGCCCGAACTGAAAAAACGCGCGAATAATCTCAACGATTTGGCGTCTGGATGCCTTTTCTACCTTCGCAGCCGCCCAATCCCCATGGACGAAGGTGCGGCCAAGCTGCTAGCCTCTGCGTCACCAGGGCTGCTTGACCGCGCCCGGGCCCGATTCGCCGCCCAGGATGACTGGTCGGCGGCCGCGCTGGAACAGGTGGCGCGCGATCTGGCGGAAAGCGAAGGGGCCAAGCTTGGCCAGGTCGCCCAGCCGCTGCGCGCCGCTGTCACCGGATCGGCACAATCGCCCGGACTGTTTGAGGTGCTGGAAGTGCTGGGCAAGCATGAGGTGCTGGGGCGGATAGACGACGCCCTGGCGGGTTAAGCGAAGGGAAGATCGATATGACGGCCACGTTCGGCATTGACGGAAAATCCGCCGAGTATCCGGTGCACAAGGGCAGCATCGGCCCGGAAGTCGTCGATATCCGCAAGCTCTATGCCAACACCGGCCGTTTCACCTTCGATCCCGGCTTCATGAGCACGGCCAGCTGTGAATCCAAGATCACCTATATCGACGGCGACGAAGGCGTTCTGCTTTATCGCGGCTATCCGATCGATCAACTGGCCGAGAAATCCAGCTTTCTGGAAGTGGCGCATCTGCTGCTGAACGGCGAGCTGGCCAATGCCGAGGACCAGGCCAAGTTCAACACCAACATCACCCGCCACACCATGATCCACGAACAGCTGGCAACCTTTTATCGCGGTTTCCGGCGCGACGCGCACCCGATGGCGATCATGTGCGGCATCGTGGGTGCGATGGCGGCCTTCTATCACGATTCGACCGACATTCATGATCCCAAGCAGCGCGAGATTGCCTCGCACCGGATCATCGCCAAGATGCCGACGCTGGCGGCCATGGCCTATAAATATTCCATCGGTCAGCCCTTCATCTATCCGGACAACAGCCTGTCCTTCCCCGGCAATTTCCTGCGCATGACCTTTGGCGTGCCGGCCGAGCCCTATGTGATCGATCCGGTGGTGGAAGACGCCATGGAAAAGCTGCTGATCCTGCAGGCCGATCACGAGCAGAATGCCTCCACCTCCACGGTGCGGCTGGCCGGTTCGTCGGGCGCCAACCCCTTTGCCTGCATTTCGGCCGGCATCGCCTGCCTGTGGGGCCCGGCCCACGGCGGCGCCAACGAGGCCGCTCTGAACATGCTGCGCGAGATCGGCACGCCGGATCGCATCCCGGAATTCATCGCCCGCGCCAAGAACAAGGATGATCCCTTCCGCCTGATGGGCTTTGGCCACCGCGTGTACAAGAATTACGATCCGCGCGCCAAGGTGATGGGCAAGGTGGCCAAGAATGTGCTCGACAAATTGGGTTTGAACGATCCCGTTTTCGATGTGGCGCGCGAGCTGGAACATATCGCGCTCAACGATCCCTATTTCATCGACAAGAAGCTTTATCCCAACGTCGATTTCTATTCCGGCGTGGTGATGTCGGCGATTGGTTTCCCCACCTCGATGTTCACCGTGCTGTTCGCCATCAGCCGTGCGGTCGGCTGGATCGCGCAGTGGACGGAGATGATGGAAGATCCCGAACAGAAGATCGGCCGGCCGCGCCAGCTCTACACCGGTCACGGGCCGCGCGATTATGTGCCGCTGAGCGCGCGCGGCTGAGCCTGGCTGAATCTTTGCCAATCAGGGCCAACACGGGGGCTGCCGGCTTGAACGGCGGCCCCTTTTCCTGTTTGTGAGGCGGATGGACGATTTGTTCTCTCCGCCGGCCCCGCGCCGCTGGCCCTGGATCCTGGCGATCATCGCCAGCCTGATCTGGGCGGCCGGCATTGCCGCCGGCTGGGCCCTGTTCACCGGCCGGATCGTGCTGATCGAAGGCGCGCAGCCGCTGATCATCGCCGGCCTGGCGCTGCTGGCGCCGCTGGCCGTGGTGTGGCTGGCCGCGCTGCATCTGCGCGATGCCGGCCGCATTGCCGCCCTGCGCGCCGAGGCCGCTGAAACCCGGGCGCGCATGGCCGCGATCGATGTGGAGCGCAGCGCCGCCGCCCTGGCCGCCCTGCAGGAGCAGATCGACACCAGCGCCCAGCGCATCGCGGCGCTGGCCAAGCCGGTGGCCGCACACAGCAGCGCCATCGCCGATGCCGCGCGCAGCCTTGATGCCAGCAACGATGCCCTGACCGCCACCATCGCCCGCGCGCTCAGCGCCAGTGGCGACGTGGCCGGCGCCGTGCCCGCTGCCACTGCCCAGGCGACCAGCCTGATCGATCTGCTGGCCCGGGCCGACAACCAGCTGCGCGCCCAGCTGGCGGAAACCGAAACCCTGCTGGCCGCGCTCTACACCCGCGCCAGCGAAGCCGAAGCCCAGGCCCGCGCCGCCGGCATCAGCGCCGGCCGCGAGATCAGCGCGCTCAGCCAGACCGGACAGCAGGAGCTGGCCGCCCTGGCTGCCGCGGCTGCCGCCGCCCGTGACGCGGTGGAAAGCCCGCTGGCCGCGCTGTCGGCCGCGCTGGACACGGCCAACAGCCGCACCGCCAGCACCGTCGATGCCACGCGCGAAGCCGTCCACACCCAGACCAGCGCCATGCTGGCCAGCCTGGATCAAGCACGCACCACCCTGGCGCACATGGGCGGTGAGGCTGCGCGCACCCTGGATGAGCGGCTGGGCGCGCTGCACAGCCTGAGCAGCCGCATCGCGGCCGAGATCGAAACCGCCAGCGCCAACACCACGGCGCTGGTGGCCGATCTGGCCGCGCGGGTGGAGGCCATGGAAACACGGCTGGCCGCCGCCATGGCGCAAGGCAGCACGGCGCTCGCCACGCTGGATCAGGGCATGGCCAGCGCGCAGGCCAGCGCCGGGGCCCTGGCCCAGCCGATCGATGCCGCTGCCGGGGCGCTGGCCGGGGTGCAGGCGCAATTGGCCGCCCTTGGCAGCGATGCCGGCGCCACATTGGCGCTGATCGACACGCGCCTGCCCGCCAGCGAGCCGCTGTTGGCCAGCCTGGCCGGCCGCCTCGCCGCGCTGAAGGATGAAGCCGAAGCTCTGGCCGCACCGCTTGCGGCCAGCAGCAACAATGTTGGCGCCGCCACCGATCGGCTGGCGCTGGCCCGCGAAAGCCTGGCCGCCAGCAGCGCTGAATTGGCCGACGCCATCGCCCGCGCCCAGGATCAGCTGCGCCAGATCGAATCCGATACCAGCCGGTTGACGCTCACCACCTCCACCGATCTGATCGACAGTTTCGGCCGTGTCCGCGATGTGGCCCAGGCTGCCGCCGGTGCGATGAAAAGCGCGCTGGATGGCGTGGTGGCCGAAGCCGAAGCCGCGCTGGGCGATGCCGCCGGCAAACAGGTGGAAGCGGCGTTCGCGGCCCCGATCCGCGAGCGCATCGGCGAACTCAACAGCCTGCAGGCCCAGACCGGCGAGCTGGCCCAGGCCGCCACCGAACGGGTGACGCAGCGCCTGGTCGCCCTCACCCGCGCCCTGGCCGATGTGGAAGCCCATATTGATGCCGTGGAAACCCGCGCCGATGTGCGGGCGCGCAATGCGCTGGGCCGCCGGGCGGGCGGCCTGATCGCCAGTCTGCAAGCCAGCACGGTGGACATGGCGCGGCTGCTGGATTTCGATCTGGATGACAAGGCGTGGGCCGATTACGCCGCCGGCGATCGCGGCGCCATCGCCCGCCGGCTGGAACAGGGGCTGGACCAGGGCGCGGGCCGCCAGTTCCTGCGCCATTTCGCCCACGATCCCGAATTCCGCGCCGAAGCCGGCCGCTTCATGGCCGAATTTGAAGCCCTGATCAGCGAAGCCGTCCCCGACCGCGGCGGCGATGCGCTCGGCGCGGTGCTGCTCTCTTCCACATTGGGCAAACTCTATCTGGCGCTGAGCCAGGCGGCAGGGCGGTTCGATTGATCCGCATCAAGATCTGCTGCATCGCCTCCCCCGCCGAGGCGGCGCTGGCGTTGGCGGCGGGTGCCGACGTGCTGGGGCTGGTTGCCAAAATGCCGAGCGGGCCGGGGCCGATCAGTGATCCGGCCATCGCCGAAATTGCGGCCGGTCTGCCACCCTATGTGCTGAGCCTGCTGCTCACCGCCGAAACCACCGCCGATGCCATCGCCGATCATGTGCGCCGGACGGGTGTGCGCGGCGTGCAGATCGTCAGCCACATCGAACCGGCCGAGCAGGCAAGGCTGGCCAGCCTGCTGCCGGATCATGAACGCTGGCAGGTTGTGCATGTGGAGGATGCGGGTGCGCTGGCGATGATCCCGGCGCACGGCCCGCACGTCACCGGCTTCCTGCTCGATTCCGGCCGGCCCGCCAGCAACGAACTGGGAGGCACCGGCCGCGTGCACGATTGGGCAATCAGCGCGGCGTTTGTGGCGGCGAGCCCGGTGCCGGTGTTCCTCGCCGGTGGGCTGGGCCCCGGCAACGCCGCCGATGCCGTGGCGCAGGTGCGTCCGGCCGGGCTGGATGTGTGCTCGGGTCTGCGCGTCGATGGCCGGCTGGATGAAGCCCTGGTGCGCGCCTTCGTCGCTGCGGCGCGTCAGCCCTTCATCGGGGCATAGGGGCCGCGTGTTTGCCAGAAGGGCACATCGTCCACCCCGATCCAGCCATAGGTGTAATTGGCCAGGAACAGGCCAAACAGGATGGCGCTGATCAGGCTGGTCCAGGCCATTTTCTTCACGATCATCGGGTTGGATGGCGCCGATGTCGCCTGGCCGGGCACGGCGTCGCTGCCATCCTCGTCTGCTGTCTTCACCCCGAACGGCAGCACCGCAAACAGGGTGAGCGTCCAGAACAGCAGATAGATGGCCAGCGCCGATTGCAGCTTCACAGCTTGATCACCTGCACCTCGGTCACCGGCTTCTTGCCCGTCCAATCACGCGCCACCCGGCGCACGGCGACGCGAATGGCTTCGGCAAAGGCCTCGGGGCGCTTCAGATCGGCCTTGGCCGCGGCCTTTTCGGCGGCATCGGCGCATTCGGCGAGGAAATCCTCCTTGTCCTCCTCCACCGGCACGCCCTGCGCGCTGACCTTGGGGGTGGCGGCGGGCAGGCCATTCCTGCCCATCACCACGGCCACCGCGATCAGGCCATGTTGCGACAGGCGCCGGCGTTCCACCATGGTGGCACCATCGGCGGGCAGGATCACATCACCGTCCAGCACCAGCCGCCCGGCCTTCTCGCTGGAAATCAGCTTGGGGCCATCGGGGGCAAGCCGAATGGCGCTGCCGTTCACCGGCACCAGCGCCTTTGGCACACCGCAGGCCTTGGCCAGCTTGGCATGTTCTTCCATGTGACGGCGCTCCCCATGCACGGGGATGGCGATTTCGGGCCGGATCCATTCATACATGGCTTCCAGCTCCGGCTGGCCGGGGTGGCCGGAGACATGGACATGCGCCTGTTTTTCGGTGACGACATCGATGCCGCGCGTGGCCAGCGCATTCTGCACCCGGCCAATGCTCAACTCGTTGCCGGGGATCTGCTTGGAGGAATAGACCACCAGATCGCCCGCCTCCAGCCGCAGTTTGGGATGGCTGCCTTCGGCAATGCGGCTCAGCGCCGCCAGCGGTTCGCCCTGGGCGCCGGTGCACAAGATCAGCACCTTGTTGCGCGGCAGGCTCATCGCCGTGTCCCAATCGATCGATTCCGGCATGTCCTTCAGATAGCCGGTGGCGCGCGCCACCTGGGTGATCCGGTCCATGCTGCGCCCGGCCAGCACCAGTTCACGGCCACAGGCCTTGGCAACCGCGCCCAGCGTGCCCAGCCGCGCCGCGTTGCTGGCAAAGGTGGTCACCAGCACGCGGCCTGATTTGCGCGCCTTGATCAGGCGCATCAGCCCGTCGCGCACATCGGCTTCGCTGCCCGATGCCTCGGGATTGAACACGTTGGTGGAATCGCCGATCAGCGCCAGGATCCCGCTGTCGCCAATCGCCGTCAGCTGCGCGGCGGTGGCCGGGGTGCCCATCTGCGGCGCATCATCCAGCTTCCAGTCACCGGTGTGGAAAATCCGGCCATAGGGCGTGTCGATGATCAGCGCATTGCCTTCGGGGATGGAATGGGCGAGCGCGACATAGGTGAAGCCAAAGGGCCCCAGCTGCAGCGTGCCGCCCATTGGGATGATCTTGAGCTTGACCTCCCTGGTCAGCCCCTCTTCCTCCAGCTTTTTCGCGATCAGGCCGGCGGTGAAGGGGGTGGCATAGAGCGGCACACCCAGTTCGGCCGCCAGATAGGGGATGGCGCCGATATGGTCTTCATGCCCGTGGGTGAGCACGATGCCGAGCAGATCCTTGCGCCGCTCCTCGATGAAGGCCAGATCGGGCAGCACCACATCGATCCCCGGATAGCGCGGATCGCCAAAGGTCATGCCCAGATCGACCATGACCCATTTGCCATCGGCACCATAAAGATTGACGTTCATGCCAATCTCCCCCGAACCGCCGAGCGGCAGGAAGATCAGCTCTTTTCCAGGGGTCATTCAAATCTGCTTTTTGTTGAGGTCGTGAAGGCGGATCAATCCGCGAATGGTGAGATCACCGTCCACATGGGCTATCGCAGGTGTGTGGCGCTGGAACAAGGTGGCAAGACCGCCCGTGGCAATCACCGTGACCGGGCCGGGAATTTCCCGGGACAGGCGCGCCACCAGCCCTTCGATCAGGCCGACATAGCCCCAGAACACGCCCGATTGCATGGCGTGCACCGTGCCCTTGCCAATGGCGCCGGCATTGCCGGCTGGCGGTTCCACCGCGATGCGCGGCAATTTTGCAGCGGCCTGATAGAGCGCATCCATCGAGAGATTGATCCCCGGCGCAATCGCCCCGCCCTGATAGGCGCCATCGGCCGACACCACATCAAAGGTGGTGGCGGTGCCGAAATCGACGATGATCAGATGGCCGGGCCAGATCGCATGCGCCGCCACGGCATTGACCAGCCGATCCGCCCCCACTTCGGCCGGATTGGGCAGATCGATCACCAGCCCCAGATTGATGGCGCCGATGGCGACCACATCCGGTTCCACCTGGAAATATTTGCGGCACAGGCGCTGCAGGTTGAACAGGGTTTGCGGCACCACCGTGGAAATGATCGCGGCATCCACATTGCCCATCGCCACACCTTCCAGCGCCATCAGCTGGTGCAGCCACACGGCATATTCATCCGCCGTGCGCTGGCCATCGGTGGAAATGCGCCAGCGGTGGACGATGGTTTCGCCATCACACAAGGCAAAGACAATGTTGGTGTTGCCAACGTCAATCGCGAGCAGCATGTGCCTCTCCGTTACAGCGCGAAGACTTCGCCGGCATGAATGGCACGCAGGCTGCCATCGTCCAGCCGCATCTGCAATGCGCCATCATCGGCCAGGCCGGCAAACAGGCCTTCCGGGCTTTCGTGGCCCAGCCGCGCCACAATGCGGCCACCCACGCCGGCGGCCCGCTCCAGCCATGCGCGGCGGATCGGGGCAAAGCCCTGTTCGGCCCACAGGGTGCGCCAGCGGGCAAAGGCGGGGCCAAGCAGTTTCAGCAAGTCGGCGGGCGCAGGCACTGGCAGGCCGGCGGCGGCCAGGCTGGTGGCCGGGCGCTCGGTGCCATCGGGATGCTGGGCGAGGTTGACGCCCATGCCGATCACCAGCGCCGGTCCCTGGCGTTCCAGCAGGATGCCCGAACATTTTCGACCATCCAGCAGCACATCATTGGGCCATTTGAGGGCAAATCGCGCCGCCGCCCCGGTGGCCGCCGCCAGCGCCTCATGCAGCGCCAGCGCCGCGACAAAGCTCAGCTGCTGCACCGGCCCTGCCGCCTTCACCAGCACCGATCCCATGAAATTGCCGGTGCCGTCATTCCACACCCGCCCGCGCCGGCCGCGCCCGGCGGTCTGGCGGTCGGCAATCACCCAATGGCCATCGGGCAGTTCATCGGCCCGGGCCAGCAGCCAGTCGTTGGTGGAACCAACTTCGGGGAGATGGGTGACGTCGATCAAGCCGGGAACAGGGCGGCAGCCGCCCGTGCCGTGGCCACCGCCAGCGGCGACAGTGCCAGCATGCCGACGGGCGAGCAGAAGAGCGCGCAGGCCGCAATCATCGCGCCATTGACCGGACTGCCCTCGCTGGCCAGCATAACTGCCGGTTCATCGAAATACATGATCTTGATCAGGCGCAGATAATAAAAGGCCGCGATCACCGAAGCGATGAAGCCGATGATGGCAAGGCCAATCTGGCCCGAAGCAATGGCAGCCTGGAACACCGCGAACTTGGGCCAGAAGCCCAACAGCGGCGGAATGCCGGCGAGGCTGAACATGAAGATGGCGAGCGCGGCGGCCAGCCTGGGCTGGGTCTTCGACAGGCCGGCGAGATCGGCCATCACCTCCACCGGGCTGCCATCCGGCCGGCGCAGTTGCAGCACGACAAGGAAACTGCCCAACGTCATCGCGACATAGACGGTGACATAGAAAAGCAGCGCCGAAATGCCCGCTGGCGTGCCGGGGGCAAGGCCAACCAGCGCAAAGCCGATATTGGCGATGGATGAATAGGCAAGCAGGCGTTTCACATTGGCTTGCGCCACCGCCGCCACCGCGCCCAGCACCATCGAGGCAATGGCGATGACCATGATGATCTGCTGCCAATCGGCGGCCACCGCGCCGGGGAAGGCCACCACAAGCACGCGGGCCATCAGGCCAAGCGCGGCGGCCTTGGGCGCGGCCGAGAAAAAGGCCGCGACCGGCGTGGGCGCGCCCTCATACACGTCCGGCGTCCACATGTGGAACGGCACGGCGGAGACCTTGAAGGCCAGGCCAGCAAGCAGGAAGACGATGCCGAACAACAGGCCGATCGAACGCTCGGTCTGGCCAGAGACGAGGCCGGCAATCACATCCAGCTGGGTCGAACCGGCAAAGCCATAAACCAAAGTGACGCCATAGAGCAGGATGCCCGACGCCAGCGCGCCCAGCACGAAATATTTGAGGCCAGCTTCGGCGGAACGGTCATCGCTGCGGCTGAACGCGGCCAGCACATAGGACGGCAGCGCGGCCAGTTCCAGCCCGACATAGAGGGTGAGCAGATCATTGGCCGAAACCATCATCGCCATGCCCAGCGCCGCGAGCAGCAGCAGCACCGGATATTCAAACCGGCCAGTGCCGCTTTCGTTGAGCCACGGCAGCGCCAGCAGCACCGATGCAGCGGCGGCGGCCATGATGATCACCTTCAGGAAAGCGGAAAAATCATCGGCGATATAGAGGCCGTCAAAGGCGATGCTGCGCCCGGCCGGCGCGTCCATCAGGCTGAACCCGGCCACGGCCAATATGGCCACGGCAAAGATGCTGGTGACCATCAGCGCGCGATGCTTGGGCGTGAAGCTGCCCAGCATCAGCGCAGCCAGGCTGCCCAGCGTGAGGATGGTTTCCGGGCCGGCAATGGCGATGGAGGCGAAGATCGGGTGCATCAGTGATGGCTTTCTGCGGCATGCGCCGGCGCCACGACGGCCGGCAGTGCCGGGGACAGGCTCATGTCGGTTGGCAGCGTGGCCAGTTCGCGGCCCTCCAGCCGGGCGACGACCGCAGCAATCGCCGGCTTCATCGGTTCCTGGAAGCTCTTGGGATAAATGCCCATCCACAGCGTGGCGAGGATGATCGGCGCCAAAATGGCGATCTCGCGCGCATCCAGATCGGGCATCGCCCGCGTGTCGTCACCCGCCGCCTTGCCATAGGCGACGCGGGCATAGAGCCACAACATATAGGCCGCACCCAAGATGATGCCGGTGGTGAGCACGAACGTCGCCCAGGTGGACGTCTGATACATGCCCAGCAGCACGAGGAATTCGGCGACAAAGCCCGAGGTTGCAGGCAGGCCAACGCTGGCCATGGTGAAGAACAGCAGCACCAGCGCATATTTGGGCATGGTATCGGCCAGCCCGCCATAGCGGCTGATTTCGCGGGTGTGCAGCCGATCGTAGATCACGCCGACACACAGGAAGAGCGCGCCCGACACCAGCCCGTGGGACAGCATCATCACCATCGCGCCTTCGATGCCTTGCGTGTTAAGCGCAAACAGCCCGCCGGTCACGAACGCCATGTGGGCGACCGATGAATAGGCGATCAGCTTCTTCATGTCCTGCTGCACCAGCGCCACCAGGCTGGTGTAAACGACCGCCACCATCGACAGGCCGAACACCAGCCAGATCAGCTGCGCCGAGGCATCGGGGAACATCGGCAGGCTG
>Ga0075154_10002627_pt1 | contig 11661 bp, 7 predicted proteins | sample JI71714BDNA_FD_70965 | JGI IMG/M metagenome (GOLD analysis project Ga0075154, IMG submission 70965) | Wastewater effluent complex algal communities from Wisconsin, to seasonally profile nutrient transformation and Carbon sequestration -... | ecosystem: Engineered > WWTP > Effluent > Algae... | reverse complement strand
TACAGCGAAACAGAACGGGGATAGAGACGCTGAAGTTCTGTACGATAATGCGCCTGACGCTCAAGCCATGTCCGATATACACTTGCCCACTCTGCAAAATCAAGTGTCCACGTATCATCCGCAGGTTCTTCGCCAGAGGCATACACACTATACCATGCGTCAGAGCGGATGCCGTAAAGACGCTCAAAGTGCAAGATGTCTTCTTCCAGTGCGTGAATATCGGCGAGAATTTCTTGCAGACTCATGGGTGGATAATAGATTGTCGTGATGAAATTTCTTTTTTGGTACAAGATTGATGATAATCTATCATTTTTTCTTCGCTTGACAAAAAGCAAAAAGCCCCTCCCTGCAAGTACGCAGGGAGGGGCTTGAAAAAATGCTTCTTTAAAACAGTGTAATTAGTTGACCATGATTTTACCGGTCTCGGTAGCACCATTGACCATCAAACGGAAGAAATATACGCCTGACGGAACTTTTTTGCCCGCAGCATTGGTAACGTCCCACTGCATGATGTGAAGAGCGTTACCCGACATTGTATTGCCATCAAGCAAGGTAGCAACTTCAACGCCCTGCGCGTTGAAGATTTTCAATGTTACATTACCTGTGCTTTTCAAGCCGAAATTGATATTTACGACGTCTGTTGCTGGATTCGGATAGCTGTTGGTAGCAGTGAAGATATCGCTGTTTTGAACACTGCTGGCAACTGCACCAAGAGGAATAAAGAAATCAGACTTAGGATCCGTGGGTTTGTCCGGAGTTGGTGCAGCACCACCTTCTTTAGTATTATTCGACTGTCCGTCATTAAAAACACAGCAAATTTCAGATATATTTTCATCAGCAGCTAATGCCCAGAAATTTGACGGGCGCAGACGTAAATCAAATGTATTTGCAACGCCTGTTCGTGCAACAAACTGGCATTTAGTTGGCTTATTCAACCATTCACCAGTTTGATCTACTTTCTGCCATCTGCGGTCTGTTGTGCCATAAGGTCCTAGGTTCACACCGCCATGAATCCATACTGCTGTAGCACCGTTCATACTAGCTGCAACACCTTTTGGAAATGTCTGGGTTGTGTTGACAGTAATCGTGATAGAATCTGTTTGCTTAAACGGCCAAGGTGCTACTGTTACACCCGAATTCCGCACGGTTGCAGGAAAAGTCGTAGGCTGTGCAGTTTGCGCCAATATAGTAGTAGATGCTGCTATTCCCAACAAAGCAACCGCAGCAAAAAAGTAATGTTTAGCTTTCATATAAAAACTCTCCTGAAGATGATAAAAAAATGGAAAATGATATTTTCGTAATATGGAAAAAACAATGATGATTTGCAATAAGTTCCGCAACAGAACAAAAAAATATCTATTAAATTTCGCTTGCATACTCTATTTCGCTACAAGCGAACAGAGTATGCAGCGAAGAAAGATACAGCATTAATCCGGATTCTGTGTGCAAAGCGTATTGGCGTTGACTTCTACGTCAGGAATCTTGAAAATGGTTTGATTACCATTCCACGGTGTAGCACGAAGATTCTGGCGTGTCCGCTTCAGTTCGTGAAAGCGATGTCCCTCGGCAATGAACTCAATACTGCGCTCACGGCGAATCGCGTCAATGAGCGGCTGTCCCGTCAGTCCCGTGAGTGCACTCAATCCAGCACGTGTGCGAACCGCGTTCACATCAGCTAAAGCTGCTGTTGGAGCAGATGTGGCAGTAGCTTCCGCACGAATGAGGAGCATTTCGGAATACCGAATGAGCGGTACGTGCATAGGCGGTGCTAAGCGGTCGTATTTTGTCGTAAATGTTATGCCGTCGCGTTGTAAGAGCAATGAATCTATACGCCTGTCGCCACGATTTGCCGGAGTTGTGAGCGTACGCGCGAAAGCATCATCCAAATAGAATGGTGAATCGAAATCAAATGCACGGAAACTACCTTGAAGAGCACCGGCAGAGTTGTTTTGGTCGGTGCTCAGAAGTTGGAAGACAGCTTCGGGAGTATCGTTTGCATCAAAAACCCTTCGTACAGTCGAATTCAACGCAAAACGACCGGTGCTAATAACACGATTTGCTGCTGCCGCTGCATTTGTAAAGTCATTTTGCTGGAAATACACGCGAGCCAGTAGTGCTGCTACTGCTGCTTTATCTGCGCGACCATTGGGATTTATTGCCGGCAGAAGTCGTTCAGCTTCTGTCAAATCATCAATAATCTGCTTGTATGTTTCAGCAACTGTTGAACGTGCTTTTGGAAGCCCAGTAGAGCCTTTGGTCGGTGTTGTGCGCAAGACGACCCCCGGATGAGAGTTATCGGCGGTAAAGCCCCAGCCCTGAGAGAAATACCGAACCAATTCAAAGTACATCCAGCCGCGCAGAAAGAGTGATTCGCCACGAATGGCATCGCGGACTCCCGCTATTTGAGAATCGTTTACCGTTGGCAACGCATCAAGAATATTATTAGCGCGGTTAATAACACCATAGCCGTCTTGCCAGATTGATCTACCATTGGGATTGAAGAAGTTCAAATTACGACCAACAATCTGCAATTCACCAAATCCAGGGCTTGCGGGAATAATTTGGTCTGACCAAATTTCACCGGTGGTAATGCAATTGCCTGCCACAAGGCTGCCGGAAGCCAAACCGTTGTATGCGCCTGTGAGTGCTGTTTCTAAGCCGCGTGTGTTTGTCAGCGCAGATTCATTGGCGAGGTCGAGCGGCGGCAAGATGTTTAGTACCCCTTCACAGGAGGACAATCCCATACTTGATGCCAGAGCCGCGACCACAAGAAATTTTGAAAATCGTTTCATAGTCTAAAAAATAAGGTTTTGTAAACAAAGTGGGTTTTAGAATCCGACATTAACACCGAACGAGAAACCACGTGCTTGCGGCGGCGTAAGATAGGTTACGCTTGCACCCAAATTCGCGCCTTGTGCGCCGTATTGGTCGCGTTGGATTTCTGGATCCCAACCCGGGTAGCGGGTGAAGGTAAACGGATTCGATGCCGTTGCATAAATGCGCAAGTTCGTCAGTCCCAGCGTTTCAAGTACTGCTGCTGGCAGGCGATAGCCAAGCGTAATTTGACGCACACGAACAAACGTACCGTCATAAATCCAGCGGTCAATGTTGATGTCGCGGTTTTCGGTCAGCGATAAACGCGGCACAGTCGCCACATCGCCCTGTTTGCGCCAGCGCAATTCGGTTTCGTTCACACGCTGATTCCAACGGAAACCAACTGCACCCACCTGACGTTTTGCAGCGTCATCATAAATTGAGTTGCCAACAGAGAAGTTGATAAGGAACATCAAATCAAATCCCATGTAGCTGAACGAGTTCGTGATACCACCGACAACAAACGGATAGGGCTGACCGAGCGGCTGACGATCTTTGGTATCATACACATCGGTCAATTTACCGTTCAAATTGTAGTACAGTGCCGAACCACCGCGTACCATAATGGTTGTGTCAATGAAACGACCAGAAACATTGTCGCGATTGTCGGGTTTGTTGGAATTAAACGAGGTATTGTTATCCGATGAGCGGCGTTGCACCTGCACCATACCGTCGCTTGCCTGCACATATGCGAAGCGGTTGATGAAAAATGTTCCAATCGGATAGCCGGGAGATAACCGTGTTTCGCCCGGACCACTGACAGCATCGGGTGGCAAACCTCCATTATTGATGACATTGTTGCGATTGAAGGCGAGATTCAGGTCGGTGGACCACGTAAATTCGCCGACAAGGTTTTTGCTGCTCAGGCTCAATTCAAAACCTGAATTATTCAAGCTGCCGACGTTTTGCAAAATGGTGGCAAAGCCCGTCGAAGCAGGAATACTCACGTTCAGAAGAAGGTTCGTCGAAGTTTTGTTGTAATACGCAAGCGTACCGGAGAGGCGACCTTGCCAGAACGCAAAATCAAGTCCTGCATCCAGCATAGCAGCTTGTTCCCATCCAAGGTTGTTGTTCGGCAAGCGTCCGGGTGCGATACCGGGCTGACCGTTGTAGTCGGCGCCTGCGAAGTATGTGCCGAAGCGTTCAAAGTTCGGAATCTCCGCATTGCCTGTCAGACCATAGCTTGCGCGAAGTTTCAAAAGCGAAACTGTTTCGTTGTTTTTCAAGAAGTCTTCATCCGACATCACCCATCCCAAACCGATGGCAGGGAAAATACCAAAGCGCGTGTCGGAGCCGAAGCGAGACGAAGCATCGCGGCGAATACTTGCTTTGAGCAGGTAGCGATCCATCAGTTTGTAATCCACCCGCGCAAAGTAGCCGACAAAACTAAATGATGTTTCATTGGAGAAACCTTGACGAATAGCAGCGGAATTTGGATTGGTAAAGTACGGGTTCGGGAAGTTACGACCATTCGCGCCAACATCAAGTTGGTCAGAACGATTGACGCTCATACCGACAAGTGCAGTAATTGCGTGGTCGGTACCAATTTTTGCAGAATAATTCAAGGTTGTGTTGGTATTCCAGTTCACTACATCCACCGAGCGTTTTTCAGAAAAAGCAAAACCATCACTGCGAATTGCTGCACCTTGGAAGAAACTTTCAGCAAGATTCATTTTGTCAATGCCCGCTTCTAAGCGCAATGCCAAGCCCGGAATGCCTAATGTATTAAAGCGATATTCACCAAAGCCGTTGGTTATAAGACGGGTTTCTACGCCTGTAAATTTGAAGTTTTCTAGCTGTGCAACGGGGTTGTTACCGGAGGTCGGCTGAAAAAATGAACCGTCTTCATTTTTAACAGGAAAAATCGGGAGCGAGTTACTTTGTGCCGCACCCATACCGCCCGACCACGCCACAGGACCACGGTCAGTGGTGAAGCGGGAAACGCTGACGTTAAACCCAACGGTCAAGTCTTCTGTTGCATTGTGGTCAAGATTCAAACGTCCCGAAATACGCTCACCGCTTGTCTGGCGCTGGAAGCCTGTTTCTTGACGATACGATGCACCGGAATAGAATCGTGTTTTTTCGGTACCACCACTTGCGCTCACGTCCACTTGATTGATGATACCTGTTTGCAGTACTTGATCAAGCCAGTTGGTATTTGCGGGGTCAAGTTGACCTGCACGTCTCGGCTGACCACTTGTTGGGTCGTAGATATTGAGCGGCAGCGATGGGCGTGAGTAGGTGCGCCCCGAAGCACGAGCAATAATGCTGTCGTTGGTAGCGCCTTCATTCCACAGTGCCAACCAGCCCTGACCGTTGTAAAACTCTGGGCGATTGGAAACATTGTTAAAGCCGTTCATGTAGTTGATAGTGAACTTTGTTGTTCCTGCCTGACCGCGCTTAGTCGTGATCAGTACCACACCATTTGCACCACGTGCGCCGTAGATAGCTGTTGCATCGGCATCTTTCAAAATTTCCATACTCTCAATGTCGTTCGGGTTCAGCGATGCAAGAGCGTTAGTTTCCGTCGCGGTACGGAAATTTGCACCAAAGCTGCCAGTGGTCATCGGAATACCGTCAATCACGTAGAGCGGCTCACTGCTTGCCGTGATAGAACCTGTGCCACGAACCCGCACCGTTACAGGCGCACCCGGCATACCGTTGGATGCGAGAACTTGTACGCCCGCAGCACGTCCTTGAAGCATTTGCTCAAAGCTGGGAAGCGGTGCATCTTTGATTTCTTTGGCATCAATTGAAGAAATAGAACCGGTAAGATCTTTACGGGTCTTTGTACCGTACCCGATAACGACAGCTTCTTCCAAAAGCAACAGGTCGAGTTGCATTTTGAAATCCACTTTCGCATCTGCACCTTCGTCAACGGTTACTTTTTTGGTTTGCGATTTGAAGCCAATATAAGAAGCCGTTACCTCATATGTCCCTGCCGGAACGTTACGGATTTCATAACTTCCGTCTTTGCCAGTGAAAGCGCCAAGTACTTTTCCGGCTACTTTTATTTTGATGCTCACGCCACCCAGAGGTGCGTTCCCATCGTCGTCGGTTGCCTTCCCGACAATGCGCCCGTTCGCCAGCGCCAGCGCGGAAGTCATGCCAAGAGCCAGCACGAGCGCAGCGCAATAACGGAGAAACGTAGTAAATCTTTGCATAATGCTACGAAATTAAATGAGTAAAAAAATGAGAGTTTGAAGACAAGTGAGGGTTTGAAAACAAGTGAAAATCTATGCCACACGAAAAAGCGTCACACAAACGGCACAGACTCACACGCACAGTATCAGTGAAGAAAAGTATTTCTCCGCAGTATGCAAAACGTGGTAGTCGGCGAGGTGATAGCGAAAAAATGTTGAAAAGCGAAAAGATACTACCTTCAATCTGCTGCGAACGGTTCGCTATGAGCACCTTATTACAAGCAGCTTGCTACAAGCAGCTTGCTACAAGCAGCCTGTTACAAGCAACTTGCTGTGAGGCAATCCAAAGTGTGAATGTGGTAATAACTTTGAAAAAACGCCTCGAAAAACTGTGTGCTCGCAATGGCAATTATGGGTAGTGCTGATAAATCAACAATGCATTAAAAACTATGAAAGAAAAACTATGAAGGAGGTCGTGCTTCAAAACAGGGCGAAACCTATCAAAAGCTTCTATTGCTTCAAGGAACAGATGCTGTTTTCCAGCTCTGTGGCAAGAGAGTACCAGCGCAAGTAAAGGACGTTGTCAGTAAAAGGCTACAACTACGAAGCACTATTTCTGAAAACAGGGACAATCTCTGAACACGATAACTCTGAACACCAGTGCCGAAATTACAGAATCCTTATTCGTTTGTCAAGTAGTTTTTTTGCATCAGTACCCGTGCGGGCTTGCGAACAAAAAAGGCGTAGTGGATAAAAAAAACTTCACAAAAATTCACAAAACAAGATATTTTTTCATCGCCTCGAATTTTTTCTTCCCTATGCCTTTGACGCGCATAATGTCTTCTATCCGCCGGAAGCGTTGCCGGGAGCGGGTTTCAAGTATTTTTTGTGCGGTCGCTTCACCCACGCCCGGCAGCCGCATTAGGTCTTGCGGTGTGGCGGTGCTGAGGCGAATAGTACCATCCGTGATTTTTCCCGGCTTCGGGCGCAGAGGAAAGCGCTGGGGCTTTTTGACAACAGTGTCCGCCGCAGCAAGCGCCGGAATCGGCTCGGCATCGGGGGTTGTGCCCGTGAAGGTTGTTGCTTCGGCAGCGGCAAGGCTATCCGACAGACGCAGCAGGTCGCTCCGCACCTGCTCATTACCCGGACGATACGAGTACTGTTTCAGTGCGAAGCCCGCCACTAAACCGCCCAGCAAAACCGACACGAATAGCAGTTCGTTTTTGGTAACGGGCAATACCGCCTGTGCTGCGGCGATAACGAGCGCGATTCGCTTGCGAAGACCAAGTTTCATGGGATAAAGAATGAAGTATGCAACAGATGGAAACGGTATCCACAGGACTGTGAAGAAAGATACGATAATTTTTTTGCGATTCCCGCGAAGTTTCGTAAAATAACGTCTGCCATATTACATTTTCTCAATCATTTCCGTACTTGCTTTCATCAGGAACAGCTATGCAGACAGTGTGTCTTATTGAAGATGATAGAATTACCCGCAAACTCTTTGTGATGCTTCTGGAGCGAGCCGGATTTGCGGTGCATGATTTCGACAACGGCGCAGCGGCATTGGACTGGCTTGGTGCTCACGCCGCCGATGTTGTGCTTTCCAATATTGTCTTGCCGGAGGGCGTAAGCGGCACCGATGTACTTCGGCACATCCGCACAGGCACAAGAGGCACACAAACGCCTGTCTTTGCCCTCACGTCGTTTGTGCGGCGCGGCGAGCGCGAGCGTTATCTCGAAATGGGCTTCGACGGCTGCGTTGCCAAGCCCATAGACCCACAAACCTTCGGGGAAGATTTTCGCGGGATGATCGCCGCACGGTAACAACGGGTGAGAAATTCCAAAGTAGGGCTTTCGCAATTGGTATTTTGGAGTACGAACGAAAGTTCGTTCTTCAAGATTGTACGGGTGTTGGCTGTGGCGAACTTCCGTTCGCACTCCACTTCCGTTCGCACTCCACGTTTGCGAAAATCCTACAAAGAAAACTACTGCTTACTCAGCCGTGCAAGTTCACGATTGACGCTGCGACGGAGCGCATCCTCTTCGTCATAATCCTTGAAGGAAAGTGCTTTCTCAAGATTCTGTTTCGCCTCGTTTTTTTTGCCGAGTTTCGCTTGCGATGCGCCAAGCCGATAATATGCCGAGGGCAAAAGTGACTTGTCTTCTTCGGGCTGAACGGTAACAGTTTGCAGTAACCGCTGTTCGGCTTGTGTGTGGTCGCTTTGCTCGGCATAACTCCTTGCGCTGAGGAGCAGCGCCCGCCCGCGAATGTCGGCGTTGAGCTGTTGCTTTTTCAGGAGTTCGTCGGCAAGGCGAATGACCGCTGCATATTCCGACCCGCGAAACCCCAAGGTCATACGCCGCAGCAGCGCTTGTTCTGCTGTGAGCGGGCTTTTGAGAAGGTCTTCGCTTGCTTTGTAGGGCAGCGATTTTTGATAGAATTGCGTTGCTTGCGCACGATTCCCTTCCATTTCACTTATCAAGCCCTGCAAATAGAGCGCATTGCGCACTGCACCGGAGTCAGCGCCAAGTGCCACACACTTTTGAAGCCATTGAACGGCTTCAGAGAATTTGAGTTTATAGAGCGAGGCAGCGCCAGTGAGGAGCATGGCGCGGGTTTGTGCGTTTTTATCCGTTGTTTGATTCGCAACGGGCTGCAAAAACGGTATTGCCTCGTCAGGCTTGCGGAGCGTGTTCAGGTAGATTTGAGCCGTTGTGATACGATACCAATGATTCGCAGGAAACTGCGCCATCAGGTTTTTCAAGTGCCAGAGCGCTCTGGGAGATGTTTCTTCTTGTTCTGCATAGAACGTCGAGAGCCAATACGCAGCTTCGGGACGTGTGTAGATGCCGTTTGCGGCAGCGTTTTCTAATTGCTTCATTCCTAAATTGCGGTCAGTGCTGAAGCCGGCAAGCCGAATAGCAGGCTTGATAAATGCCGGAGCAGATGAGATTAAACAATTAAAAAGCCCAAAACCCATCTGTGCATCGGCGTTATTGGGGTCGGACTTGACGGCATCGTTCAAATAATCATATCCTTTTTTACCATCCCAAATTGCTTGCATCAGACTTTTGGTGCGCTCCTCCAGCGGGCTAAAGGCGCGAATAAGTCCACGATAGCCAAATGCACCGCCAATATAGAAGAGCGCTTTGGAATCATTCGGATTTGTTTTGAGAATATTTTCACACACCGAAATCGTGTTTTGCGTCAGTTGCAGAAAGCGCTGATAATCGGCTTTGTTCTGCATAATGCGATAGCGATAGAAATACACCATTGCTTTGTAGAAATGACCGCGCGGCTCACCCGGAGCCATGCCGATAATTTCGTTACACTTTTGTTCTGCTTCCGAAAAGCGCAAGTTGTAGAGTTCCGTAATAGCAGCAGCAGTGGTATTGTGAACATTTGTCCAGTCCACATTGGGCGGATTTGTTTGTGCGGACAAATCGTGAGCAAACGCCGTGATTGCGAAGACAAGCATCCATCGGCACAACAACTGCGCCGACCTGCCAAAGGAGCAAAGAGAGAGAAAATAGTGCATGGCAAAGTATTCAAAAAGTATGCTGACAAATCCGCCCGATGGCAGCGTTACGATTGTGCTTGCCATCGGGCGAAGAAAATGCTAATGACTTGACATGCTGGAAGAAAACGATAATGACAACGCACAAACTTAATCAACAATATTCACCGGCTTTACGTTCCAGATTTCCTCCGCGTACTCGTGGATAGTGCGGTCGCTGGAGAATTTACCGACGTTGGCAACGTTGATGATAGCTTTTTCCGTCCATGCCTTGCGGTTCAGAAATTCTGCCGCCACACGGTCTTGTGCTTCAATATAGGAAGCGTAATCCGCCAGAAGGCAGTATTTATCGCCCGTGTGGACGAGTGCATCGAAAATCGGCTTAAAAATACCCGGCTCCGAGTGGTTGAAGAAATTGTACTGAATCATGTCCAGCACTTGCTTCAGGTCTGAATTTGCCTGATAATACTGGAAGGGGTCGTAGCCATTTTTCTTGAGGTCAACGACTTCATCAGTTTCCAAGCCGAAAATGAAGATATTATCATCGCCGACTTCTTCGCGTATCTCTACGTTTGCGCCGTCCATCGTGCCGATAGTCAGTGCACCGTTCAGCTGGAACTTCATATTTCCTGTTCCCGATGCTTCAAAGCCTGCGGTTGAGATTTGCTCCGACAAATCCGAAGCGGGGATGATTTTCTCCGAAAGCGAGACGGAATAATTTTTCAAAAAGAGCAGCTTCAGTTTATCGCCCACGTCGGGGTCGTTGTTGACCACATCGGCAACGGAGTTGATGAGCTTGATGACGAGTTTTGCGAAGTGATACCCAGGCGCTGCTTTCCCCGCAAAAAGAACAGTACGCGGCACAAAATCTGCTTTGGGATTGTCCTTAATGCGCTTGTAGAGCGTAATGACGTGCAGCACGTTCAGCAACTGCCGTTTGTATTCGTGCATACGCTTGACCTGCGAATCGAACATCGAATCGGGATTGATTTTGACCGAATAACGGGACTCAATGTATTGGATGAGATTCTGCTTGCATTGTTGTTTCGCGGCGTTCCATTCAGCATGAAATTTCGCATCGGACTTATACTTTTCAATTTCTTTCAGTTTGTAGAGGTCAGTTATCCAGCCGTCCCCGATTTTACCCGTGATGAGTTCGGACAGATGTGGATTCGCCTCTTTGAGCCAGCGTCGTTGCGTGATACCGTTAGTTTTATTATTGAATTTTTCCGGCTCGAAGCGGTAGAAATCCGCAAAAATGTCGGTCTTGAGAATGTGCGTGTGCAAAGCCGCCACGCCATTGACCGAATGACTTCCGGCTATTGCCAAATTTGCCATCCGAACGCGCTTGGTGGCTCCTTCTTCAATAATTGACATTCCGGCAATTTTCTTCGCATCGGCGGGATTCGGATAGAACTGACGCGCTTTTTCCAAATACCGATGGTTGATTTCGTAAATGATATTGAGGTGACGGGGAAGTAGCGATTCCAACAAGGAAACATCCCACTTTTCGAGCGCTTCTGCCATAACCGTGTGATTCGTGTACGCAAAAGTCTTCACGGTAATATCCCACGCTGCATCCCATTCCAAGCCCTCGTCATCCATAAGAAGACGCATCAGTTCAGGAATAGCAATGGAAGGATGCGTGTCGTTGAGCTGAATAGCAACTTTTTCAGGAAATTTTTTGAAGGTGTTGTGCTTGACCTTGTAAGCACGAATAATATCTTGCAGCGTCGCCGACACGAAGAAATATTGCTGCTTCAAGCGCAAAACCTTGCCGGGGTCAATGTTGTCATTCGGATACAGCACCTTGGAAATGGTTTCCGACGTGGTTTTATCGCTCACAGCGGCTGCATAGTCGCCTTTATTGAAGTATTCAAAATTGAAATCTTCGGTAGATTTTGCCTGCCAGAGCCGCAAGTTATTCACTGTGTTGTTGCCGTAGCCCGGTATCGGAATGTCATACGCCACCGCCAGCACATCATCCGTGTTTGTCCACTGGAAGCGCAGGCGACCGTGAATGTCTATGTCCGTCATAACAGTACCGCCGAATTTGATGCGATATGTCAGGTCGGGACGCATAATTTCCCACGGACAGCCGTAAATAAGCCAGTTGTCGGGGT
>Ga0075154_10002624_pt1 | contig 11665 bp, 9 predicted proteins | sample JI71714BDNA_FD_70965 | JGI IMG/M metagenome (GOLD analysis project Ga0075154, IMG submission 70965) | Wastewater effluent complex algal communities from Wisconsin, to seasonally profile nutrient transformation and Carbon sequestration -... | ecosystem: Engineered > WWTP > Effluent > Algae... | reverse complement strand
AAATGGCCATAGATATGCAACAGGCAATTACCGAATTTAGTAAGCAGCACAATCAACTTTTTAGCATCAGAATCGGCATCAACACAGGTCCGGTGGTGGCGGGAGTGATTGGGATTAAAAAATTCATCTATGATTTGTGGGGAGACACTGTTAATACCGCTTCCCGCATGGAATCCCACGGCTTACCGGGGTCCATTCAGGTGACATCCACAACCTATCATCAATTGCAGGAAAAGTATATATTTGAAATTCGTCGTGCAATCGAAGTTAAAGGTAAAGGTGTGATGGATACTTATTTATTAAAAAGTAGAAATCAGTATTAAGCACTAAAGTCCTTACTACCAACCTAAACAACAGGTTTGTAGTAAGGACTTTAGTCCTTTCTTAGTCTTACATTTTGTAGAGGTTAATTCCAGCTTCCTTCGCCATAATTTCCAAACCCTTGTGTTGCAAGGTTTTAATGGCCTTTGTGGAAAGGTGAAGTTTCACCCAGCGTTTCTCCTGTGGCCACCAAACCCGCTTCCACTGTAAATTTGCTTCTTGCAACTTGTGAGTGCGGTGGTGTGAGTGAGAAACTGCAAAACCATTATTCGCTTTCTTCCCCGTTAGCTGACATTTCCGTGACATATTGCCCTCCAGATTAGTGTTTTTTGCGTGCAGCCTTTCATTATAGCCGAAGGAAGAAGGAAGAAGGAAGAAGAAAGAAGGAAGAAGCCTTGATTTATCCCTTTTTCAGTGGAAATAAATTCTTGCTCCTTCCTCTGGTTCCCCACTTTAGCAAGGGAGGGTTGGGGGGTTAATTAGAGTGCACGTTCGGTCAATTTTGTCAATACTTGATTCGATCGCTCCACAAACTCCTTCATCCCCTCAGCATCAAAACCCTTCTGAGCCATCAGGGCCAAGTCGTAAACGTGGTGACAAATCATGCTCGCCAATTGGGCCGAGGGAGACTCGCCACCGCCTTGAATAATCGAACCTTGACTCAAATTAGCCAGATTTTGAATCAACGGGTGGGCTGTATTCACCAGCAAAACGTGCTCTTCGGGGAATTCGGCCGCTTGCTGCTGCAATAGAGCCGTCATGTCGCGCATCCGGCGCAAAGCTTCGGGTAACAGGACGATCGCAGGGGGTGTCGCCTCCGCAGCGTCTGACTTTAAAGCTTCTGTGCGGATATTCACTTTTGGCTTATTCAGAGCTTTTTGGAACAATTCTTTAACTTGTTCGCTGCGAGTTTTATTGGTAGTCGGATCGACAATTTCCGCTTCTTTTTCTTTGTCAATTAGCGTATCATCTAAGTCGGAATCCACTCGCGAGAATTTGACATCGGAATATTCTCGTTCGAGGAAACTAATGAAGTGGGTGTCAATGAAAGAATCCATGAACAACACTTCTAAACCTTGGCTTTTGTGCAGTGCAACGTAAGTTGCTTGTGATGCCGGCTCTGTACAGTAAAATACACGATTTTCGTGACGTTTTTGATTGCGTTCTAAATACTCTTTCAGGGTGGTGTAAGGCTGGGTTGAACCGGAAGTTTCGGACTTGGGAGTCACATCTTGCCACAAATCTCCTTCCTCGGCTTGCACTTGCACTTCTGGTGTCTCGCTTTCTGGCTTGACGGCTGTTGGTTCGTAGGTGCTGCGATAGATTAAGATATCTTCAATTTGCTTTTTGAACTTGTCATCGTTGAGTGCTCCGAACTTGACAAAAGTGCCGATATCTTGCCAGCAACGGATGTACTCGTTGCGATCGTCCCGGTAAAGTTCCTTGAGGCGATCGCCCACTTTTTTGGCGATATAATCAGCTATTCTCCGCACCGTGCGATTGCTTTGCAGCGAACTGCGAGACACGTTCAGCGGAATGTCGGTACTGTCAATGACTCCCCGCAGTGGCATCAAGAATTTCGGAATAATTTCTTCGCAATGTTCGCTGACAAAAACCTGATTGCAGAAGAGCTTAATGTTGCCTTGGGTGACATCGACATCAGGGCGCAGTTTGGGAAAATAAAGAATGCCGTTGACAATAAAAGGATAATCGGTATTCAGGTGTACCCACAGCAGCGGCTCTTCTTGGAACGGATAAAGGTGGCGGTATAGTTCTAAGTAGTCTTCTTTTTGTAAATTGCTGGCTGATTCCCGCCAAATAGCCTTGTGTTTGTTGAGTTCTTCTCCCTCAAATTTGATGGGAACTGGCATGAAATCGCAGTAAGTTTTGATTAACTGCTTAATGCGGCTTGGTTCTAGATATTCTTGTTCTTCTTCTTGGAGAGTGAGGGTAATTGTAGTGCCGCGTTGGGTGCGGGTAGATTCTGATAGTTCAAAAGCAGGTGAACCGTCGCAGGACCAGTGTACGGCTTGGGCCCCTTCTTGGTAAGAAAGGGTTTCGATATCTACTTTTTGAGCGACCATGAAAGAAGAGTAGAAACCGAGTCCGAAGTGACCGATAATGGCGTCGTCGCCACTGCCTTGATATTTTTGAATAAATTCTTCAGCGCTGGAAAAAGCGACTTGGTTAATGTATTTTCTAACTTCATCGGCTGTCATGCCGATGCCGTTGTCGGTGATCGAGAGTGTTTTGTTTTCTTTGTCGATCGCAATGGTGATTTCTGGTTCGCCAATGTCGCCGGTGTATTCGCCGGAACGGGAGACCATTTTGAGTTTGGCAATTGCGTCTACGCCGTTAGAAATTAGTTCCCGCAAGAAGACTTCGTGGTCAGTGTATAGCGACTTCTTGATAATCGGGAAAATATTTTCGGTATGGATTGAGATTGTTCCCTGTTCTAAAACTGTCATAATTTTACCCTAGGTAGTTGTTAGGAGTCAGTAGTCATTAGTCATTAGTCATTAGTCATTAGTCATTAGTTATTAGTCATTAGTTATTAGTCATTAGTTATTAGTTATTAGTTGCTATGTCCAACAAATAACAAACAACAAGTAACAAATAACAACTGCTTTCGGAGTCAACTGTCAACTGTCAACTGTCAACTGTCAACTGTCAACTGACTAATGACTATTTAATGATTTTGGGCGATCGCGCTACCTTTTGCCAAAGGGATTACCACAAAAAAATGATTCGGTTTCCCCCACATCATAGCTTACAGGGGCAGCCGCAGCAGAAAAGTGGTACCGCGCCCCAATTCGCTGCGGGCGGTGAGGCTACCGCGATGGGCGCGGGCTATGGTTTGGGCGATCGCCAATCCCAATCCCGAACCGCCGGTATGGCGCGATCGATCGCTATTTACTCGGTAGAAGCGATCGAAAATTCGCCCTTGTTCAGTCGTCCCAATCCCAATCCCGGTATCCTGCACCTGAATTATCGCCTCAGTGTGACTGCAATCTACAATAACTGTTACTTTTCCCCCAGCCGGAGTGTATTGAATCCCATTCACAATTAAATTAGCAACCAGGCGATAAAGTTGGTCGGAATCGCCGACAACATTTAATTGCTGCTGTACGCGCAATTCCGATGTTAGGGCTACCCCGCTAGCGATCGCCATGGCGGCTAATTCCTCCACCAAATCGTTCACCAAGTCATTTAAACAACACCATTGAGGGCGAGGAGGTATCGGTTGATTATCCATGCGAGCCAACAACAACAAATCGGCAACTAACTGAGTCAATCGTCGGTTTTGGCGATCGATCGTCCGCAAAATTTCCCGCGCCTCTTTTTCATCCAATTGAGGCATCAACAGCGCCGATTCAACTGTCGCCTGAGAAGCAGCTAAAGGCGTGCGTAATTCGTGGGCAGCATCCGCTGTAAACTGTTGAATTTGTCGGTAGGAAGAGTAAATTGGTTTCATCGCCAATCCTGCCAGCCACCAACTAGAAAAACCCACCAACATTAATGCTGTCGGTAATCCTAATTTTAAAACCAATTTCACTGTAGTGAGATAATCATTGAAGTCTTGCAGACTGCGACCCAATTGAAAATAGCCCCAATCTTCCTGGTTTTTTGTATGTAAAAATACCGAAACTTGATGATAGAGATTGCCTTGCCTATCAGTCACGGTTTGCCAATATTTAGAATTAAATTCTGGGGGTAATTCATCAGGAACTGCCCCGGCTGTAGCAATCAATTTCCCGGAAGCATCAAATAAACGAATATAGTAATAGCCTTGGTTGATAGCGCTTAAAATATGCCGAGGGCGAATTGGTTGTTTAATGCCGTTAATTCCAATTACGCGGAGGTTAGGCAAAAGTTCATTTACGATGGGTTCCAAGCGTCCTGGATGCTGCAATTTGAGTTCTAGACTGTCGTGCAGCGTCCCGGCTACGGATTCTAATTCGCGATCTATGGCTACCCAATGAGCGTGGGCGATCGCCTTGTATACGCCAAATCCCAACAAGCTTAAAATCAAACCCATTACAGCGGCATAGGAAATGGCTAATTGCGATCGGGTTCGGTTAAATAATTTATTTTGATTCACGTTTTATCATTTTTTAGTAATTGGTAATTGCTTGGGCATGAGATTTTTTTTACCGCAGAGAACGCAGAGAACGCAGAGGAGGAGAAAAGAGAGAAACGGTTTTATCTAATGATAGCAAATCCATTAGCATCGGAATTATTCATCTCTCTCTTCTCTCAATCTGCGTTCTCTGCGCCCTCTGCGGTTTAATCATTAAATTTTATTGTGGGGTGGGCATCTTGCCCGCCTTAATTTAATTTCTCATCCGGTAGCCAACACCATGTACAGTTTCAATTAAGTTTGCGCAGCCTGCTAATTCCAGTTTGCGCCGCAGCAAGCGCACTTGAGCCGCTACCACATTGCTAAAAGTATCTGCACTAACCTCCCATAGCTGATTCCGAATTTGTTCTGTGGCCACAATTTGGTTGGGATGTTTCATGAAGTATTCTAGTAGTTGAAATTCTTTGTTTGTCAAGAAAACTGTCTGATTTTTGCCCCTGGAATCCTGCCGAAAAACTGTGCGATTTCCGCAGTCTAAAATGAGATTCCCTACTTCTAATTGTTGGGGCTGAATTTGGGGCGATCGCCTTTGCAAAGCCCGCAATCTTGCTAACAGTTCCGCCATCCCAAAGGGTTTAACTAAATAATCGTCAGCCCCGGCATCTAGTCCCGCTACTTTATCTTCCATCCGGTCTTTTGCTGTGAGCATTAATACTGGCAGAGCGCTATTTTTCCCACGCAATCTACGCAGCAGTTCTAATCCTGACAATCCTGGGAGCAACCAGTCAAAAATAGCCAGGGTATATTCCATGCACTGATTTTCCAGATAACCCCAAGCTTCTTGGCCATCCTGGGCCCAGTCCACTATATATCTTTCCTGCTTCAAAGTGCGATCGATCGCCTTCCCTAAATCAGGCTCATCTTCAACTAGCAAAACTCTCATAATTCTAATTTACACAAAAATATTGTAAAAAACAGGCTGGAGAGCCTGTTACACAGTAATTATGGGAGATGTCTATTGATTAAAAGTAAAACGAGCGTCTACTTTTTTTCCGTTAACATCCGCCGTCACCTTGAGTGGATAACTGCCTGGATTTTTGCCGGGAAAAACAACAGCATAATGTTTGCCATCAGGATCGTATTTTAGGGTTAGAGTTTGCTGTTTTCCATTTGGTAATTGCACTTGAGCTGACACTTTTGCATTGGGAATTGGTTCGTGGTTATCACCTTTTTGCAAATAAAGATCTAAGTGAGTTCCGGTAGCTTCTTTTTGAGTTAAAAGTTCTAAGTGGTAGGCTCCAGACTCGACAACTTGACCCCCTTTAGATACTTGAGGATGGTTTGTTGTCGCACTACCCGCAGGAGCAGCCTTGGGAGCTGAAGACGCAGGTGCAGAGGCTACAGGAGAGGGTGTTTGGCTGCTATTGGGAGCGCTGGCTTCGTCGCCTTTACTGCAAGCTCCTACAAACAACAATCCGACACTGCCTAGAATAACTAAGTTTGATTTGAGCGCTTTCATTTGATTTAATGTTTGCGTACTATGGTTATAGATTAGCACGCACAACAATGAAATTATCAGGACTTACACTATCGATACTTCGACTATGCTCAGCACAAGTGCCTCATTACCCATTACCCATTACACGCTCACCTCACCTAACTGAGAAAGACTATATTTTAGGGGTGATTAGTTTATGTTAATAAATATTTACTAAATTGAACATACAAAGCTGGTAAAACTAACAGAGTCAGTGCTGTAGAAGTAAACAATCCTCCTAAAACTACTACAGACAGCGGTTGCAGAATTTCCTTGCCAGCCCCGCCTTCTAAAACTAAGGGTGCTAAACCTAAAGCTGAAGTGGCAGCCGTCATCAAAATAGCATTGAGCCGTTCCATCGAGCCTTTAATAATTACTTCATTAAAAGGCATTCCTTCCGCAAATTTAGTATTGTAGTTGTCTACTAATAACAAGCCGTTGCGAGTAGCAACACCAAATAAAGTGACAAAACCAACTAAAGAAGCTACAGAGATGATGCCCCCAGTCAAAGCTACCGAAATTACACCTCCCACTAATCCGATCGGCAAATTAATCATAATCATAGCAGTTGAAGGAATTGACTTGACGGAAAGGTACATTAATACTGTAATGACCACAAAGGCGATCGCACTAAACACCATAATATTCTGCGAAGCCCTTTGTTCCGCCTCAAATTGACCGCCGTATTGGATAAAATAACCAAACGGTAACTGCACCTCTCGTTTAACTTTAGCTTGAATTTCATTCACAACCGATCGCAAATCTCGACCTTTCGCATTTGCCGCCACCACAATCAACCGAGAAACATTCTCGCGGTTAATCGTATTTGGGCCCGTACCGTATTTAACAGTCGCAACTTGGGCGAGGGGAATTTTACCCCCCCTTTCATCCCCCCCTTTATCAGGGGCGGAAAGAGGGGGGGTATCAACCAACAAATTTTGAATAGTTTCTAAGTTATTTCGGGCTTCAGGCTGCAACCAGACAACTAAATCAAAAGTTTGCTGCAATTCCAACACCTGAGAGACAACTTTGCCGTTTAAAGCTGTCTCAATTATTTCCGAAAGTTCTCCCACTTTCAAACCGTATCTCCCTGCCGCTTGGCGGTTAAACTTAATTTGAATTTGCTGCACCGGCACTTGCGGTTCCAGTTGCAAGTCTACAATTCCTGCAACAGTTTTCATTTGCTCTTCTACTTGAGCGCCGATGGTGCGAAGTTCGTTTAAATCCGGGCCAAAGATTTTGACAGCAATCTGACTTCTGACACCGGATAAAACCTCATCCATCCGGTGAGAAATAAAACCGCCGATATTGGGTGCAACTCCCGGCAATTTCCCAAATTCCTGCCGCAATGATTCCAAAGTTTTCTGCCGATTTTTCATGCCCTCCTCGCTCAAACCGATGTCGATGTGAGCCAGATTGACACCCGCAGCATCAGCATCACCGGGAGCTCTGCCCGATCGCACTTGCACGTAAGCAAATCTGGTATCATCCTTAAGAGCATCTTCCATCGCAAAAGCCGCACTATTTGTCGCCTCCAAAGACATCCCCGGATACAGTAGAATTGTATTCACCAAAGTTTGCTCCTGAAACTCCGGCAAAAACACTCGTCCAAAAGAAGGCAAAATAATTAGTGTTGCCACCATGCTCGCAGCAGCTATAGTTAAAATAATCGCCGAATAGCGCATTGACAATTTTAGAAAGAAATGATAGATCTTTTTGCAAAATCTCGGCAACCAAGGTTCCGCACCACTCATGTTTTTGTTAGGCAATAAAATAGCGCAAAGTGCCGGAGATATGAACAGCGATTCCAGGCTAGAAATCACAACAACTACCAGATAAGTAATCCCCATCGGCGTAAAAATTCGCCCTTCTACACCCGGTAAAGTAAAAATTGGTGAAAACACCACAATCCCAATTACCGTTGCTCCAATTAACGAATCGCGAACCTCCTGACTGCCATCAAAAATCACATCCATCACCGGGCGAGGGTGAGGAGATGATGTATTTTCTCTCAAGTTGCGGTAGGTATTTTCGGCATAGACGATCGCATCATCGATCGCAGTGCCGATCGCCACCGACAACCCCCCCAAAGTCATCGTATTCAGCCCCAATCCCAGCCAATACATTGCCAGCAGCGCCAACAGCCAAGTCAGAAAGAAATCCAGCAAAACAACCGCCAGAGTGCGCCAATTCATCAAAAACGGGATCAAAATAATAGTGACAATGATGCTGCCTTCCACTAAAGCCGATCGCACATTTTCCACCGAAGAATTGATATACTCTTCCTGGCGGAAAGTAACAGTAACTTTAATATCTTTGGGCAAAGCTTGCTGCACCTGGGCCATTGCCACTTCCACAGCTTGAGTTACCGTCGGAGTATCAGCAACCGGCTGCCTGTTTACCATCACAATCACAGCTTTTTTGCCGTTAAAACTGCCATCGCCCCGCTTGATAGCAGCACCAATTTTGACATCAGCGACATCCCCAATTCTGACGACGCTTCCTTGGCGAGAGGCGATCGCAGATTGCTGCAAATCTACCACCGATTCAATCCGCCCCACACCCCGAATCAAAGTTTCTTTATCCGGCGTAATTAAATAGCCACCAGGCGCGTTGACATTTGCCGCCGCCGCAGCTTCGGATACTTGCTGCAAAGATACATTAAAAGCTTTCAATTTCGCAGGTTCAACTAATACTTGATACTGCCTTTGTTCACCGCCATAAACTACCACTTGAGCCACACCATTCACTGCTAACAGGCGATTGGTAACTTGCCAATCAACCAGACGGCGCACTTCCATCAGCGGAGTAGTTTCTGAAGTAAAAGCATAGGTAATCACAGTGCCTACCGGAGAAGTTGTCGGAGAAATTTGCGGTGCTTCTACTCCTGCAGGAAGCTGGCTTTGAGCTTGCTGCAACCTTTCTGTAATCAACTGCCGCGCTTGATAAATTTCGGTTCCCCAATCAAAGATAACTTTAACCACAGAAACACCCACAGCAGAGGAAGAGCGCACTGCTGTCACCCCCGGAGTGCCGTTAATCGCGCTCTCGATCGGCAATGTTACCAAAGACTCAATTTCTTCCGGCGCTAAACCCGGTGCTTCCGTTTGGATTTCCACCTGTGGCGGTGCGAAAGGCGGGAAGACATCGAGCGGCATTTTGGGGATGATATATAATGTCCAAAGACTAATAATAATAGTGGCGAGAACGACTAGCCAGCGGCGGTTGATTACCCATCTGAGAATAGTGCTGAACATTTTAGAATTTTATAGAGGCGATAACTACCAACGACCGTTTGGCGATCGATGTTAAATAGCTATTCAATTTAGATTGACACCCTAAAATGAAATTAGGATGAAATATGTTAACTTTCAACGTTGATTAATAATTCATCTAAAGTGGGAAATCTCAAATAATATAACCCGTGTTGCTCTTTTTGACAAAGCAGTTTACAATAGTTGGTATGCAAGCACCAAAACACTACTCACGCGCCCCAATCACCGAAGCCTTGATTGATATACAAGTTAAACTTTTACCAGGAGTTAAACTTGACAACTTGGCGCAGGTATACTCAAGCATTCAAGCTGAGTATCCTCAGCGTGAAGAAGTGTTACTTTTTCAGGGACAAATTATGGCAGGTGCTAGTGTTGGGGCAACAGCGAGCCAATCTCCAATTGGCTATATAGCCTCCCGCGACGACCCAAAACAGATTCTTCAACTGCGTTTAGATGCTTTCGCATTCAGTCGGCTTGCCCCTTACGACTGTTGGGAAAATTTTCGGGATGAAGCAAAGCGACTGTGGAATATCTATCAGTCGCTGATACATCCAGAAGCAATTGTTCGTTTAGCACTCAGGTATATTAACAGGCTAGATATTCCTTTGCCGATTGGCGATCTCAAAGAGTATTTGAGGACATTTCCGGAAGTTTCCCCTGATTTGCCGCAAGGATTAAGTGGCTACTTTATGCAGCTACAAATCCCACAAGAAGACTTGGGAACAATGCTGGTTATCAATCAAGCAATAGTTCCACCTCCCACACCTGATTTTGTTTCTATAATATTGGATTTAGATTTATTTAAGGAAGGAGATATTCCTTCTAATGAAATAGAGCTTTGGCATATTTTAGAACAAATGCACGAACAAAAAAACATAGCTTTTGAAGCTTGTATTACAGAACGCATAAGGGAGTTGATTAACTAATGGCTACAATTACCCCCCTACGTCCTAATGGCGTTTTATCGTCACCAAGATTACTGGTGTTAGAGCCAAAAGCCACAGCTCAATTACAAAGTCCTGAAGGACGAGAAATTGCAGCCCTAACCGATAAATTATTGCAGAATTTAACAGTTGTAAAACAATACTTACAAACTCTAGAAAGCATTGGCGAAATAGACTACAATTCTGTACCGCCGAAGCGATCGGAACGAGTAATTATGCGCGCTCAGTTTAAAGGGCGTAAAAAACCTCTGCCGTATATTTTTGATGAAGAATGATGGTAGAGCCTTTCTGGGTGCAGGTAAATGAATCAGAACCAACTCTCAGGCAAGGTGATTACCTGCCTGGGTGTCTCGTACCAATACCAGTATTCGATCCAACAATTTTTGGAAAAAATAGTGAAATTCAAGACGTACAAATAGAACTCAATGAACTAGATTTAATTGTTCTCACCCAAAGCTGCGATTTGGATAATAAAAAAGTAGCTCAGGTAGTGCTTTGTGCAATTTACCATATTTCAGATTTTGAGGAAAATAACGAAGCATTTAAGAAAAAAGGAAAATGGAATGAAGTTTTAAGAGGGAGAATAGAAGGTTTGCATCTACTGGCATCACCAACGAACCCAGCTAATAACAAAGAATCACTGGTTGTAGATTTTAGAGATATCCAAACCTTACCTTACGAATATGTTTTGAAACACGCTAGTAATTTAAAGGATCGCTGGCGGTTAAAATCTCCATACCTCGAACACTTTTCTCAGGCATTTGCATGTTTATTTATGCGAGTTGGTTTACCATCTACTATTGAGCCTTTTTAAGTTATTTTATATATTTATAACTGCTCGATTAAACAAAATTTTTACTGAGAAATTTTGGCTTCTGCCTCCTGAGTTTTAACGCGGTGATTGTCATCCTGTGACAATTCATCTACTGTAATCGCATTTAGTGCTGCCGAGGAGATGGAAAAACCATTTTTTCCAGAATCCGCTGCTACTGCTGGCAATTTGCGCCGATTTCCCCAGAATGCACCGGCTGCAAAAGTCCCAGAGGCGATCGCCATACCTCCGCCAATTCCCGCCCACAAAGGCACGGAAAAACTATTAAAATTGGTTGGTTTAACTTCCTTCTTTTCCTCAGTTTTTGAGTGTTTGCTACCGCCACGTAACGATTGTGCATAAAGTTGAGGTGCGCGCTGGGTGACAATTAAATCTCCGTCAAACAAACCGCTCTTAATTTCTACTAAATCCCCGGAAGTTTTACCGATTGTGACTTCCATAGCTTGAAACGCATCGCCATTTTTGACATAAACTAACTGTTTGCCGTTGGCTTCTACTACTGCTGAAACCGGAATTGCTAAAAGATTTGCTGCTGTTTTTTCAGTAAAAATCTCCAACTCGGCAAACATCCCTGGCTTCAAAATTCCTTCAGAATTATCTAATAAAGCTTTCACTGGCACAGCCCGACTTTCCCCTTCTACTGTCGAGCCAATCAAGCTAATTTTGCCCCGGAAA
>Ga0075154_10002622_pt1 | contig 11671 bp, 9 predicted proteins | sample JI71714BDNA_FD_70965 | JGI IMG/M metagenome (GOLD analysis project Ga0075154, IMG submission 70965) | Wastewater effluent complex algal communities from Wisconsin, to seasonally profile nutrient transformation and Carbon sequestration -... | ecosystem: Engineered > WWTP > Effluent > Algae... | reverse complement strand
CCTAAGCTGATTGCCGCGTTGCAAAAATTACAAATCGGTCAAACGGTGCGTGATGATGGCCCACAAAGCCATTTCTCGAAAAAAGGCACCCCGACTATGGGCGGATTGTTGATTTTGGGGTCGATCGCCATCAGCACTCTGCTCTGGGCTGATCTGTCGAATAAATATGTTTGGGTGGTGTTATTTGTGCTGGTCAGCTACGGCTGGATTGGCTTTATTGACGACTACCGCAAAGTGATCCGCAAAGATCCGAAGGGCTTGATTGCCCGCTGGAAATATTTCTGGCAGTCGGTGTTTGCCATCGTGACAGCATTTTTCCTGTATGCCACTTCAGACCGTCCCGCCGAAACCACTCTGATTGTGCCCTTTATGAAAGATGTGCTGCCGCAATTAGGGCTGTTTTTCCTGGTCACTACTTATTTTGTAATGGTGGGGTTTAGTAACGCGGTCAATCTCACAGATGGTTTAGATGGCTTAGCGATTGTACCGACCATCATGGTCGCAATGGCCTTTGCCATTATTGCTTATGTCAGCGGCAACGTGGTGTTTGCCAACTATCTACACATTCCGCATTTACCGCTCAGCTCAGAATTAGTGGTGGTTTGCGCCAGTATTGTCGGCGCCGGACTTGGCTTTTTATGGTTCAACACCTATCCGGCGCAAGTGTTTATGGGCGATGTCGGCTCGTTAGCGTTGGGTGCTATTTTAGGGGTGATTGCGGTGCTGGTGCGCCAGGAAATCGTGCTGATTATTATGGGCGGCATTTTTGTGATTGAAACCCTGTCAGTGATTTTGCAGGTCGGATCTTACAAGCTGCGTGGTCAGCGGATTTTCCGGATGGCACCCATTCACCACCACTATGAATTAAAGGGCTGGCCAGAGCCTCGGGTGATCGTTCGCTTCTGGATCCTGTCGATTATTTTTGTGTTGGTCGGTCTTGCGACCTTAAAACTGCGTTAATCAGGTGCGTGATATGACGAAGTTGTTTCAGGGCAAAAAAGTAGCAGTACTCGGGTTGGGCTTGTCGGGCCTCGCCACGGTGCGCTTTTTGCTGAAACAGGGCGTGAAGCCAACGCTGATGGATACCCGGTTAAAAGTCAGTGGCCTTGAAACTGTGCCGACCGAAAAAGTCGATGGCGTGTATTTAGGTGAGTTGGATGCAAACCGACTGGCAAAAATGGATATCATTATTGTCAGCCCAGGCTTGGATTTATCTCATCCGGCGATTCGATTTGCCGCGGCCCAAGGCACGCAACTGATTGGTGATGTTGAGTTATTTGCGCTGGTGAATCAAAAACCAGTGCTTGGGATCACCGGTTCGAACGGTAAATCGACGGTCACTACGCTTGCGACCTACATGTTGCAACAAAGCGGCATTAAAGCCCTGGCTGCCGGTAATATCGGTTTACCAGTGCTGGACGCTTTAGCCGAAACGGACACCGAGGTGTACGTGTTGGAGCTGTCGAGTTTTCAGCTAGAAACCACATTTAACCTGCAGTTACTGGCTGCCTGTAATTTGAATGTCACCGAGGACCATTTAGATCGTCATGGTTCGATGGCGGCTTATGCAGCAGCCAAGCAACGGATTTTTCTGCATACCCCCTTGGCGATCTACAACGCTGAGGATGCGCTGACCACTCCACAAGTTCAGTCTCAATTGCTGCCTCTGCGTTTAAACGGCACTGATTATGGCGTCGTTGAGATCCAAGGCGAACGCTGGTTGCAAGTGGCTGGCACACCGCTACTGCCGGTGGCAGAGATGTCTTTGGTGGGCAAACATAATCAATTTAACGCCTTAGCGGCCGCTGCTTTAGCGCTGGCTGCCGGAGCAAGTTTAGAAGCGATAACTGCTGCACTTCGGACTTATCAGAGTTTGCCGCATCGCTGCACCTTGGTTGGCAACTTCAACGGCGTGCGTTACATCAATGATTCTAAAGCCACCAATGTGGGAGCCACGCTGGCCGCGATTGCAGGATTGCGTTCTGACGTCGCCGGTAAATTGATTTTAATCGCCGGTGGTGATGGTAAAGGTGCTGACTTTACTGAATTGGCTGCGATTTTAAAGAATCAGGTCGATGTGTTGATTACCCTGGGAAAAGATGGTCCGGCCATTGCCGCACTGGTGCCGGGTGCCATTGAAGTCGCTGATTTAGCCGCAGCTGTGAAAGTAGCGGCTGCCAAGGCCAGCAGTGGTGATTTAGTGTTGTTATCGCCGGCTTGTGCCAGCTTGGACATGTTTAAAAATTATGAAGAACGCGGTCGGTTATTTGCTGAACTGGTGCAGAAGGTGCAGGTATGAAGCAACTGACCCTGAACTGGCTTAGTAATATCGGCGATGATATCGCCCACTGGTGGCAGGCAGAAGATGGCATCAGTTATGACCGTTTTTTCTTTACGCTGGTGGTGTTGTTATTAAGTGTTGGTTTTGTGATGGTCAGCAGTGCGTCCGTGCCGGTGGCTGAGCGTTTGTTTGATAATCCACTGCATTTTAGTATCCGCCATGGCATTTATATGTTGATTGGTTTAACGCTGGCCTATGCCGTGCTGAATATCCCGGTACAGTGGTGGCACAACACCAACCTCTTATTGCTGGTGCTGGGTTTACTGGGGTTGATTGCCGTATTAGCGGTCGGTCGAAACGTCAACGGCAGTACCCGTTGGTTGTACATTGGTCCTATCGGTATTCAAACGGCTGAACCTGCTAAGTTATTCTTTTTTGTCTATTTATCCAGTTATTTAGTGCGGCGTCATGAAGAAGTCCGGGAAAACTTAAAAGGCTTCTTAAAGCCGTTATTTATCTTGTTTGCCTTTGCTGTCCTGCTGTTGATGCAACCAGATTTAGGGACGGTGATCGTGATGTTCGGCACCAGTGTGGTGCTGCTGTTTTTGGCAGGCGCGAAACTCTGGCAGTTCTTTGGGCTGATTTTCACCGGATTGATGTCGATCGCAGTGCTGATTATTTACAGCGAATATCGCTGGCGGCGGGTCACCTCTTTTCTCGACCCTTGGGCGGATCCCTTTGGCAGTGGTTATCAGCTGACGCAATCTTTGATGGCCTTTGGGCGTGGCGGCTGGTTTGGCCAAGGCTTGGGTAATTCTGTGCAGAAACTGGAATATTTACCTGAGGCACACACCGACTTCATCCTCGCCGTGATCGCTGAAGAAACCGGTTTATTTGGAGTGTTGATCGTCATGTCGTTGCTGTTTTTGCTGTTTGTCCGCGCCTTGTGGATCGGCAAAAGAGCACTACAAAAAGGCTTAAGTTTTCATGGCTTTCTGGCCTATGCGCTGGCGATTTGGATTGGCTGCCAAACCTTTGTCAACATTGGGGTTGCCACAGGTATGTTACCGACCAAAGGGTTGACCTTACCTTTTGTCAGTTCAGGGGGCAGTAGTTTGATTTTAATGCTGATTGCCGCCGCCATTATTTTGCGGATTGATTTTGAAGTGCGCCTCAAAGGTAAGCACGCGATCAGTGGAGGTCCGCATGATTAACAGCAATGGACCTGTAGCACTGATTATGGCCGGTGGCACCGGCGGACATATATTTCCAGCCCAAGCCGTTGCAAAATTACTGCATGCACAAGGCTGGACCATCCATTGGCTGGGAACTGCCGATCGGATGGAAGCCAAAATGGTGCCGGAATTTGGTTGGCATTTTCATCCTATTGAAGTGGCAGGGCTGCGCGGTAAAAACCTCAAAGCTTTGTTAAATGCCCCAGTGATGTTGTGGCGCTCGATCACTCAGGCGCGAGCGGTGCTGCATCAAGTTCAACCTCAGCTGGTGTTGGGTTTTGGTGGTTATGCCAGTGGTCCAGGTGGTCTTGCTGCCTGGATGAAAGGTGTTCCGCTACTGATTCATGAGCAAAATGCAGTGGCCGGTACCACCAACAAATTACTGGCAAAGCTGGCGAATCAGGTGATGGTGGCGTTTCCGACGGCCTTTAGCAATCTTTCGCAGCGTCAGGTGTTAGGAAATCCGGTACGCAGCGAACTGATTGGGGTAAAAACTGAGATTAATTTCAGTAAAGGCTTAAATATTTTGATCGTCGGTGGTAGTTTAGGCGCTAAAGCACTGAATGATATTTTACCGACGCAGCTGAAGCAGGTCGCGGCTTCTGGGCCTGTTCAGGTGAGACATCAGACCGGTCAGGCGATGTTCACCCAAGTGCAGCAAAATTATGCGGACGCTCCGGCGTCGCTACAAGTGGAAGTCACTGCTTTTATTGAAAATATGGCGGACTCGTACCGCTGGGCAGATCTGGTGATTTGTCGCGCTGGCGCTTTAACGGTCAGTGAAGTGGCTTGTGCTGGGGTCGCGGCTATTTTTGTGCCACTGCCAAGCGCCATTGACGATCATCAGACGGCAAATGCCAATTGGCTGGTGCAACAAGGCGCGGCCATGTTGTGGCCACAAACTGATTTAAACAATGAGAACTTAGTGTCGCTGTTGCAAAGTTGGCTTTCAGATAAAACGCCACTTGCACACATGGCACAACGGGCACGTTCTTGTGCCATCGACGACGCGGCTGAACAGGTCGTGGCGGTTTGTCGACATGCTATAGGGTTGAAATAATATGAATACAATGACCAGGCCCCAGGAAAAGATTGCCATGCGCCGAGTGGAACGTATCCACTTTGTCGGCATTGGCGGGGCTGGCATGGGTGGCATTGCAGAAGTGCTGCTCAATGAAGGTTACAAAGTCTCTGGGTCTGATTTAGGACCTAATCCGGTGGTCGAACGCCTGACCTCATTAGGGGCAGAAGTGTGTTTTGGCCATGCCGCCGAGAATATCAAAGGCGCCAGTGTGGTCGTCGTTTCTAGCGCGATTAAAGCTGAAAATCCGGAAATTGCCGCGGCCCTTGAACAGCGGATCCCGGTGGTTCGTCGTGCGCAAATGTTGGCAGAGCTGATGCGTTTTCGCCATGGCATTGCCATTGCGGGCACTCACGGTAAAACCACGACGACAAGCTTGGTCGCGTCTATTTTTGCTGAGGCCAAGACCGACCCAACGTTTGTGATTGGGGGTTTGCTCAATTCCGCGGGCACCAATGCCCGACTGGGTGCGGGTCGTTATCTGATTGCTGAAGCGGATGAAAGTGATGCGTCATTCCTGCATTTACAACCGATGGCCGCCATCATTACCAATATCGAACCTGATCATATGGAAACCTATCAGGGCGATTTTGAGAAAATGAAAAGCACCTATCTGGAGTTCTGTCACAACCTGCCGTTTTATGGTGTGGTGGTAGTGTGTATTGATGATCCGGTGGTGCGCGAACTGATTCCACAGATTGGCCGCACAGTCTTAACTTATGGCTTTAGTGAGGATGCTGATTATCGCATCAGCGACTTCAGTCAGGCGGGAACCCAAACCCGTTTTAGTATTACTGATCCGACAGGTCGCAGCCGTCAGGTAGAGCTGAATCTGGCTGGACGTCATAATGCGTTAAATGCCACCGCTGCTTTTGCCATTGCCAGTGATGAAGGTATTGCGGAAACCGCTATTTTAAGTGCTTTTGCCAAATTTGAAGGGATTGGCCGGCGTTTTCAGCAATATGGTGAATTTGAAACAGGTCGCGGCAAAGTACTGCTGGTCGACGATTACGGTCATCATCCAACCGAAGTGGCAGCCACCGTCGCTGCTGCACGCAATGCTTGGCCAGAGCGTCGTCTCGTGATGGCCTATCAGCCGCATCGTTACACCAGAACCCGTGATTTATATGAAGATTTCGCCCAAGTACTGTCCACGGTAGATACGTTATTACTGTTGGAAGTGTATAGCGCTGGTGAAGCGCCGATTGCCGGAGCTGACAGCCGCAGCTTGTGTCGTAGTATTCGTGCTCGAGGTCAGCTGGATCCCATTTATGTGGCACAGCCGACGGATTTAGCACCAGCCTTGGCAGATGTTCTCCAAGACGGTGATGTGCTGTTAACACAAGGCGCCGGAAATATCGGTGCTCTGGCCAAACAACTGGCAGCGCAACAACTGCAGATTTCATTATTAAAAGCAGGAGCCAGAAATGAGCCGTAATTTTGGCAAAGTCGCCGTGATGTTCGGTGGCACTTCGGCCGAGCGCGAAGTGTCCTTAAAATCAGGCGCTGCGGTGCTTAAAGCGTTACAAAGTCAAGGCATCGATGCCCACGCTTTTGATCCTAAAGTGCAAGATGTCGCCGAGCTCAAAAACCTTGGTTTTGAACGGGTTTTTATTGTGTTACATGGCCGTGGCGGCGAAGACGGAACCATGCAAGGTGCGTTGCAACTGGCGGGTTTACCTTATACCGGGAGTGGTGTGCTAGGTTCAGCACTGGCGATGGATAAAATCCGTTGTAAGTTTTTGTTTAGTGCCCATGGCTTGCCAACGGCGCCTTTTGTGGTGGCCGTCAAAGGCGAAGTTATCGATCATGCCGCCGTGATCAGCCAACTGAACGGCAAAGTGATGGTAAAACCTGCGAATGAAGGCTCAAGCATTGGCATGAGCGCAGCCACTAACGGTGAAGAGTTAAAAGCGGCACTTGAGCTGGCGTTTCAGTATGATGATGCGGTGCTGGTCGAGCAGTGGATCCAGGGGCGTGAGTTTACCGTGTCGATGCTGGATGGTCAGGCGTTGCCGGTGATTGAAATGCGCACGCCTCGTGCCTTTTATGATTACGAAGCCAAATATCAATCCAACAGTACTGAATACCTGTGTCCAGCACCACTGAGTGCTGAGCAGACCGTCGCGCTCCAACAAGCGGCCACCGCAGCCTTTAAAGCGGTTGATGCAAAAGTGTGGGGCCGGGTCGACGCCATGATGGATGAAGCCGGCAATTTTTACTTGCTGGAAGTCAATACAGTGCCGGGCATGACCGAAAAATCGCTGGTGCCAATGGCGGCCAAAGCGGCCGGCTACAGCTTCGAACAATTGGTTCGTAAAGTGTTAGAGCAAAGCTAATGAGCATTGTACGCAGCAAACAAAAAACACCTTTTACCCCGGCATTTGTCGGTGGGGTGCTGTTTTTTCTGCTGTCGTTAGCGTTGGTGATCTGGTTTATCAGTCAGGTGGTGGTTTGGGTGCAGGATCAACAAAATGCGCCCATCCGTCAGGTGAAGCTGTACGGAGATTTTGGACATATTCAACCGACCACACTCCATCGGACTTTGCAGCAGGAATTTGTTGGAAATTACTTTCACGTAAATGTGGATCAGGTACAACAGTTCCTCCAGCAACAGCCATGGGTCTATCAGGTCGCTGTGCGCAAGCAATGGCCGGATACTTTGGTGGTCGTGGTGACGGAGCACAGTCCAGTCGCTATTTGGAATGCAGAATATTTGCTGAATAAAAAAGGCGAAGTGTTTAAAGCGCCGATCGCGCAGCTGAATTCTAAACTGCCGCAATTGGCAGGCCCAAAAGGCAGTGAACAAGATGCTCTGACCATGTTCAGCAGAGTTCAAAGCCTGTTAACATTGCACCAGTTTGAGGCAGCAAGTTTATCAGTCTCGGATCGCTTTGCCTGGCAACTCAAGCTCAGTAATGGCATCGAATTAAAATTGGGGCGTGAAGATACGCTCAAACGGGTACAACGGTTTATCGATTTGTACCCTTCTATCAGTAACCATAAACCCGAAGCGATCGAGCAGGTCGACTTACGGTATGACACCGGTCTGGCAGTTCGTTTTGCCCCGGCGCCAGTGCAAATGGAAAAGAGAAAAGCATGACCAAGTCGTTAGATCGGGAATTGATCGTTGGTTTAGATATCGGCACTTCGCAGATCAAAGCGCTGGTGGGCGAAATTACCGCTGACAATCAACTGAGTATTGTCGGAGTGGGTACTCATATCGCCCGTGGTATGGATAAAGGCGGCGTGAATGATTTGAATTTGGTGGTGCAAGCTGTTCAGCGCGCGATTGATGAAGCTGAACTGATGGCTGATTGTCGGGTTTCGTCGGTGTATTTAGGCATTACCGGTAAGCATATTCGTTGTCAGAACGAAAGTGGCATGGTGCCGATCAACGACACCGAAGTGACCGCCGAAGACGTCGCGAATGTCATTCATGCCGCCAAGTCAGTGCCGATTTCAGCAGAGCGCCGTCTGTTGCATGTGTTGCCGCAAGAATTTTCAGTCGATATGCAAGAAGGCATTAAAAGCCCGATTGGCATGTCGGGGGTGCGGATGGAAGCCAAAGCACACATCATTACCTGCGCCAATGATATGGCAAAAAACATTGAAAAATGTGTGGAACGTTGTGGGCTTCAGGTAGACCAACTGATTTTTAGTTCGTTGGCATCAAGCTATGCAGTGCTGACCGAAGACGAAAAAGAATTAGGCGTCTGTGTGGTTGATATGGGCGGTGGCACCATCGACATTTCGATTTACACCAATGGGGCACTGCGCCATACCGCGGTGATCCCGGTAGCGGGTAATCAGGTCACCAGCGATATCGCAAAAATTTTCCGCACGCCAATTGGCCATGCTGAAGAAATCAAAATTCAGTACGCCTGTGCGCTGCGCAGCATGGTTGGCAAAGAAGAAAGTATTGAAGTGCCAAGTGTCGGCGGTCGTCCGGCGCGCAGCATGTCACGCCATACCTTGGCTGAAGTGGTGGAGCCACGTTATCAGGAATTATTTGAACTGGTGCTCGAAGAAGTGCGCGCCAGTGGTTTGGAAGAACAAATCGCCGCGGGCGTGGTGTTAACCGGTGGTACCGCCAAAATGGAAGGTGCCATTGAGTTTGCCGAGGATATTTTCCAGATGCCGGTGCGGTTAGGGTTCCCAACCAAGTTAAAAGGATTAGCAGAATATGTGCAGGATCCGGCCTACGCCAGTGTAGTAGGTCTGTTATTGTACGGAAAAGATGTGCGCCAGCAGCAGAAAAAAGCCGGCGCAGCACGGGAATCAGTCGGTGGATTATTGCGCAAAGTCACCAGCTGGTTCAAAGGCGAATTTTAAGAGAGAGTTGTCCCTGAATCCTTGGCGCTGTCAGTGAGCAAAAGGTGTTACCTTGGCTAGTGACCTGATCCCAGAAGCGGAGTAATCTGTGTGATGGGCCTCGCTTAACAGTAAGCGAATAAGTGTGGTCACAACCCTGCGACACTAGGGATGACGGGGAATTGGCGTATAAAAACGGAGAGAGAGCAATGTTTGAGTTAATGGAAAACCACAGCGAAGAAGCTGTTATTAAAGTGGTTGGTGTCGGCGGTGGCGGCGGTAACGCTGTTGAATATATGGTTGCCAATAACATCGAGGGCGTCGAGTTTATCGCGGCCAATACCGATGCGCAGGCGCTGCGTAATTCTTCAGCAAATGTTACTTTGCAATTAGGTGCCAATGTCACTAAAGGCTTAGGTGCGGGTGCCAATCCGGAAGTGGGTCGCCGCTCTGCAGAAGAAGACCGTGACACCATTAAAAAGACCATTATGGGCGCTGATATGGTGTTTATCGCTGCCGGTATGGGTGGTGGTACTGGTACCGGTGCTGCGCCAATCGTGGCTCAGGTTGCCCGTGAATTAGGCATTCTGACTGTGGCAGTTGTCACCAAGCCATTTCCTTTTGAAGGCAAAAAACGTTCTAACTACGCCGATGAAGGGATTGCCGAGCTGTCCAAGCATGTCGATTCATTAATCACCATTCCAAACGATAAGTTATTAAAAGTATTGGGTAAAGGCACCAGCCTGCTCGATGCGTTTAAAGCCGCCAACAATGTACTGTTAGGCGCTGTGCAAGGTATTGCGGAATTAATTACGCGTCCTGGTCTGATCAACGTCGACTTTGCTGACGTACGTACAGTAATGTCAGAAATGGGCACCGCCATGATGGGCACCGGTCGCGCATCAGGTCCAGATCGCGCCGAAGAAGCTGCTGAACAAGCGATTTCTAGCCCGTTATTAGAAGATATCGATTTATCAGGTGCCAAGGGCATTCTGGTCAATATCACTGCAGGTCTTGATCTGACCATCGAAGAGTTTGAAATTGTCGGTAATGCCGTCAAAGCTTTCGCTTCGGAAAACGCCACTGTCGTCGTCGGTGCGGTAATTGATCCTGATATGTCTGATGAGCTGCGGGTGACTGTGGTAGCAACAGGCATTGGTGCTGAACGCAAGCCAGATATCAGCTTAGTGCATGGTCATCATCGTGCGGCAGAACCGGTGCGTGCTCAGTACAATAGCCATTCAGGCAGCGTTTATGGTAATGCGGGCACTGTGTATGGCAATGCGGGTAACGCCGCTCGTGAAATGCGTGAAGCAATGCCTGCGATGGCGCCGGTTGAGACGGCACAAAGCAAGCCACAGGCAGATAATAAAGCCAATATCGATATTTTTGATATTCCGGCCTTCCTGCGTAAACAAGCGGATTAATCTCTTTACTGAGATTTATCCTGACGCAGGGTTGTGATATCGGGGCTGCGACCCGAGCATTGGCAATATTGTTAACATATGCTATGCTTCGCCGCCGTTTGGGTTTGTTCAAATATTGAACAGGACGAGAAAAGATGATTAAACAACGTACGATCAGTAAATCTATCAGCTCTATCGGAGTTGGTCTGCACAAGGGCGAGAAGGTTACGCTCACTCTCCGGCCTGCGCCTGACAACACAGGAATTGTGTTTCGTCGTGTTGACCTGAATCCAGTGGTAGATTTTAAAGTGTCACCAGAATTAGTCGGTGATACCGTGATGTGTACTTGTTTAATCAACCCAAATGGCGTGCGGTTATCCACCACCGAACATTTGATGGCCGCTGTTGCTGGCCTGGGTATCGACAACCTGTTGGTCGAAGTCGATGCCGCCGAAATTCCTATTATGGATGGCAGTGCCAATCCATTTGTGTACTTGCTGCTTGAAGCAGGCGTTAGCGAACAAAAGCTGGCGAAGAAATTTATCAAAATCAAAAAGACCGTGCGGGTCGAAGATGGCGACAAGTGGGCTGAATTTAAGCCGCATCACGGTTTCCGCATTGATTTTGCCATCGACTTTGATCACCCAGTGATTTCTGAAACCAAACAACGGATGAAACTTGATTTCTCTGCTGCGGGTTTTATTAAAGACATCAGCCGCGCCCGTACCTTTGGGTTTTTGCAGGATATTGAATATCTGCGCGCGAATAACCTGGCTTTAGGTGGTAGCTTCGATAACGCAGTGGTGTTGGACGAGTTCCGGGTGTTAAACCAAGATGGTCTGCGTTACGACGACGAATTTATCAAACACAAAATTCTTGATGCTATCGGCGACTTATATATGGCCGGTTACAGCATTTTAGGCGAATTTAAGTCTTACAAAACTGGCCATGCCTTAAATAACCAGCTGTTAAATGCCGTGCTCGCCAATCAGGAAAACTGGGAGTTTGTCACCTTCGACAAACCGGCGCAGTTGCCTATTTCTTATTTGGCACCACAACTGGCTTAATTGATTTGCCAAATAGTCTTGAAGGCCAGAGTGTTTTGCTCTGGCCTTTTTGTTTGGATTGCCAAATCATTGCACGCAGGTTATCCACGCGGCTTCAACAGCCAAATCGCCAAGGGTGTATTTAAATACTTGCCTGTTAAAAGCTTGCCCGTTTCAAAGGGTATCAGTTGCAAAGTATGCTGGGGGACGCTTGGGTCGTATCGCCGTATCCTTTGCATAGCGTTTCAACAAAAGCTGCGCAAATGACGAAAATTATGGCGTAGTTTTCTTCGCGGCCGAAGCGGCCA
>Ga0075154_10002619_pt1 | contig 11680 bp, 4 predicted proteins | sample JI71714BDNA_FD_70965 | JGI IMG/M metagenome (GOLD analysis project Ga0075154, IMG submission 70965) | Wastewater effluent complex algal communities from Wisconsin, to seasonally profile nutrient transformation and Carbon sequestration -... | ecosystem: Engineered > WWTP > Effluent > Algae... | reverse complement strand
ACGGTGGGGATAGAGGCGAAAATGGCTCTTCCAGTATCAAGAGAGGAAATGCGCTCATCCTGACATGTAACGGGTGGCGAACTTTGCCAAAGAGATTCATCAGGTGTGACTCTGAGTACGTCTTTTAAAATTTCAACCTCCTTGGACTGAGCCTCCTTGTCGTCGTGGTGGTGGTGGTGTTGAGTATTAAGCAACTCGGCGTCACGTGGAACAAAAACAAAGGCCAGGGGATGGCGATGTGCAATAATGACGCCCTCTACTCCATTAGACAATCGAACGCGATTACCAAGCAGATCATCGCCCGATTTTTTGGCCTTTTTGGTCTTGACATTACCTACAGCCGCTGTCACCGGTACTTGCACTGCAGATTCGTCAATTTGTAGACTATTCACTAGTATAGATGCAACGGCACGATTACCCTCTGTAATCAAATTGACCAAACTGGCAGTCGTGAGCACTGACGGCTGAATTTGCTCCTCTGTTGCCAGTATTGAAGAGAACCTAACAGCCCCATAAGATCTTTTTGCCCATCCCTTTCCTAAAGTTGTAAACGCCATGCATCTACCTCGAGCCACACACAGCAGCACCATTATAAATACGCTCCTCTTGTTTTGAGGAAAGGACATGCTCGGAAAAAATAGTAACTTATAAATATTATGAAATTAGAAATGATGTATTTTTATGAGTAATCGTGTAAATTGTAGAAAATTTTATCTCTTGTATTTTTTTAAAGAACTCTTGGCCAGTCTTAGAACTGACGTACCCTGACCTTACCTTAGCTTTCCAAAGTGACGAGAATTCATTCTACTGGAATAATCGATCTTGTGAACGGACACACTCTACATTTTCAGTTTTGGATACTGCACTTCACATTCGGGAGATAGGCTTCTGTTATCTGCGGGACTCACCTCTATTAAGAATCGGATGCGCAAATCATGTACTATATTCCCTTTTATGAGAACCCCTCAATGGCAAACAGAATGCTAATTTATAGTGGACTCACTGATTAACCAATGTGAGCAACATATCAATCATGACAATCACAATCAACATCACAACCACAAGTAAATACAAATGGTTGGCCATCACAGGTTGCCTTGCTGCATCATTGTGTTTCACCCATGGCTTCACCTCGCATCAATTTGGCCTGTCTGGCCAACTCCGTGCGCCTTGGCAACTGTACACTAGCACGGCCACCAAGCCACCAAATGAAACGCCCCGCGTCGTCGCAGTTGAAGAAGACCCTCCATTTAAAGACAATGACTTGCCCAATATTGTAATGGTGATGGGCTTTGAGTCCTTTAATCGCCAGCTCTACCAGCAGGCTGCAAACAAACTATGCAATTTGGCAGTCTTTGCAGATACTGAGCTGCGTACGGTAGACTCAATGGGAAGCATCACAAACCCCAAATTTGTTAACGCCATGAAAAATGCGGATGCTTTTGTGGGGTCTCTCATTTTTGATTATGACGATGTTCTAGCAGTCAAGGAACATTTGGAACACATCCAGGGCCCTCGCTTCATTTTCGAGTGTGCCACGGAACTCATGATGTTTAATAGGGTAAGCAAAGATAACATCAAAATACATTCATCACACTACAAGTCATCCCTTTGCTGTACATAAATTAATCATCTCACATTTACTTTTAATTTATTATATTAACTCATTATCTCATATAGGTTGGCAGCTTTGCAATGAAGCACAATGGCGATGGTCCTGCTGGCCCCCCTGCTCCAGTCAAGGCCATTCTGTCCAAATTCTCATCCAACCGCGAAGAAGACAAAATCAGTGGATACCTCAAACTACTCAAGATTGGGCCCACGCTCTTGAAATTTGTACCAGGAAATAGAGCTTCAGACTTGCGATCCTGGCTCGAAGCTTATCGTTACTGGAATCAAGGCGGACAGTCCAACGTGGCAGCCATGCTCCAACTTGTTGTTGACCTTTGTCTTGAACATGAAACCCACGATTTGCCTCAACTGCAAATTACACCTGATCTTGGACTTGTGCATCCTCTTAGGCCCAATCATTACTTTAACTCATCACCTGCAGAGTATTTGAAATGGAGATTGTCGCAAAACGCAAAAGACTTGGCTAGCTCAACCAATTTTGTATTGGCCGACAATACCACTGCACCAAGAGTGGCGATTCTCTTGTATCGCAAACATGTTATCACGGGACAACGCTATATAATGGACCTGATCACCATTCTTGAGCAACAAGGCGTGCTCTCGATTCCCATTTTTATCAATGGTGTCGAAGCCCATACCATTGTCAGAGACTTGCTTACAAGTCACCCGGAGACAGAAGGAGTCGCCAAGGGTCAATTTGCACGCGACGAACTATATCAGCCCGAAAACGCTGTCTGCGTTGACGCCATTGTCAATACTGTGGGATTTCCCCTAGTTGGCGGTCCAGCTGGATCCATGGAGGCTGGTAGAAACGTGGACATTGCCAAAGACCTGCTCACCAAAATGAATGTCCCCTACATCGTCGCGAGTCCATTACTATTGCAGTCCATTCCCGTATGGAAGCGTCAAGGTGTGCTTGGTTTGCAAGCAGTAGCACTGTACTCCCTTCCAGAATTAGATGGTGCAATTGATACAGTGGTTTTGGGAGGACTTGTGGGCGACACCATTGCACTAGTTCCCGAACGAGTTCGCAAACTGTCTCGTCGCCTTCAAAAGTGGGTTGACCTGCGTCGGACCCCACCCTCGCAACGCAAACTGGCAGTGGCACTTTATGGCTTCCCACCCAACGTTGGTGCCGTTGGTACGGCAGCTCTCTTGGACGTACCCCATTCATTAGATACATTGTTGGATACCCTTGCAGATCAGGGATACGATTTGGGCGATTGGTCTCAAAATCGAACCTTGGCCTGTGGCGAGAGTTTGGTAGCGGCACTTGCAGTCTTGTCTGAGGATGTGAGTATCAGACGAGGAGTCGATAAGATGCAACAGTCATTGGAGCGTGTCATGGAGAGGGCACGAGCCGGCGACCAAAATCAGGCCAAAACCCTGGCTCTCCCGGGAGGAGGATTGGGTGGAGCCAAGGTTGCGGGCCGCAATATCAAGTATGATGAACTCGAATCCATGCTAGGCAAGTACATGACCAAGAAAATACGTCGCACCTGGCCCAAATTTTGGGAAGGACCCGGTATATCTGCCAAGGGAGAAATGGTGGTTGCTGGTCTGCAGTTGGGAAACCTTTTCTTATTTGTTCAGCCACTCTTGGGTCTAGAGGGTGATCCCATGCGACTATTGTTTGAGCGTGACTTGTCACCTCATCCACAGTATGTAGCCACCTACAAGTGGCTCCAAGACATTGCAAATACTCAAGTCATGATTCATATGGGAATGCACGGCACCGTCGAGTGGTTACCTGGTCAAAATTTGGGCAACGATCAGTCTTCGTGGAGTGATTATCTCATGGGCGACATGCCTAACTTGTACATTTATGCCGCCAACAATCCCTCTGAGAGTATTCTAGCTAAACGCCGCGGATATGCAACCATTGTTTCATACAATGTACCTCCCTATGGGCGAGCGGGGCTATATTTAGAGCTGGCCAATCTTAAAGAACTCGTTGATGACTATAGGACCAATGCAGACTCATCTTTGCGTCAAATCATTTATGATGTTGCGCGCAAAGCCGGTATGACGAATGATGTTCCCTTGCTTGTTAATCCTCTTGATACAAAGTCTGTATTTATGGACACCGACCTGCCCTCAAACTTGACCACTAAAGCATTTGATGATTGGATTCTCCATCTAGGAGATTATCTCTTATTGTTGCAAGATCGTTTGTTTTCCAGTGGATTGCATACTTTGGGTCGTGTCCCTTCAAGAGACGATATGAATTCATATCTGGAAGCGTACTTTGGTGAGCGACTAAGTGAAGAACGTCGAGATCGATTGTTGGATGAGTGGGAAATCGCCAAGCAAGTCAACAAAGCCGAATCATCCTCCAATGGGGTGCTCCAGATGGTTCAAAATGTCATGAGAACCATCTTTCAATCCAATGAACCTCAAATTAATCAAGAACAGCTATCGGAAGAACAGGCTCTTGAGGAAGAAGCATGCATCATCTTGTCAAAATTGGAACAAACTACCAATGAAGTGGAAAACTTATTGGTAGGACTTGATGGTGGCTATATTCCACCACAACCAGGCGGAGATTTGCTGCGCGATGGACCCAGTGTCTTGCCCACGGGTCGCAACATGCACGCACTCGATCCCTACCGCATGCCCTCTCCAGGTGCATGGGCTCGAGGCCAGCGCGCCGCAGAAGAAATTATTAGACAGCATTTGGCAGCCAATAATGGCAGGTATCCCGAGACCGTGGCTGTGAATTTGTGGGGTCTCGATGCTATCAAAACGCGCGGCGAATCAGTTGCCATTGTGTTGAGTTTGGTCGGAGCCATGCCCATCAAGGAAGGAACTGGACGAATCGTCAGATTCGATCTCAAGCCAATTAACGAACTAAATCGACCTCGAATAGATGTCCTGGCTAGCATGAGCGGCATTTTTAGAGACAGTTTTGCCAATATCGTGGATTTGCTAGATGACATGTTCGAGCGCGCCGCTCGAGCCGAGGGTGAATCCATAGAACAGAATTACATAAAGAAGCATGCTCAAGCTCTTAAGGAGCAGGGACATGAACGAGGTGCGGCACGCCTCTTTTCCAATCCTCCAGGTGATTACGGAAGCATGGTAAATGAAATCGTTGGCTCTGGCGACTGGGAAGACTCCAAAGTCTTGGGCGATACGTGGAAAAATCGCAATTCCTATGCCTATGGTCGAGCCGAAGGTCAAGGTGGTGTTCAAGGAACATCTAGACCCGAAGTTTTAGAGGCGCTTTTGAAAACCACAGATCGCGTCGTTCAGGAAATTGATTCTGTCGAGTATGGTTTGACAGACATTCAAGAGTACTATGCCAATACAGGCGCACTAAAAATGGCTGCCGAAAATAGCCAAGCAGAACTGGATGATCAAGGCAAGCCCAAACCAACAACCCGCAAAATCAAGGTTTCCATCATTGAGACCTTCAAAGGTGGAGAGGCGTCCGATGACAGTGTTCCCATCGAAGTTCGTGATGTAGAAGATGTCCTCCGACTGGAGTATCGCAGTAAACTATTGAATCCCAAATGGCGCGACGCCATGGTCGCCCAAGGCTCGGGTGGAGCATATGAAGTTTCCCAGCGCATGACTGCCATGGTGGGTTGGGCCGCAGTCAATCAGGGGCTGGACAACTTTGTGTTTGATCAGGCGGCCGAGCGGTATGCTCTTGATGAAGAGGTGGCTTCCAAATTGCAAAAATCTAATCCTCAGGCATTCAGAAATGTTGTACGGCGCTTACTTGAGGCGGCAGGTCGAGGAATGTGGTCCACCTCGGAATCAACATTGAGTAAACTACAAGAACTTTATAGTAGTGCCGAGGACCAAATTGAACAAGGTGGAACATTTAGGTAGAGTAGGAAAAAAACAGACAGATTGTGAGAAAACATAAACAGGTCACCGTAGGTTGCCATTTGTGACCTTTTTAGCTAGAGCCCAGTAGACATGATCATGAAATCTAAATTAATAGCAAATAATTGATTTGAGAGTATGCAGCCGTGGCAAGGACAAACACGGTTGAGTCTCCAAGTTGGCCATGATTAAATATAAAGAGCTAGTGTCATGGAAAAATCGCTTTCGATTACTTAAAATCGCTTTCGCTTACTTAAACAAATTGAGCCATATAATCTTGGTGGCAGCAGATTTGCTTTTTTATTCTTGAATTTCAATTATATATATGCTTACAATTCTAAATCGATATGCCATCTTCATGAGCTATGGTGGTGCTGGGTTGTTGGTTCTTCACGGCTGCGACTGGAGGCTTGGTTTTCCCGAAGTACTTCTTTTTCTTTTTTCTAAAGGCTCTCAGGAGATGTCTATCCGAAGAAACGTAGGATTGGTCTGAGATCTGTTCAAGCGCAGTCTCAAATGAAAATTCTATTTCTTCGTCTGTAGGCATTTCCTCGTCTGTAGGCATTTCCTCTTCGGTTTCATAAAAGTAAGAGGGTTGGGTTTCCACGGGCTGTTTTTGTTTCTGCTGTTCAACCCACGCCCTTGGCTTTTGCAAAAAATCACGTGGTTGAATTTCAGCATGTGAGAACTGATCGTTCGGACGCTGCAATTGTATCTTTTGATCATCTTGTGCCGGTAAAGTGGGAATCTCAACAAACTGAATGTGTGGATGCTGAACTTGTATTGGATTTATCTTTTGCTCATGATACAGTTTTCCTGTTGTCGGCATTGTAGTACAATCAATATACTGAATTTGTGAATGATCAACTTGTATCGGGTTCATCTTTTGCTCATGATACAGTTTTCCTGGTGTCGGCATTGTAGGTATCGCAACATACTGAATGTGATAATGCTCAAATTGTATCGGGTTCATCTTTTGCTCATGATACAGTTTTCCTTGTGCCGGAATTGTAGGAATCTCAACATACTCTACAAGTGGATGCTCTTCGTATGTTGAATTCATCTTTTGTTCATGATATAATTGCTCTTGTGCGGGCATGGAGGAAATCTCAGCTTGCCTAGAATGAATCTGCTCATATTCGTCATCTGGATGCTCCTCTGTAATAAATACTTCTGGTACATTTGGAATAGCGGATTGCACACATTCTGGCTTAGTCTGAAGCATGTAGTAGACCAAAGCAAGTTTGCCCAAACTGTAATATTCATCACATGTCTGTTCCTTTTCGACGTCTTGTGAATCGCTCTTTTGACCTTCACGTAACGCGCCGTTATTGGTCAACAAGTAAAACATGTTGGCCCATCCCCACTCCTGGTTTGCAACCCCATCCTCAGACTTGATATCCAAAACACCACAGGACATGGCAGAAGACAAGTCATCTGTACACGTTTTTGATGACAAGGAACGTTCAACCGTCGATATCATCATAAAAGGCGTCAACTTTGAACCCCCTTTATCGATTGCCATCAGACTCTCTGGATAAAGGTGCATCATATCTTGCAACAATGAAATCCAATAAAAGACAGTCTCTCGCACCAGACGCGCGCGCCTCTGCTCGATTTGCTGCTCACGCTTCTCTCGCAGCTTGGATGTTGGACCCAATAACTGTTGGTAATGACACCATTGAACCTGCATCTTCATCATTTGAATAGCCAAATGAATCGCAAGTTCCCCGCGTTCATTTGGTGTGCGAATCGCACGGGGAGACTGATGTACTAAAACATGCAAGATATCGCGACACATGATTTGTTCACGCCTTTGTTGGCGTGCCTCATCAACTCCCTTTTGAAAGGTGATGCAACCCATGACCATGATCATCATCCAATGGTCAAGAAAGTGTGCCAGGGGCGTATGTTGAGCGTCGGAAGCTCGAGCTCGATTGCATACGTGTTCGAGGTTAGGATACTTTTTCAAAATAACCTTGATCAGAATGGGTGCATCGTGAAATAGTGTAAGTCGATCTAGTGTCAGACACTCATGCAAGAGCGATCGATCTTGATGGACCATGCCAAATATTAGTGCAGCTTCATCGCAAGTTAATAACTGATCAAGAGACAAGATGGTTTCAGAGTTTTGTGCAGCAGCGTTACTGTAAAACACATAAGCGGAATTTGGAATGTCAATATTTGTGCCATGCAATCCAGTCATCTCGGTCGAGTACGACAGTTCCGCTGCTGCTGCTGCTGAACCTGAACTATTACGTCTATTGGCATGGGCAACCGTGGAAGCTTGGTCAGCCATGGGTTTTTGAAAATCAGGGATGAACAAGTCTAGTCCGTTAATCGCTCTAATACTGTAGTTTTCTTCGGGTGACAAGGAAATTGTCGAAACCGAAATCGAGGCAAGTGAAGGAAGATCACCATCATCGAGATTGTGATCCACCACAACCTTTCGTTGAAATAGCCCTTTCTTGGGTGTTTTCGGCTTTTTGGCATCATTCAGAGTTGGCTGCAGCTGCAAAGGCTCTGCGTACTCATCAGTTTGGTATTCTACAACAGTAGGTGGATCTTCCTTGATCTTGGGCATGAATGTTTGTTTTATAGACTTTCCCAAACTGGGTCGTCGCGGCTTTTTGGGTTTCTCATTGGATGTGTGCCAAATAGACTTTAGTACCGCTTGACGAAGTTTTCTAATTTTGCTCTCTCGGGAAGCTCTCAAATCAATACTGTCTAGACGCTGGTGCAAGGCAGAGCCAGGGCTAACGCCACATTCAATAGCCTCCTCGGCATCCTTCTGCGCTTTGAGTGCACGTTGTACAGCGAGAACGACGTTTGGGCCTGTGGCATTTCGATGATCTTCATTGTCAGTTTCATCATCGCGTGTCAAGTAATGTAAAATCTTTGTGAGTAAATGGAACAGGTACCAAAAGACTTTCATGACATCGGCTTGCATCAATTGACACTCAGTGGTGAAATCTTCCAGCTCGTCATAGTCGTTGCATGCCAATGCATGCAAAAATGAGTGATGAGATTTGGTAATCATCGTAAGAGCACTTTCCAAGGTCGCCTTGTAGGAAGGATCGTATGAAGAAGTAATCATAGTTTCGCATATCATCCGAGTTACCTCGATCATGGCATAGCCGGAAGATGCCTTGGGAGGTTCCTCTACTTCCTCGACCAAGTTCTTGCTACTACGCCGCATACGGCGCTTTAGCGACCATTTTCGCGAAGATGTGGGCTGTTCGCTGTTTGTTTCGCCCTTGGAAGTGTCTTCATGAGACACTTTTGTAGTTGACCGAGGAGCAACGGCATAATCGAGTGGGGTGAAGCCCTGACTACTCTTAATATGCACTGCCTTGGGGCACAGTGCCAATAATGTTCTTAAGAATGCCATGCGATTAGCGTCCTCCGTGGTCGTCGACTGGAAGGAAATGACAGCGACATGCAATGGCGTCCACCCTGCCAATTCTTCCACGCTTTCAGCAAAATGTGTATTAGCTCGTAGCAACTCTGTGGCCGCAGACCACTGGTCGGCCCACAACAAGTGAAACAATTCTTGGCTTGGATCTGAAAGTTTCTCGACACTGCGTCCTGGTGATAAAGGAGTAGGAAAAGTTTTGAAAAATTCACATCGATCTTCGGGAGCAGAGCCTGATGTTAAAATTTGAGGCTCAAATCTTGTGGAAGTTTCGACCGGAGTCACCGCAACTGACTGCTGCTTGGTTGAGCGCTGAGAGTTGGAGCGAGACTGTGGGAAGCACATGGGAATATAGCCCTCGTCGAGATCAGCTTCAGTGTTTTTCTCCGGAGTAACCACGGGGATATTGGAGGATTGTGTGCTCTTAAAGCTCTTTACATCACAGTTGGACACCACACTATTCCATCCCAAAGTGCTGCAAAATGAGGTGTCCATTGACGATTCCATTAGTGTCTCCTCATGCGTATCATTGTTTTGATTATACTTCTTTTGAGCCTTGGGATCAATGGAAAAGTAGGGAGTATCGCTTGCATCGGAATACGAATCATATTCTGGTTCAGTGAATGATTCTTCTTCTTCGGAAAATTGACTTTTCTTGCTTTGTCCACTCTGACTCCGACTTTTGCTTTCCCGACTTCTACCGCGAACTCGACGTCGACTGAGCCATCTTTCTCGCCTCTCCTGGCTATCATACTCCTCGTCGTCATCGCCATGCTGACCATTATCCAAAAATGAAGGAAGTAGCCATTGGCATGGAACCAACGAAGGGCTTGAACCACATAAGTTGCTCATGTTACTCATACTTAGTTGATTATTTTTGATGAGTTAGCTTTTTTTATTGCTCAGAAATGTATTTCGGGATTTGGCTCATACATGTATCTTGCGCTTTTTATTATCAGGGCGTGCACCCCACACCTTAAGTGTTTGTTGATGATGCAGATATCGTTCAAACTTCTTAATTTAACAATTTCAGGTTAATATTCCTCTACATCAGCACATCACTCCAAAGCATGTGATGGGGGCAAATGAGATGAAGAGTTTGAATTCAAAATGCAAATGGTGTAAGTCTTGAATAAACAAGACCTGACAGCGCACTCCAGATTAGTTATAGAAAATATAAGTGGCTGAACTCTATAACGGCGAACAATTAGAGATCTCGCGCCAAGCGAATAGCACTTTAGGCGCCAGGCGCCAGCAATCAAGATTATACAAACAAGACTAAGAGGAAAAAATTCAAGTTCTTGTGTTGAACGGGTATTACAGGTATTCTGCATCTCACGTATGAAATTTTAAGCAGCTTTTTTGAAACCACCTCTGCTTACTAATATCGTTTATCACCCAACCGCTACACCTTATCACTTTAGGTCACTGCTCGAGATACCCTTGGTGAAACTCTAGCAAATGATTATGTCAAAGAAGTTTTAATCTACTTTCAGCTATAATTATTCACGCTAAGAGTGTATTTCAAAAAAACCCGATTCGCACTTGCGAAGAAAATAATGGTTGAGGCTTTAAATACATGTAGTCTTAGCTAAGCTCACTGGGGTCAACATGTACCTAATTCAGCCATATTCTCAAGTCACACACGTAAATCAACTGTTCTAAGATAAGGACATTGATCTGAGCTCCAAAAACTAATTGGCCATTCAACTTGCATTAAAAAAGTTTCATATGCGATACTTGTTCTAGAACGAGGATGAAATGATTTAATTAAGCAAATGAACACATTACAATAACACAAGTCTTAATCAGTTTGAGCGAACAAAATTTTTCGTGTTGAACTTTTACACGAAGAAGCTCAAGACACTTTTTGTAGAGAATCAAGGAATAATTGGAAAGTCAGTTCTTCTCCATGTTGACACCTCAGGTAAAGTTTTCACCAATGCTCGAATTCTAGGTCCCAAAACAGAATGGTCGAAGAAAGTGTAATTGCACATGTCTTCTTCGGTGGTAAAAACTGTAAGGATCAAATAGCAATCGTCTTCACATTTCGAACATCTCTCGTCCAGGTCAAGTTTGACATAAATATCACAACTTAAGCAAGATTCTTCTTTTGTTGACATACTCGCTGCCTGGACAAGTTGGAGATATAATTTCTTGCTATGCCCAAATTTACTGACCAGGCGAGTTATCAAGACATGGGCGCTCTCTTGACGCAACTTGAGCCTTTTCGATGGCATACCGCATTCGGTATCAACTTCGATCTTTGTGTTGTTAACGTCGACATCCTTGACCCAGAGCTCAGTTTCGTGATCCTCCATGAAGTGGTTTGGGAGTCTATAAGGAGGGAGGCGATTATCACTCATGCATATAATCTTCCCTTGTGATTCTTCATTCTTATTAGAAGCTTGAGTGTCAACAGAATCTTTCAAATGCACTTGCATTCCTGCAGTGTCCAACTTAAAATTTGCCGATTCAATTTCCATTTTTGCCGTGCCATTGTAAAACGAATTTTAGTCGGGCCATTCTGAAAAGTACTTAAACAATCTTGAATGTTTTCTGATTCCAGACCCAACTAGCACTTCATATTTCACACAATTTGTGTAACGCAACGTGTGTACAGCTTGGAGAACAATAGAAAGAAATCCGGCATTTTCGCTACTTTCTTGATATGTCCCAGTACTCATGGCTGTTAGAGGTAATCATACGACTGGTACGAATGATGTTAGAGGTAATCGTACGACTGGTACGAATGCTACGAAACATGGTCATTCGTACAGTGTATGTATTACAAAT
>Ga0075154_10002618_pt1 | contig 11680 bp, 5 predicted proteins | sample JI71714BDNA_FD_70965 | JGI IMG/M metagenome (GOLD analysis project Ga0075154, IMG submission 70965) | Wastewater effluent complex algal communities from Wisconsin, to seasonally profile nutrient transformation and Carbon sequestration -... | ecosystem: Engineered > WWTP > Effluent > Algae... | reverse complement strand
CATCGAACTCATCGTGTCGTGTTCGCGGATGAAGTGAACAATATCCCGAATCAATTCCTTACCCGGAATATCCATCGGGTGAGCCTTCCCAGCAATCACAAATTGCACCGGGCGGTTTTGATCTCGCATAATCCGCATAATGCGATCGACATCGCGCAAGAATAGCGTAGCTCGTTTGTAAGTAGCAAAACGACGAGCAAACCCGATCGTCAACACCTTCGGATTCAGAGCCTCCCGTGCGTGTTCGAGCTCGCCTGGAGCAGCGCCCCGTTCCCGCAAAGTCTTTTGTAGCCACTCCCGCGCGAACACCACCAACTCCGATCGACAGCGTTCGTGATTCCGCCACAATTCCTCATCAGGAATCGAAGCCATCTTATCCCACAGGCGATCGTCCTTACGAGTCATTTCCCAATCCGGGCCAAGATAGCGATCGTACAACTCCTGAGTAGACTTAGCCACACAACTGCGAGCGTGAACCCCGTTGGTAATCGAAGTAATCGGCACTTCTTCCTGTGGCAAACCCGGCCAGAGCCCGCCAAACATCGGGCGAGAAACGACACCGTGCAAAGCCGCCACCCCATTGACAAAACTCGACATTTTGATAGCGAGAATTGCCATATTCAGAGGTGCCGAAGCATCCCCCGTATTTTCCCGGCCCAGGGCCAGAAAATCCTCTTGGGACAACCCAAAAATCTTGGGATATTGACCGAGATAGTGCATTACCATACTCGGCTCGAACAAGTCAAACCCCGCAGGGACTGGCGTGTGAGTCGTAAACATACTACTAGATATCACCACCTGTTCGGCTTCTGTGAAACTCAGGTGATGTTCCTCCATAAGTATGCGTATCCGTTCCAAAGCCATGAAAGCCGCGTGGCCTTCATTCATGTGGTAAGCAGTGACAGTCAGCCCCAAAGCCTTAAGCATTTTCACACCACCAATGCCCAGCATGATTTCTTGGTGCATCCGCAGGGTTTTATCACCGCCGTAAAGTTGGTCGGTAATATCTTGATCGTAGCGACTGTTCGGTTCAATATTCGTATCCATCAGGTACAGAGGCACCGTACCCACTTGCACCCGCCAAATCCGCGCGTAAACCTTGCGGCCCGGATAGTCTACCTCAATCCGCAATTCTGAACCGTCGGGATTCCGTTCCAGATGGAGCGGCATATTGTAAAAATCGTTAAGCGGATAACGTTCTTGTTGCCAACCGTCGGCATTGAGATACTGGGAGAAATAGCCTTCTTGGTAAAGCAAGCCCACGCCGACAAGGGGCAATCCCAAATCGCTCGCAGATTTCAGGTGGTCCCCAGCGAGGACGCCCAAACCGCCGGAATAAATTGGTAGGGCTTTGACCAAGCCAAATTCCATGGAAAAGTAAGCGTAGCATTCTTGCAAGTCTGTGCCCCGCTGTTTGCGGTACCAGGCGCGATTTTTGAGATAATCTTCTAACTGCTGGGCTGCTCGGTTCATTTGGGCAATGAAGCCCTTGTCTTCTGCCATTTCTTGCAGTCGCTCTTGAGAAATGGTTCCTAGCATCAGCACTGGGTTTTGGTTGCTGGAGTCCCAGAGGTCTCTATCTAGGCGGCGGAATAAGTCTTTGGTTTCTACGTTCCAGTCCCAGTGCAAGTTGTAGGCAAGCTTGCGTAGGGGTTCGAGAATTGTGGGTAGGGAAGGGGAAACGTTAAATGTACGAATCGGCTGCATAGACAAATTTTCTATTGTCGGGTAGCGATATTTTCCTCTGTCTTTTGGCACAAGTCCGCTATTCTGCACACTATTTTAAGTTTTTGAGTCCCAAGAAGAGGGAAGAAGGAAGAAGGAAGAGGCAAGAAGGCAAAAACTATGCCCCATTCCCGATGCTTCCACTACCCTTCGACTACGCCGCGGGGCACTTGTGTCCCTTGCCCCATCCCCCTTTTGACCAATTAAGCAATTTTTGCCTTTTTCAACAGAGAATCGATCAAAATTTTAGTAGCATCATTGGCTGATAGGGGAGGGCTAAAGTAGTAGCCTTGAATTTCTTGACAATGGAGCGATCGCAAACATTCCAACTGCTGTTTAGTTTCCACCCCTTCTGCCACCACATTCAAATTCAAGTCTCGCCCCAGAGTGGCTACAGCATTGGCGATCGCCCTTTCCGACAGGTCATTTGTCAGCCCGCTGACAAATGACCTATCTATTTTCAATATATTTAGGGGGAAATTTTTGAGATAAGTTAAAGAACAATAACCCGTTCCGAAATCATCCAGCGCAATCTGCACTCCCATATTCTGCAACTGCGTCAGAACTTTTTTCGTATACTCCATATCTTTCATCGCCGTACTTTCGGTAATTTCCAACTCTAAATACTTCGGTTCTAGACCAGTTTTTTCCAAGCAATCCGACACCATTTTTAATAAATTGAATTGCTGGAATTGCCTCGCCGAAAAATTAACTGCTATCCGTAAATCTGGCTGTAAAGCATCCTGCCAAGCTTTGTTTTGTTTGCAAGCAGTTTCCAGAACCCATTCCCCAATCGATACAATTAGTCCATTCTCTTCCGCCAGCGGAATAAATGTATTGGGATAAATCAAACCTAATTCTGGATGATACCAGCGCAGCAACGCTTCCATGCCCTGTATCTTCCAAGTAGTAATATTCACTCTTGGCTGATAGTAAAGCTCAAATTCTCCTTGTTCAGGAGCATCATGCAGCTTACTTTCTAAAATCAGCAACTGACTGCCTTGGGGATTAATTGTTGAGTTATAAAACTGATAGTTATTTCTTCCCCTTTCTTTCGCCCGGTACAAAGCAGCATCTGCATTTTTCACTAAAGTTTCCGCATCCTCTCCATCATCGGGATAGAGGGCAATCCCGATGCTGCTAGTGATGTGCAGTGACTGTTCTTCTAGTTTAAATACTGGCTTTAAACTCTCTTGTATTCTTTGAGCAGTTTTGACTACATCTTCCGGCGAATTGATGTCTGGTAGTAGCACTGTAAATTCGTCGCCACCCCAGCGGGCCACCGTATCCGTTCCTCGCAAAGTGTCGTTGATGCGGGCGGCAAAAATTTCCAACAGTCGATCGCCCGCTGCGTGACCTAGGGTATCATTAATCTTCTTGAACCTGTCTAAGTCTAAAAACATCACAGCTAATATTTTTTTGCTGTTTTTAAGCTGTTTTAAGGCCGCGGAAAGTCGCTGGTTAAAAAGTATACGGTTAGGCAAACCAGTGAGTTGATCGTAAACAGCTTGATAGCGAATAATTTCTTCAGCTTGTTTGCGCTCAGTGATATCCATCATAGTGCCGATTGCCCGCACCGCTTTGCCACTTTCATTACGGATAATATAGCCCCGGTCTAGCACAAAAACATATCTGCCATCCGCACAGCGAAAGCTGTATTCTTCTAACCAATATTGAGCATCCCCTGCTAGGGTATTATTGAAATTATTTATCACTTTTTCCCGTTCTTCGGGATGAATCTTATCTGACCAAAATCCTAAATTGATAGTTTGATTATTATAAATATTGTATCCAAATAATTTATCAAATTCTTCGCTCCACCATAACTCTTCCTTCACTAAATCTAAGTCCCAAACAGCATCATTTGTCGCCCGCGTCAACAGGTTAAACCGTTCTTCACTTTTACGCAGTGCTTCTTCACTGCGCAGCCGTTCCGTGACATCACGAAAACTGAAGACTCTGCCAGTAATTTTTCCTCCCGTGCGCTGTGGTATAGAGTAGCGCTCAAAAATTCTACCATCTTTAAATTCGATGATATCGTAACTTTCTAACTCCGGTAACTCGGACAATTCTTGAGAGCGTTTGAGAAAAGTTTCTGGATACTTTAATTGATTAATTCCGAACCCTAAAATTTGATTATTAGAGCGGGAATCGAGCAGGAAATCCGGCACTTGCCACATTTGGGCAAACTTGCTATTAAAAGTGAGAATTTTTCCTTGGCTGTCAACGGCAAGAATGCCATCAGCAGTGGATTCAATGGTGGCTTGCAGTAAGGAAAGAGACCTTTCTAGTTCTAAATCTGATAATTTGCGATCGCTAATATCAAAAGCAGTGACTAATATAGAACCTTTTCGCTCAAACTTAATCAGATCCAATGTTGCTTCTATCCAGCGTTCCTCTCCGCTTTTTGCAATCAGTAAAATTTCATGTTTTAAATTACCTTTTTTGCGGTGTTCGCTAACTTTTCCCCACTTTTTAACTACGGAACGAAACTCAGGATGAATTAAATCATACAAATCCATTGATAACAATTCTTCGCGACTATATCCGGTAATAGCTTCCGTTTGAGAATTGACATAGCGCAATTGTCGGCCTTGATAGATAAATGCAGCAGCATTCACAGTTTCTACCAGTTGTCGAAACTTTTTTTCACTGCGACGCAAATCTCTTTCTACCCGCTTGTTTTCCGTAATATCTTGGGCTACATATAATTTGCCACTTACCTCACCTTTTCCATCGTGAATAGTGGAAATAGATAGGAGTACAATTATCTTTCTGCCATGTTTCGACAAATAAACTTTCTCGACATTGCGGACTGAATCTCCCGCTGTTAAATTTTCAGTTTCTCGCCCAGCCAGCGGTAATTCTGTTTTCTTAAAAATAGTGGCTATTGGTTTCCCGATTAACTCTTTTTTCGAGTATCCTAAGAGTTGGCACGTAGCATAATTTAACGATAAAATATTCCCGGTGGGCGTAGTGGCAACGATGGATACACTAATATCCTCAAAAATATCCAGAGCATATTCGGCAGTTTGTTGCAAATCTTGAGTCATTTTCGCAATAGTATGCCCTATATTCTGCTCGTTATTTTTCCCTTCGACATTGATATTTTGGGGGGAGTCACTATTAATCTTTTTCCCGTTTAAATTAATTTGAGCGATCGCCTTTAATAACATACTCGCCATATTAGTTCTCATCAATAAAGAAACTAATACAGACATAAAAGCCAGATAATAAGCCACCTGATTTAAACTATAATTATCTGCTCGATCTTTATTGGTTTCCGTATCTATAAAAAAATCTGTTGAGGAATTATTCATCTTAATCCGATCGGATTTCTCAACTAAATCGACTTTGCCAGTAGAAGTAGCTCCCCAATTCCGTCGCGAATTGCCATAAATTTGAGGCAATACCTCACTGCTTTCTACTGCATATTTACCGAATTTATTACCTAAATTTTCGGCAAATATTTTGAAATTAATAGAACCCATAACACAGAAGATAGCACCGGTTAAATATCCCAAAAGTAATGGACTACTAATTTTCATTGGCTCCAGTTCCTGATTTTAATAAATAAATCTATCCTTCCCCACAGGATAATAAAATGGAGAAATTAACTACAATCTTAAGTAAGTAAATCAAAACATGACTGTTGAATTTAAATTTATTTTGACCACTAAAATTATATAGCATTCGTAAACTTTTTTACCCCACCCCAACCCTCCCGTTATTAAGTTACGGGAGTAATAAATTCACGGCGCGTGATGGGAGGATTGCTATATAAATGTTCAAATCCTCCTCCCAATCCACTACAATCTTAATATTATTTTGCAATATGTCATTGGCCATTGAGCCAAAAATTATGCGACATTATGCCTAGACAGCACCCGCGATCGCCCTCAACTAAAAAAATTCTAACAGAGAACTCTGGGAGACCTGTCAGAAAAATCAACAATTAGCTTAAAATCTATGCAAAGGCCCACTAATTGAAACAATGAGTCAGACCCTGCCAGAACTCCAAACAGAAGTCCGCACCATGCAAGCAGAAATTGCCACCCTGCAAGAGTCGCGGGAAAAACTATACAAACAACGCTCGTCCTGCCGCGTCACAGTCAGCTTTCCCAAGAACAATACCCCGGAAGCTATTGCCGAGTTCCACCGACAAAATGCTGCTTTTGGCGAACAATGGTTGCAGCAACTCGAAGAGATTGACGGAGAAATCAGAACTGTGGAAAAACAATTGCAACAAAAACAGGTTCTATTTGAATATAAACAAGCTGAAATGGACAAAATGCTAGCCCAACAGCACTGGCAAGATATAGAAAATAAAGTTCAGACAGGGGAAAAGCACTTGGAAGCACAAGCCCGCCGGATTAATCAGATAGCAGCCCAGCTAGAGGCGGAAATACGCACTTTCAAAGCGCTGTCTGATGAGTTGACTCCCAGTTATGCTGAGTGGTTTCAACAACCCAATCAAGTTGTGGAATTTTCGGCAAACACCATCCCTCAAGCAGTTGCTAAAAACAATGGGTTTGTAGTAGAAAGTAAAGAGATAAACTGGGAATAATCATCAATATTTTTGATTCAGGTTCTGGGGAGAGTTAACGGGCACAATTTCTCACTCCCCCATCAGTCATGTACCTAGGTTTTCGTTCCTGACAGCATCAAAATTTTACGTGTTAATGAAACAATTAATTTGGATACTTGTATTTATATTTGCGATTGGAGCTGCCAGTTTGGGTTCCTATTCGTGGCAGAATTTGTCACCAGTAGCCGAAGTTGGGAGGGGAGGGAAGATTACCATTTCCCAAAACCCCTCGGCGTCGCCACTTCCTGCTACCAAAACAGCAGTAGATTTTCCCCAAATTGACGAGTCCCGTTTGTGGAAACATTTGGAAACTTTAGCCGGAGAACGGGATGGAGAGAGCGATCGCTCTTTCACCAGAAATTACATTTCTCAACAATTGAAAATAGTAGGATTTTCTCCCCAATTGCAACCCTTCGAGAGAGGAACTAACATCTTCGCCGAAAGAAAAGGTACAGACTCAACAGCGGGTGCAATTCTCGTCGCCGCCCACTACGATACTGTACTCAAATCACCCGGTGCTGATGATAATGCTACCGGAGTTGCAGTAGCTTTAGAAGTAGCACGACTGCTAGCAGCCCGTCCCACAGGTCGGACATTACAAGTGGCATTTTTTGATCGAGAAGAAATCGGACTTTTAGGTAGTTTAGCTTTTACCAGTAGTCCCGCGCGGTTAAAAAATTTGCAGGGAGTTGTAGTCTTGGATATGGTGGGTTATGCCTGCCATACTGCGGGATGTCAGCGATATCCCGAAGGGTTGACACCCGAAGCTTTTCTGGATGCAGCGGGGGTGACTTCTCCCAAAGTAGGTGAGTTTATCGCAGTGATTGGTGATGCGGAACATCCGCAGTTATTGGGTAGTTTTGCGGAGGCGAGAAAAGCAGGTTTACCACCGATAGTGACGCTACCAGTTCCTCTTAAAGGGGTACTGACTCCCGATGTTTTGCGCAGCGATCATGCGCCTTTTTGGTATCAGGGAGTTGGTGCTGTTTTGGTGACAGATACGGCTAATTTGCGATCGCCCCATTATCACCAATCTAGCGATACCCTAGCCACCATCGATCGACCTTTTTTCGCCGGTTCTGCTCAAATCGTTGTCAACGCTACTGCTAAATTATTGGAAATGCTGTAAATGTCGTAGTGTTGCTGCTTGCACTTGGTGTATTTTATCTATCCATTCTCAACCCCCTGTAAATGCTCGAAAAACCCACCCAAAAAACAGCACGCTCAAGAAAATTACACCAGCAACAATTAACGCCAAACCCAACAGCAAAGCCGCCACAAATAACCAATCAGCTTTTTTCCCAGCAGGTTCAGGGGAACCTAAATGAGCATCCAGCAATTCTATATTCTTGACATTAGCCTTCCAAGCAACATCCAACAAATCTCCAGCCACGGGTACAGTCCCAGCAACTGTATCAAACACGATGTTAGCGGCCATTTGTACTAAAGTCTCTTGTGGCACTCCCATTTGGGCAGATTTAAACACAACATAACCTGCAAAAATGGAACTGATTAAATCACCGCCACCCGGTATCAGTCCCAATATCGGATCGAGTCCAATCCGGTATTTGGTGCCGGGGATGGGAATTGCATTGTCTAGTAAATTGCTGATGCGACGGAGACGGCGCAAGGATGCAACATGGGATTTGTTGGTAGTATTTGGGGATGAATTTTGTATAGGAGAACGGGACATTTAGATTACTCCTGACTTTATTTCTTTGTCCGCGGAGGAGGACGAAAGTTTTTCTAGAAGCGATTGCGATCGCCTAATCATATAAAACCCTCTCTTCTCTTCCTTCGCGTCCTTAGCGCCTTCGCGGTTAAATCATTCCCATACAACCAGAATTGACATCATTTTTCATAACACTGAGAAACCCGGTTTCTATTCAAAACCGGGTTTCCTAATTCTAGCTGATGGCTGTTAGTTTAGCCTGCTATTTGTTGCCTTCAGTGAAGTCGGCATCAATTACATCGTCGCCGCCGCCAGTGGGGCCGCCGTCTCCAGGGCCACCAGGGCCACCAGGACCACCTGCTTGCTGGTACAGGTTGCTGCTAACAGCGTAGAATGCTTGTTGCAACTCGGTTGTGAGGGTTTTGATGCGATCGTCATCTTCGGTAGCGATCGCCTCGCGCAAGTCCTTAAGCAGCCCTTCAATCTTAGTTTTGTCAGATGGGGGAACTTTATCACCCAATTCTGCCAACTGCTTCTCGATTTGATAGGCTTGAGAATCAGCTTGGTTTTTGCGATCGATCCGTTCGCGACGTTCTTTGTCAGCAGCCGCATTCGCCTCGGCTTCTTTCACCATGCGATCGACTTCATTGTTGGGCAAAGTGGAAGCACCAGTAATGCTAATAGATTGCTCCTTACCAGTACCTTTATCTTTAGCAGCTACATTCAAAATACCGTTAGCATCGATATCAAATGTAACTTCAATTTGAGGGACGCCACGGGGAGCTGGGGGTACTCCATCTAAGCGGAATGTTCCCAAATCTTTGTTGTCGTTTGCCATTTCCCGTTCGCCTTGCAAAACGTGAATTTCCACGTTTGTTTGGCCATCTACAGCAGTCGAGAAAGTTTCTGACTTCTTAGTAGGAATAGTGGTGTTGCGGGGAATGATTTTGGTCATCACACCGCCCAAGGTTTCGACACCGAGGGACAGGGGAGTAACGTCGAGCAACAGGATGTCTTTGACTTCGCCTGCGAGTACGCCTGCTTGAATAGCGGCACCAACTGCTACCACTTCATCCGGGTTTACCGTTTGGTTTGGGTCTTTGCCGAGGATTTTTTTGACCAGTTCTTGCACGGCTGGAATGCGTGTAGAACCGCCGACTAAGACAACTTCATTAATTGCAGATTTGTCTAATTTGGCGTCGCGAATTGCGTTTTCTACGGGGATGCGAGAGCGATCGATTAAATCCGAGCAGAGTTCTTCAAACTTGGCGCGGGTCAAGGTGGTGTCCAAGTGTTTTGGCCCGTCTTGAGTCGCGGTAATAAATGGCAAGTTGATTTCTGCTTGGGTAACGCTAGACAGTTCAATCTTGGCTTTTTCTGCTGCTTCTGTCAGGCGTTGCAGTGCTTGTTTGTCTTTGCGGAGGTCAATGCCTTCGGCCCTTTGGAATTCTCCGGCGATGTAATCCACAATTTTTTTGTCGAAGTCGTCACCACCAAGGTGAGTGTCTCCAGAAGTTGCCAATACTTCAAATACACCGTCGCCGACTTCCAGAATCGATACGTCGAAGGTACCGCCACCTAAGTCAAATACGAGGATGGTTTCGTTGCTCTTTTTATCTAACCCGTAGGCTAAAGCTGCTGCTGTAGGTTCGTTGATAATCCGCAGCACTTCAATCCCGGCAATTTTGCCAGCGTCTTTAGTAGCTTGGCGCTGGGAGTCGTTGAAGTAAGCGGGAACAGTAATTACTGCTTGGGTGACAGTTTCGCCTAGATATTTGCTGGCGTCTTCTACGAGTTTGCGCAGAACTTGGGCAGAAATTTCTTCTGGCGCAAATTGCTTGCCGCGGGCGGGACAGTCGAGTTTGAGGCTGTTTCCGACTTTGAGGACTTTATAGGAAACTTCTGTGGTTTCGTGGGTTACTTCGTCAACGCGGCGGCCGATGAACCGTTTTACTGAGTAAAAGGTGTTTTCGGCGTTCATCACGGCTTGACGCTTGGCGATTTGTCCGACAAGTTGATCGCCATTTTTGGTGAATGCTACGACGGAAGGTGTGGTGCGACCCCCTTCAGCGTTGGCAATGACGGTGGGTTTGCCGCCTTCCATAACTGCGACGCAGGAGTTTGTCGTACCTAGGTCAATTCCAACTACTTTTCCCATAGGGGTGTTCCGGCTCCAATCTCTACAAAATTTTGGTTTTCTATCTGTGTGATAGTCTGGTTATTCAGGACTGCGATTTCACCTGGGTAGGTGTACGGATAGTGAGTCCTGCTTTAATACAGTCTTCGATAGGGTGATTATCTCTATACTGCGGGCGGTTAGACCTTGGGATGAAGGCGTGTTTACCGAACCTGTGAGGGACGGTTGCATTCATCGGCTTTGCAACGCTACAGTTGTTGACTGCTTTTCTTTACTCTTCCTAATGTACGGGGTTTGATCGATCGGGGTATTGTGGCAAACCGTATAATTTTTGTTGTATTTGCCGTCTTTGTTGTATAAATTTTGTTTGGTTGCTAGAGGCGATCGCTTTTTTGGATGGAATAGATCGCTTTTTCTGATGCACAATATAAGTAGAATCCGCAACTATCCTGTGACTGTCTTCAGTTGAAACAGCCATAAAAGTTCTCAAAATTCCGTTGCTGTGGTTTTTTCGACTATCGTATTTGAACATTCAAAAGTCACAGGAAGCTACCACCGGAAACGATATCACTCCCGATCGCTTGATTATTCGATTTCTGCCCTAATTATTGTGGAACAGGCCTCACAGCCTGTTCTTAACCAGCTTTGGGGGAGATGGCTATTGACCAATCAGCAAAGCACAAGGAAAGTAATTCAGAGCTTCACCAATTGCTAATTGACCGTTACTTTCTACCATCTGATTTGTAATAGCATCTTTCCAAACAGACGGCATTTCCTCGGACAATTCTAGCTTCGTATCTTTCCAAATTTTTTCGCCTAGTGGCATTTCTTCTGCCTTGACTATCCCCGTCAAAAACCGAGGAGCAATCACAATAGCTGTCGTATTTTCGTAGCTGCGGGCAAAGGCGATGAGATTATCTTTAAATCTCCCAACTACTTCCAGTGGCTGATAATTACCTGATTGAAAAACTTTCAAGTATTGTTTTCTTGCTTCCAGAACTCTGGTGGTCAAAAATAACTTAATTCTCGCATCTTCTTTGGTTGATATCAACTCTTCAATCAGTTGCAAAATATCACTTTGAGCTTGTTGTTTAATTTCCTGCAACACCTGAATTCGGCGCTCAAAATCTACTGGACGGCGGTTATCTGGATCGACATGGCTTAAATCCCAAAATTCTGTACCTTGATAAATATCCGGGACACCAGGAGCGGTGATTTTTAGCAATGTTTGAGATAAGGAATTTAAAATTCCATAATCAGCTACTTTTTTCCAGAAAGGTGCGAATCTTTTCAGGAACTGATTTTGTTCACCAGGTTCGAGAACATGATCGACAAAAGTCATAAAGCCTGTCTCGTATTCGTTATCCGGTCTCAGCCAAGCAGTATGAACTTTGGCTTCGCGGACGGCTTTAATCACATAATCTTTCATGCGGTCAATAAAGTCAGTATTTTCGATTTCTTCAAACGGGAAACTACCGATTAAGGTTTGGTAAAAGAAGTATTCATCATTAGTATCGGGAACCATACGATTCACCAAGTTGACTTTTTTGGAAGAGTT
>Ga0075154_10002617_pt1 | contig 11684 bp, 5 predicted proteins | sample JI71714BDNA_FD_70965 | JGI IMG/M metagenome (GOLD analysis project Ga0075154, IMG submission 70965) | Wastewater effluent complex algal communities from Wisconsin, to seasonally profile nutrient transformation and Carbon sequestration -... | ecosystem: Engineered > WWTP > Effluent > Algae... | reverse complement strand
TACAATAGAATCAATGCAATTCTGGGATGTTCATTCATAATCATTTACAACATGATTTTGATATATCATCGTTCTGTAAAGATGCCTGCTGATCACTTGAAAAATTGGATTTTGACAAATTGCAAGTACATCTTTCAAATAAATAGCACCTGGATTTCATTCATGTGTTCAAGACGAGAAGATTAATCCGCGCCAACGTTACATACAGTATCAAACAGACATCGTCTGTAGACATGATAATGCATATAGAGACAAAAAGAATGAAAAAGATTTGGATTTTTAATTTCCGGAATACTTACAATACTCGAAACACCAAGCGTAAGTTAATTTTCAAGTTCTCGTAGAATTGTGGGTCCTGGAATATAAAGCAACAATAAAGTTTTAACTCACTAAGAATTTGGAAGGGTCATCTCTGAAGAACCAAGTATAAACATAGAAAGAATGATTGCCACTACCCTTGCTCCGTTGCCGCTTCCAGGGAATCATGCATCGTCCACGCTCAACGGTTTATCTACTTCTTCAGGCTTGTTAGCAATGCTCAATGATCCTACCACTGAAATACGAAAAGCAGCTTTACACGCACTCCTCAAGTGCGTCGATAAGTTGTGGCATGAAGTTGCAGATGCACTTCCTGATTTAGAGTGTTTTGCTGAAGACGATAGTTTGGATTTAGAAACTCGATCATGTGCAGCAGCTGTGGCAAGCAGAGTGTATTTCCATCTGGAAGAGAACATTCAGGCATTGCGATTGGCGTTGTTGAGCGGAAAGCGATACTTTGATGTAGTAGACACAGCATCAAAACAAGATCCCTATGCCAATGCTTTAATTGGCGCAGCCATTCGGCTATACATTAAATATCGTAAGAGGGAAATGAAAGCCACTCGGGATGGTCCTGGAGAGGTTTTTGTATCCGAAGACGGAGACATGATCGACAAGATAATTGACCATGGGCCCGAAGAAGACACGGCAGACCTTGACCCCAAATTCAATAGAACTGGTAAAGCAGCCACGCAACTTGTAGATATGGAACAACTTGAGCTTGTAGTAGATAGCATGTTCCAGAGATGTTACGCGGATGCCGAGTATAATCATGCTCTTGGACTAGCGCTTGAAGCCCACCACGTCACAAAATTTAAACAGGTCTTGGAAGTTGCTCGAAATCAGGCTTCGATTAAACAATACAAGGATTCTCTCGCTTATTCCATTTATGCGTGTGTTAACCTGGTCACTTCCAAGCGTTTTAGAACTGCTGCACTTGAGGTAGTGGCTGAAGAATATACCAACTTGCAGAAAGTAGATCCTGATATGGATTGGAGCGCTTTGTGTCGAGTACAACAACTTCTTAACAAACCTGATAAAGTTGCTCACATAATTTCTCATGTGCTTAATATTAGCAAAAACAAAGATGCCGAACTGATAGGGTATCAGTTGTGTTTCGACCTGGTAGACACTGGGGACATGGGATTCTTTACTCGTGTTGCTGCAGCATTGCCACAGAAACCGATTGATGACGACGGATCCAATTCGGCTATCGACTGGGTAAAGTTGGACCAGGCACGTCGTGTGCTTACAGGTGGCTTCTCTGGTGAACTGGCATTGAGCTTTTTGCACAAACAGTCAGACTCTGATCCGTTAATTATGGAAAATCTCAAGAAGGCTTTGGATGAGAAAGGTGGACGAAACTCGGTTTTGCACCATTGTGCGGTAGTTTGTCATTCATATCTCAATGCTGGGACGACGAATGATTCTTTTTTGCGAGAACATCTTGATTGGATGAAGAAGGCCTCTAATTGGTAGGACTATTGATATTGCTGAAGTAAACCTCTGAGATTCAGAAAATTCTAATTTCGTGCCAATTTTCTTACAGGGCTAAGTTTTCAGCTACAGCGTCCTTGGGCGTGATCCACGCCTCTCACATTACCGAGGCCATGACTTTACTAGAACCATACCTTCCATCCGTTCCCACGGCCGATAGTCTTGCAGTTGCTGAAGGAGGATACGCTGAAGGTGGATCCTTATACGCACTTGGATTGATTCACGGATCAAATGCTGCATGTGACTCCGCAAAGCGAAAAGAAGCCTGTGATTATCTTCGCGTGCATTTACGATTTTCTCATGCCAACGAAGTGATCTCCCATGGAGCAGCACTAGCTGTTGGATTGACTGCTTCAGGTTCTCAGGACATGGAAATCGCGCATGAACTTAAGGATCTTCTCTACACTGACAATGCTGTCTCGGGAGAAGCTGCGGGTATTGCACTGGGTCTCATTTTTGTTGGAGCTGGATTTACAGGATCTGCAGAAAAGATGGAAATCCTTCAGGAACTCAAATCATATGCCAAAGACACACAGCACGAAAAAATTATTCGAGGTATAGCTATGGGAATGGCACTTATGGCTTACGGGCAAGAAGAGCAAGCAGATCCAACTCTAGAAGAGCTGCGCAGTGATCGTGATCCAATCTTGCGCTATGGTGCGGCCTACGGAACAGCCTTGGCCTATTGTGGAACAGGATCTAACAAAGCTATTAGGAGCTTGCTACACACTGCGGTGTCAGATGTCAGCGACGACGTTCGTATGGCCGCTGTGATCGGATTGGCTTTTGTCTTGTACAAGACACCAGAACGAGTACCACAACTCGTTAAGCTCCTCCTTGAGAGCTTCAATCCTCACGTACGTTACGCTGCCTGTATGGCCGTGGGTATAGCTATGTGTGGAACAGGAGACACTGAAGCCGTCAGTCTCTTGGACCCTATGCTTGAAGATATGACCGATTACGTTCGTCAAGGTGCGCTTATGGGAACCGCCTTGCTGTACATGCAACAAAGTGACTCTTGCAATGGGCGCAAAATCAAAGCCTTCCGCGAAAAACTTGCGAGTATGCTTCGTGATAAGCACCAGAGCACTTTGACCAAGATGGGCGCCATCATTGCCACAGGACTTATAGACGCAGGGGGTAGGAATTGTTCTCTGGATTTGGGAGGAAGCAACGGTTTCACAAAAATGAATGGCGCTATTGGTCTCGTCTTGTGGTTGCAGCATTGGCACTGGTACCCCATGATGCACATGCTCAGTTTGGCCTTGACTCCTACTTATACTATCGGAATAAATAAGGTGTGTAATTGTAAGCTTACTCATGTTTGCATGGATTTTGAGTTTTGACATTATTCATTTTCTCTCCAGGATTTTAAATATCCGAAAAAATTCGAGATAATTTGTATTGCAAGACCAAGTGAGTTTGCATATCCTAAGCGTCTAGAAGAGAAAAAGGAAGAGAAGAAAAAGCGTGTAGAGACAGTCACGCTCTCGACCACAGCCAAAGAAAAAGCGCGGATCGCACGCAAGAAAGCAAAAGAAGACGGTCTGGGAGATAGTGCTGCACTGATGGAGGTAGATCAAAAGGATGAAGATAAGTATGATATTGAAGCGGAAGTAAGTCAAGTCAAAATTTCCGAAGACAAGAAACCCAAGAAAAAACGTGAGCCTGAGCCCACCTCATTTCGTATCGAGAACCCCTGTCGCATTACAACGCGCCAAACAGCAGTATCTACTTTCGACTTAAATCAGAGGTATCGACCTGTAAGATCTGATGGTAAGCCTTTTGGTGTCATAATGCTTACGGACAGTAATCCAGGAGAAGTAGAAGACCTATACGCAATTAAAACTCCTTACGAGGAGGACGAAGCTGAGGCTCCTGAGCCTTTCGAATGGGCTCCGCCAGGCCACTCTGAATATGTCGAGGCGGCTGTTGTTCATGAGGCACTTTCCAGAACGAAAAAAGACCCTGGGGACTCCAGTGACATCTCGGGTGATCTAAAGAAATAATCTAGTTAGATGTCAGATTACATAAGAAAAAAAAACTACTTATTATCCTGTTTGCAAATTGAGCCCTAAGATACCCTCCCAAATTTCTACCTAATAATTGGGTGAGAACAAATTGTTCCGCAAGTCAAAAAAGATCATTGAAGAAACTCCATCAAATCTGTGGAATAAGTGAGAATATAAAGGGAAGCTTGCATCGTCACAAATGCGTAACCCAACTTGCCACGAAGTAGCTGTTCATCTTTCGCAAATTCTTCAATAAATGCAAGTTCTGCATGAATGCTCGGTACTTTTGCCACTATTATGTGGCTGCATACTTTACTTAACAAAGAGTCAGCATCTATAGGTACTTGATGCAAAGAAACTTTTGAGCTATCCTCCTTCATAAATGACTCCGATATCCTTTCCAAAAATTCAACACAACACTCAAGCTTTTCGACTGCAGAGCAGGAAAAAGACAACAATTTCAAGCTTTCAATCGCTGCGATCGAAACATATTCACAACAGACGTTGCCCAACATTTCAATTTTCTGCTGTAAGGATGTATCTTTTTCCAGAACTCCAGCAACGAATTCTTGAAATATCGATTCGTACAAATCACCCAGAACTAGTATCTCGACTGCTTCTGTTGTCATATGTCGTAATGACGTAGAAGTTGTCAAGGAAGGCTGAGTTAAGAGCAGCGTTTCGGCTACCTTTATAATGACGGCATGTGCATCAGAGATAGCACCTCTATAGTTTAAAGGATCCGTTTGTGTTTGTTTGTTCTCTGAATTCGCAGTAGGTGATAGTTCTATTTTGGCTGAACAACTATTGCTTTGTGGGCTCATGATCTCATTAGAACTGCATTTATTGCCAGAAAAAGGAACACTGCGAACTTGATCACTTTCCACACATGGTATATCAATAGCTTCTTCTTTTCTGTTAGAATAATGGCTTACATAACGCCTTCGATAAAATTCTATAAGATTACGATACACGAAACCTGCATGACATCTCCTTTCATTCAAGTTACGCGAGACAAGGAGCAAAACCTTTTCACGTGTGTCAAGTTCTGTGGCATTCAGTATATCGCCATCATTTTCAGCGCTTTTTACTTTTACACCTTCAGATTTTTCAAAAAGAAAGGTAGCACTTGCAACAACTGAATCCCACTTAGGATCGATTTGGATGTTTGGCCGAATTAGCATCAGATTGCTTTCTTGGCTGCTCTGGTCTGCTGCTTTCAAAGAAAGCAGATGAAAGTCTTTATTTTGTGTCAAGTTCCCATGCTGTGCAAGATTTTTCTGAAGTGTCAATCCAGCTGCGAGGGCACCAGCACCAATCAAAACAACTCTTCTACCTTGAATAAGTACAGTCAAAATACAAGCTGCCTGTCCAAGCTTTGATCCAATAAGGGCACCTGCAGGACCAGCAAGAGCGAGGCCAGCTGCGCCACCAACAACTGTGCCTGTGATCGAAGCAATACCCATGGAAGCCTGTTTAGACTTGTTGGCGACAGTCAATAACGTAGATGTAGATTCCGAAAAATTTGAGAGCTCGGGAGATGAATTGACGACTTGATCTTGAAATTTGTATTGGGTGTTAGATAATCCTTCTTGAGTTTCTGATGATGCTCCTCTAACATTTGCATCCAAGTGCTGCGGAATTTCCAAAAGTGAGCTGGTGGAGGTGCAAGCTGATGGTTCTCCATTCGCTATTTCATAAGCAGAAGGTTCACAAGTAATGCTTTTGTCAATTTTGGATTCAAATGGAGAAAGAAACAACTCGTGCATTATAGTTGGAATAGCTGCCCAAACGTTTGCAGTCTGTACTGAAGGCTTGGTTTCTAAAGTGCCTGATTTTTTTGACGACTCTGCGACGCAAGAGTTTTCATAGCACTTGACGTTTGAACTAATTTCAGCACTGCTAACATCTGAGTCAAATATAATACTTGATGCATGATGGCACTGACTGTTGGAGGCGGGGACACTCAACTCTGGATAGCTTTTTATTTCGCAAACATGACATTGGTTGAGTGATGAGTTTTCCAAATTCTTCATCGTTTCCATGCTACACAATAGGCCAGACAAGTCGCCCGTGCTATTTTTTACCAATGGAAAATTTACTGAGCAGTAGCAAATCTTCTCATGATTGTTTGATTTCTTGGATTCTATTGTGCGTGGGCGTGGAATGAATCCACAGGACCTGTGAATATAAATCGAGCAGGACACGCAATGTAGAATCACTCCGCTCAATTTGGCATTACAAATGAAACACGGCTTCCATGATATTAATGATGTGACTATTCTGGACAAAAGAGAGACCTCTTGAAAAGCATGATAGTTCCATTGCGGATGAACTAAAAAATATTGCTCATTGACAGTCATAGGTCTTTTTTCCCCCCGATGTTCTGAAGGTACCGATTCTGAGATTGGGCACAATGATGCTATTATTCTTTCCTCTATATTAGGCGAATGTATTCGCTTCTTCACGTTTGATATCAGGGATTCTAATTCATTGTTGCTTAGGAATTTCTGTTTCGGAGTTGTGCCGACATGGTTCGCCGGAACTTGAATTTCGCGGTTCATAATGGTTTTTGTCAAACTCTTATCGAAATTCTACAATGTGAACATCTTGCAAAGTGGATTTATACATTCGGATTTTTGATAACCAAGTTGTGTTCGTAGGTGCTCCTCTTTATCCTGGTTTTCATGCTCGTCTTGAGAGGCTCATTTCGGCTCCTTTAAGTTCGCGAACTAATGTACGGGATTACATGACAAAGTTATATCTGGTAGGTATTTGTCATATTCTCGGAACTGTAGCTTGTAAGTGAGTGCAGTGAAAAATTTAACGATATGATTGCCGGAGTATTTGCGAAGCTCGGATTTTCCGCCTTGTCTCGAATGGTAATATGTATGCTAAATAATTAGGCCATTATTTGGCAACCCAAGATTTTGAAACTTTTAATAGTTCTTGTCAATGGGCGAGCCATCTCAAAACAGTTAAAAAGAGTACAAGTATAATCTCAATCGATTTCGGGCGTTGGCCGCTCTTGCCAGTAAATTCGGTTACCCGCAGGACATGCAACAAATACGCTCAGCCAGGTGAGTTGTACTTGCAAGGCTCTTTTGTACTTACAGAAGAATTGGCCACCCAAGAAAAAGAGTCGTGTTTCGTCTAGCAAAATCGCATGGGTTTTGTTGCCTAAGATAATGCCTAATACCTAATACATATGAATGCTAACAAGGAATGAATTAGAAATACAGATTTCAAGGTTCTATTCACCTAAGAGTGGCCACTTGCGGATGCATTCATATTATTCAAACAAACGTAAACGATTTTGATATTGTCTAAGTGAAGGATGGCTCCGTCCCGACAACACATGGCTCAAGCGACGTCAAATGCCCCGGTAGGTGTTCTAGACGCAGGCTTAGATTGGGCATTAGACGAAGTAGCGTTTGGAGTGGTTGAAGCTTCAGCGCCTGAAATCTCAACGAGTCCACACGATCGACCTTCAAAGTTGAAAACAGATATGAATCGTAGCAAATCTTATTTTGTGTCCAAATCGGTTGCTTTGGCACAAGCAGTAAACGATGAAGATGGCTGGTTTGACGGTAATTTCTCAACCATCACATCACCCGAACCAAAGCTGAGCTCAATCTCCACTACCTCTGGATCTACGCCGGTGCGAGCGCAGGCAAAGCCTTCAGCTATTAGTCGTGCCAAGTCTGAGTCTCATGTAGAGGATAACCGCCCCTTGCAGTCGTCCTCGGCGATTAATGATGCCGCCAGGATCAAGGCGTGGACAGAGGTTTGTCGCCTTTGTCGTACAGCACCCCTTGATGCAGCATATCGTGATTCAGATGGCTGGACTGCGCTGCACCATGCCACTAATCGCCGACCCCCAGAGTTTCCTGTGGAGGCTCTAGTTCTGGCCCATCCCGATGCTGTGTTTTGGGCAGAAAAGACCAAGGGTATGACGCCATTGCATTATGCCTGTAGATTCAAGGCTAGCTTGGAGGTAATAAAGCTTCTATTGAGTGCCGCACGCAAGGCCAAGTCTGACCACGCAATCCAAGATATGTCTCCTGAAGAAAAGGTGCGCTGGGCTTGCTCTTCAACTTGCAAGAAAGGTCGCACTCCTTTGTATTACGCTTTGAGGTATGATGCGCCCGATGGAGTGATGGAATTGCTCCTAAAACATTACCCGCTGGGAGGAATAAGATTTGACAAGAGTGGGCTTTCGCCCCTTAAATATGTTTGGGATACTGGAAGAAAGAATTTAGCAACATTCCGAGTAGTTGCTTCTGAGTTATGCACGAGTCAAAGCGATTCCAGGTCGGAGATTCCCGTGAATATTCTTTTGGAACGAAGGCTTCTCGGACTTCTTGAGAACAAAAGTTCGGCCGTAAGAGATTTTGCCAAGACCTTTTTGACTGCGGTAAAACTAGTTTGCGCAGCTCATTTTGAACTTAAACGATTCTTATTGTCGGACGAAGATGGTTCTATTTCTATCAAGACCTTTGATTGCAATGCTCTCCCCACAGATGAGGTATTGCACGCATTGACCAACGTAGGTGCATGTCACCTTCACCCGAGTCTGTGGGAATTAGGAGTCATGATCTATGATTACCAAGCAAGACTTTTCGACTGTGATGGCAACCTTCCTTTGCATTATGCACTAATGCCATGTCATGCATGCTCTTGCTTGCACAATGAGGAAGTTAAACCTTCAACGGCTCATTGGGCAGAACATTCAACCGTTTCGACAACTAATGGAGCTCTATATGCATCAACTTGTACTCTTGGTAGTTTGTCCTCTGCCTCATCGTTTGCTCTAGATCAGCCATCCCCTACGTCCTCTGTGAATCCTTCACTTACTCCGATGGTAGTCGCAGGAAGAGGAGAGACATTAGCCATAGGTGTACTATCTTCAGATGACATCGTCCTTGATTTACTCGAGCTATATAGTGCTGGAGCAGAACACAGAAACTCAAATGGAATCTTGCCACTTCATCAAGCTTTGTTGAGTAATAACTATTTGACATTGCATTTGCGGCTCCCCTTCTGTCGGAGAGTTAGCTTCGGATGGCGACGCTCCAACGAGGCAGCCAAAAGTATCGAAGCCCAAGACATTAGTATTGAGTGGTCTGATGATTGGAATCAAGGTAATCAATGGTTTCATGAGCGTGAGACTACCGATCATTTGTCGTCGGGTACAGGTGTCATAGGTCGTTTGGTAAAATACAATCCACGTGCCTTGGAGGAGGAAGACAAATTTAGCAGGCTGTTGCCATTCATGATACCTTCTACATATTATGGCAAGAAACTCGACAGCGATCTAGATCGAAGTACTGAAGAATTGCACGGGACATCCCTATCCTTTGATTTACTTCTGGAATGTCCTGGCCTTGTATCACTTGTTTGAATCTTAAAACTTCCAAATGTAGATGAAGCCAGATAACTTAACAAAGTTGTAGCATAGGAAATTAGAGGGTAATCTTGTTGTAACGAAGGACTATTTTAACTTAGGTTACTCAACTGTCTCAAGAAAACTTCGGGATCTACTAGTTCCGTTGCGCCGTATGATATGTTGCGCCTCTCATTCGCGATCATTTGCAAATTTTGATACTCTGCATAACAACCCCCACCTATCATAAAAGCCACAACCTCTCGAACCGGAGCACGCGCTACGCCTTGTGCCCGCAAATTTCGAACATCAATCTCTCCTTTAACTTTAGGGTCAAGATAAAGGTACGAATCATCCTCGCTGTTAGGCTTTTGCTCACACAAGTGTTCTACCACCAACGTCAAATGATGTTTGTGAATCTTTCCCAACATGGTACCAACTTTTTCTGTCGCCTTGGCGAGAAGGCCTGTTGCCTGATTTTGCGCTCTCGCCATGAAACTAGCCAGCATATCACCCCCAGCATTAGCGCTTTTTGGTGCATCTGACATGCTAAAAACTGTATCGCCCCCGATCATCGGAAAGATTTGCATCGAACGGAGTTGCTTTAGGTATGTTATAGACTTGATTCCAGCATCAAGTTCAGTCGCAGCCAAAAGTTCTGTATCATCTTTATGCGTTTCCCTCAGTGCATCGGAAGCAGCGTCGACGTCTGACGACGGGCATTTTGTCGAAAGACAATAGACGCAGATCAAGCGTACTTTATCTTGGATGTTTTTCTTATTAGAGTCTTTTACAATACTTATCACTTCAGATCTCGCCTTAGCAAGGTCGTTCTTGTAGGTTCCGGTAGCCAGTGTCGACTCTAGTTCATAAAAAGTGGGAATGTCCCGCGCAGCTACTTGATTCATCACTGCTTGTAGTATCGTGGTGTGTATCTCCAACTGCTTCTTTTGCTCGAGAAGTTGAGGCAGGGAATCGACGGCCATGGCTAAATGGTCAGTGCCAGGCTCTTCGACAAACGCGGTTTGCATCGCTTGAGACGCAGATGTTTTCGAACGTACTTCCGATTCTTTTTCAGTGACACGCTGTAGCTCAACCCCGTTACTTTCAATTGCGTCGGGAAATGCGTTGAATTTGTGCTTAGAATAAAAGGGATCAAGATCTGGATCCAAATCGTATTTCTTAGTCTGTCCCTTTCCCTTTTTCTTGGTGCCGTCTTCGTTCTTGTCTTCAATTGTAAACTCAACCCTGTTTGCCTTGTGTATCAGTACATCGTCAATTAAAGCTTGGTATGTTGAAGTGTGTTGTACAGGAGTCACTAAATCTTCATTCCGATCCAAAATAACTAATACTGGGCGAGTGCCCGATCCTTGAGTCGATGTCATTGCACCTTTCTTACGAGCACTCATTAGTGTTGGATGCTCGGCAATGAGGTGGTTGAGCTTCCGGGCTACCATTTCTGGTGCCCCACTTCGAGGACATCTAATGACTGGGACAACGCCCTTAGTAGCTACCACAGAAAAAAGACCATATGCGATCCTTGTCATCTCTCCTTCGATAAAGGATTCGCTGTTTGTAGGATTGTTGTAGAGTACATATGAGTTAGAAATGTTCAAGCTGAATAGCCCCTTCTCGAAACAGACGTAGTCTAGGTACTGGTCGTGAACACTTGCCACTCGATCCAGGGAGCCGGTTCCCGATTCAATAATCATTTTGGCGAAATCCTCCATCAACTCTCGAGAGAGTTTTGTTACAAAATTTATATGCATTCGACTGTAAAGCCCTTGTGCGCAGTCTTTTGCGAGAATAGATATATTTTCCAACGTTGGCTGCAGAAAATAGACTGCGGGAACATCTGGAATTTGCTCCCTGTCAGCAGTGATTAACAGATGAAGTGTCACACCTCGTGCTCTCAAGTCAGATACACTCATTAATGGAGATATGATGGATCGGCAATGAGAGTCGTAGATCATAATCTTCCATTGGTTGTGGGCTGATCCTGCCGGGTAGTATCTTTTAACAGGAGGTGCTCTTGAGTAAGAAGACGACGCACTATCATCTTGGTTAGGTGGGTCAGTGTTCAAAGCAAGCATTCGACTAACTGCCGACAACTGACTCGCTTTAAGTGAAGGAGCACTGCCTTTGATTGCTATCATGTTTGCAGCCGCCTCTCGGCAAACTAACTTCGAAACGGGAGTAGTTTAGTGTTGACGGAAATTGGAAGACTACTGTATCGATATTCCACATTGTACGGACATACCTGTACTTACGACTTGGTCATCATGACAAGCTCTTTTCGCTGAAGAATAACGAGCGGCACAAATCGTATAGCCCAAGGCCCCAAGTCTCTTCGTATGACACGACCAAGTTCATTGAAAGACAACAATATGCCTCGGCTGAAAAATTTGTTGTCACTTGTGAGAAAACCTGCACGACAAAATATTGGTCTCGTTATATAAAAAACATCTTTT
>Ga0075154_10002616_pt1 | contig 11690 bp, 5 predicted proteins | sample JI71714BDNA_FD_70965 | JGI IMG/M metagenome (GOLD analysis project Ga0075154, IMG submission 70965) | Wastewater effluent complex algal communities from Wisconsin, to seasonally profile nutrient transformation and Carbon sequestration -... | ecosystem: Engineered > WWTP > Effluent > Algae... | reverse complement strand
GCGGCAACCGGCTGCACATCGGCCGGCGGTTCGGCCACTGCCTTGCCAGCGCGGGCGCGGCTGATCTTCACCCAGTCGATGATTTCGATGCGGCCATCGCCATGTTCGGCCAGCGCCGTGCAACTTTCCACCCAGTCGCCATCGTTGAGATAGGTGATGCCATCGAAATCGCGGATCTCGGCCGAATGGATATGGCCGCACACCACGCCATCCAGCCCGCGCAGCCGCGCCGCATCGGCCACCGCCTGTTCAAAGCGGCCGATGAAGGCGACGGCATTCTTCACGCGCTTCTTGATATGGGCGGAGATCGACCAATAGGGCAGGCCAAACTGCCGCCGCAGCCGGTTGAACTGCACGTTCAGCTTGAGCAGCGCCTCATAGCCAATATCCCCCGCCCAGGCGAGCCAGCGGTGATAAAGCACCACCGCATCAAATTCATCGCCATGACACACCAGCAGGCGGCGGCCATCAGCGGTGGTGTGAATGGCTTCCAGCGCAATCTCCACCCCGCCCAGGCTCAGCCCGGCATAGGGGCGCAGCGCCTCGTCATGATTGCCGGGGATATAGACGACGCGGGTGCCCTTGGCCGCCAGCTTCAATATGCGGCGCACCACATCATTGTGGCGTTGCGGCCAATACCAGCCACGCTTCAGCTTCCAGCCATCGATGATGTCGCCCACCAGATACAGCGTCTCGGGCTGGATCGCCTTCAGAAATTCCAGCAGCAGATCGGCATTGCAGCCCGGCGTGCCGAGGTGAATGTCCGAAATCCACACCGTGCGGTGCTTCAACTTCGCAGTCGGCAGCGGCTCGTCTTCCGGTTCGTGCAGAAACGCCGGGCCAGCAGGGACCGGCCGCAGCATGCCGGGCAACAGCGGTTCAGTCAAAAAACTGGACAGTTCGGCAATCGGCGTGGTCGCCATGGCAAGGCCCCCGTTCGGCTTCCTTGCCCGGGTGCCTTAACGATCAGTCGTGACCCTGGTGTGTCAGCTTGGTTGCAATCAGGTTGCAGCCAGGCGTTTCTTTTCCCACGCCAGCGCGTGGCCAACGATCTTGTCCAGATCGGCAAAGCGCGGCTGCCAGCCCAACAGCGCCGCCGCATCCGATGCCGCCACCAGCGTGGCCGGGTCGCCGGCCCGGCGCGGGCCAATGTGGCGCGGGATCGCCTGGCCGGCCACCCGTTCCAGCGCGTCCAGCACCTCGATCACCGAAGCGCCAGTGCCATAACCCAGGTTCATCACATGATATTGGCCGGGATCCGCCAGACAGGCGCGCAACAGCAGCACATGGGCATCGGCCAGATCGGAAACATGGATATAATCGCGCACCCCGGTGCCATCGCGGGTGGGATAATCATCGCCAAAGATGGTGAACCGCTCGCGCTGGCCGGTCAGCACATGGCAGGCCAGTTCGATCAGATGGTGGGGGTGCTGGCTGGCCTGGCCTGAACGCAGCTGCGGATCGGCGCCAGCAACATTGAAATAACGCGGGCAGGCCACCGAAAAGCCGGGGTTGGCCGCCACCATGTCTGCCAGCATCCGCTCCGCAAAGGCCTTGGACCAGCCATAGGGATTGATTGGCGCCACCGGCACCGTGACCGGCAACGGCGCATTTCCGCCCGGCCCATCGCCATACACCGCCGCGGTGGAGGACATGACAAACGCCCCCACCCCGCCAGCCAGCGCCGCCTGCGCGAGGCTGAGCGTCTCGCCAAAATTCTCGGCATAATATAGCGCCGGCTGCGCCACGCTTTCGGCCACCGAAATGCGCGCGGCGAAATGCAATATGGCGCCAATGCCATGATCGGCGATCAACTGGCGCACCAGCGCCTGATCCCCGGCGCGGCCCTCAACAAACACCGCCCCATCCGGCACCAGTGAGCGGTTGCCCAGCGACAGATCATCCAGCACCACCACCTTCACCCCCTGATCCAGCAGGGCCAGGGCGGCATTGCTGCCGATATAACCAGCGCCGCCGGTGACCAGCACAGGCGGAAGTTCGGCAGCGGGGATCAGGGGCAGAAGGCTCATGCTGCTTCCTCTACAAGCAAAAAGGGCGGCCACAAAGGGCCGCCCTTCCAAGTTGCGATCCCAACAGGATCAGAATTCCAGACGCGCACCCACGCGCACCGCCCACACCGATTGGCGCTGGAAGTTTTCCAGCACCGGTGCCTGGAAGTTGGAGTAGCGGTAGGACGCGCACGGCGTGGTCAACGACGTGCCGCTGCCCGTCGCACCCAGCACGGTCCCCGTCGCCGACAGGCACTGCACTTCCACCAGACGCGCCTGCTGGGCACGGCCCGGCAGTTCGCGGAAGGCGAACTTGTCGCTCAGCAGGTTCAGGAAATTCTCCATATCGGCGAACACCGTGAACTTGCTGTTGCCTACAAAGGTCGGCAGCTGCTGCGAGAAGTGCAGATTGATCGTGTACCAATCCGGGTTGCGGGCGATACCACGGCGGGCGATCTGGCCCTGGAAGCCGGCCAATTCCGAACCCAGGATGAAATCGCGGAACGCCTGCAGCTGGGCCGGCGTGCCGCTGAACTGCACCCGCGGATCGATCTGGGTGGTCACCGAAGCCGTGCCGGTCGGGATGGTCACGCTGCCCAGATTGGGCACATACAGCAGGTAACGGTTGCCGCCAGTGGTGCCAAACACATTGCCACGGCCGGGCGCCGGATCAGAGAAGGTGTAGCTGAACGGACGACCCTGACGATACAGACCAAAGATCTGGAAGTTGGTTTCGTTGTCGCCAAACAGCGCCTTGCGGTAATTCAGGGTCAGGCGCACCTGATTGCCGGTCTGCAAGGTGGAGGTGGCGATATCCGGCTGGTTGGGATCGCGCACGACGACGTTATACGAACCGGCTGCGGTGGTGCCGCCGGTATCGGTCAGGAAATCGGTCACGCGGCTGCGGGTATAGGCGGCCTGGATGCTGATGCCGTTCATCCACTCCTTCGCCACCGAAAGCGCGGTCACGAACGACACGCCGCCAGTGCGGGTTGTCAGCTGCAGATCGTTGCCAGCGCTGCCGGCAATGCCCTGATAGCGCGGCCGGCCATCCGGCAGGGTGCCGTTGGGGATCGCCCGCAGATCGATCATCGTATAGCTGTTGCGGTTCCAGGTGTGGGCCACATCGAAACGGAAATCCCAGCCATCGCCCAGGAAACCCAGATCGGCGCTATATTCCGCGCTCAGATTGGCGCGCAGCACCGAGTTCATGCGGAAATTGGGGTCAACCGTGTTGGTGGTCGCCTGTGCCAGCGACGACAGGTTGGTGCTGAGATAGCGATTGACGACAGCGTTGCGCTGCAAGCCAAAGCCATCCACATTGTTGAGCGCAGCCGCACCAGCAGCATTGATCTGCGCCTGCAGCACCGGATCGGTGGTGCGGTTGTTCAGATCGGTGAAGGTGCCGGTCGGCAGGCCCGCCGCGTTGAAATCGCGCTGCAGATCGATGGTGTTCAGACGGGCACCATCATTGGCCAGGCTGTTGGAGAACAGCACCAGCGGCACCCCGCCGCTGAAGATGCCCACGCCGCCCGAAACCCGGGTGCGGTCATTGGCCTTCCAGTTGAAGCCAACGCGCGGCTGGAACACCGACACACCATCAATGGACGCCGTGTTGCGGAAGCCATAACGGTTGGTGAAGCTCTGGTTGAAGCTGATCTGGCTGTCATCAAACGAATAGGCGTCATAACGCGCGCCGATCAGCGCGGTCAGATTGTCGGTGATCGCCCATTCGTCCTGAATGCCGAAGGCATAGGAATAAAGCGTGAAGATCGCAGCACCGCCAACAGTGGGATCACCATTGATGGCGTTGGCGAAGGTCACGCGGTTGGCATTGCCGGCCTGGAAATCCGCGATCGAGTCAAAATAGAAATTGCCGCGCGAATTGGGCACAAACACGTTGTTCACGCGCTGGCGCACACCTTCGGCCTGGAACTTGATGCGGTGGTTGCCGGCGTTGTAGCGGATGTTGAACTGGAAGTTCAGATTGTTCGTCGCCAGCGAGTTGGACTGGCGGAAGCTGTCCGTCCCCAGCGTCACGCGGGCATTCACACCGCAGTTGATATTGTTGTTGGTCGGGCCGGTGCCGGTGATGATGCTGGTGGGGTTGGTGCAAACCTGGAACTGGCCAAAGCCCTGATCTTCATAACCAACCTGACCACGCACATAATCACGGTACGACAAGCGCACTTCGGTGGACAGCTTGTCATTCCACTGCGAGTTCAGCTGGCCGGTGTAGACCTTGGTCGCTTCCGTGCCTTCATAGCTGTTCGATTTCAGGCCCACGTTGGGCGAGGTGTTCGAATTGCTCGAACCGCCACCCGGCAGCGGCACCGAGTTGAAGTGATCGATATAGGTCAACGACAGGCGCTGGCCTTCGGCGATGTTCCAGTCGATCTTGGCCGAAATCTTGCGGTCACGCTCCGATTCCTGTTGGAACGTATCCAGCGGATCATAACGATACCGCGTGTTGGTGGTGCCGATGATGCTGTTCACCACGGCACGGTCATCGCCAAAGCCGGCGGCACCGATATTCGGGATGGAGTTGGCAAAACCCTCGCCGTTGATGCCCGAAGCAATCAGCTGGCTGCCTTCGGTCAGGCGCTCATAGTTCAGCGCAACGAACAATTTGTCCTTGATAATCGGGCCAGACGCGAACACGCCATAGTTGCGGAAGGGCAGCGCTTCCGGAATCAAGGAACCGCGCAGTTCACGGCCAGTCAGGCCCCTGCCGCCGATGCTGCCATAGGCCACCGCGTGAAATTCGTTAGTGCCCGATTTCAGCACGGCATCGATCGCGCCGCCGGTGAAATTGCCCTGGCCCACGTCAAACGGCGCCGTCTTGATCGCCAGCTGGCCAATGGCTTCCAGCGAGACAATGCCGCGCAGCGACGGCAGACCGCCCAGGTTCAGACCAAAATCATCCTGCACCGACACACCGTCGATGGTGAAGCGGTTGGCGCGGGCCGAAGCACCGGCGATGGAGATCCCGCGCAGCACCGGATCGAACGACGTCATCGGATCACGCGCGGCCGCATCGCGGATGTCACGGTTGACCGAAGTGATGGACGCCAGATCCTTGGACGAGAGCACCGTTGCCGAACCAGCGGTGACCAGGCCGGACTTGCGCAGCGAACTGGCCACCACAACAATGGTCTCGGCAGCATCGGACATTTCCAGTTCAGCCGTCAGGCCAAAGTTTTCGCCGGCGCCGGCCCGGATTTCCGAAATGGTCTGGCCCTGATAGCCGTCCGCCGTGATGGTGACCGAGAAGGGACCGCCGACGCGCAGACCAGAAGCCGTGAACTGGCCTTCAGCGCCCGTCGTCGCCATCACCCGCGTGCCGGTCGGCACGTGCAGGATTTCGATCTTTGCACCCGCCAACGGCGATCCGGCCTTGCTCAACACCACACCCGAAATGGTGGAGCTGACTTCCTGGGCCTGGGCAACAACGGCCGGAACAACAAGCGCGGCAAGCGCGACGCCAAGACGAAGATGACGCATTTTAGATCCCCTGGGGCTGGAGCGGACGCGATGAAAACTTGACCGCCGGGAATCAGTTTCCGGCGTTTGGACTGTCGCCGCCCTTGCCGGGATTTTGTGACGCTTTTGTTACAGCTTCATGGCGGGTTCATGATTGGTGGATTCGGGGGGCAGGTGTTGCGGGGTGGCAACACCGCAGCGCGGCCAGCGCGCGTGCCGCGCGCGGACTCGCGCAAGGTCGGCCGGCGACCAAAACAGGCGAACCTCAGTTCGCCTGTTTCGTGTGTCGTCCGACGGCGTGGCTCCGCCACGCCTCCTTTCTCTTCTTCCTTCCCTTGCGCCCGAAACGGACTCGGCGGCTCTGCCAAGCCTGCCCCGGACTTGATCCGGGGGCCGTGCCCGCCTCAGGCCGTCAACGCGCCCGCAGCCGGCGGCAAAGCCGCCGAGTCTGCTTGAGGTGTGAAGGAAGAAGACAGAAAGAACGCGGCAGAGCCGCGCCGTCGAAGCTGCTCTGCCGGGCTGGGGCCCGGCAGCCAGCCCGGCCGGCCTTGCGCCTGTCGGCGCGCTTGGCTGCGCCATGCGCGCTCGCGGCACTGCGGCGTGGGCGGTGAGGGGTTCGAACCCCCGACCCGCTCCGTGTAAAGAAGCCGCTCTACCCCTGAGCTAACCGCCCCACGCTGCCGTGCCCCTAACCTCAGCCGGCGGCCCATGCAACGCCATGGTTGCGGGGGCGGTTCGCAACGGCCAATATACCCCCTGCCTGAATCACCCGCTCCGGAGCCTTTTCGCCCATGTTCAACCGGCTTTTCCTCGATCATCCCCGCTGTGTCGGCGAAACCTATGGCGAGCATATGGGCGCCGCCTTTGGCGTGGGCGGCCGCATGTTCATCGCCAGCCTGAAATGCTTCGTGCACGGTCTGATCCCGGCCTTCTACACAACAGCGGGATCGGATGCGATCGTGGAGCTGCACAAGCAGGTGGCACCGCGCAAATATGATCAGCCAACCTTTTGACCTGGCTGACTTTGGGGGAATGAACATGACCGACACGCTGGGCTTCTGCCCCACCCGCCTGGCGCGGCTGGATGCGCATCTGGCCGAAAAATATATCGCGCCGCGCCGCCTGCCCTGCACATTGTCGTTGGTCGCCCGCCATGGCGAGATTGCCCATCTCGGCGTCCAGGGCCTGGCCGATGTCGAACGTGGGCTGCCGGCGCGTGAAGACACGATCTTCCGCATCTATTCGATGACCAAGCCGATCACCTCGGTGGCGCTGATGATGCTGGTCGAACAGGGCAAGATCGCGCTCGACGATCCGGTGCACCATTATATTCCGGAATGGAAAAATCTCGGCGTGTTCGTCGCCGGCACCCACAAATTGGGCTTTCAAACCCGGCCCTGCACCCGGCCGATGCAGGTGGTCGATCTCTTCCGCCACACCGCCGGCCTCACCTATGGTTTTCAGCTGCGCACCAATGTCGATGAAGCCTATCGCCGCGAAAAGATCGGCGAGATCGAAAAGGCCGGCACGCTGGAAGGGATGATCCAGTCGCTGGCGAAACTGCCGCTGGAATTCTCGCCCGGCGAAGCCTGGAATTATTCGGTGGCGACCGATGTGCTGGGCTGGCTGGTGCAGGTCGTCTCTGGCCGCCCGTTCGAGGAATTTCTGGCCGAGGAAATCTTCAAGCCATTGGGCATGGTCGATACCGGCTTCCACGTCCGCGCCGGCCAGGAACATCGCTTCGCCGCCTGCTACCAGCCAGACCGCAAGGGCCGGATCACCCTGCAGGATGATCCCGCCACCTCCTCCTATCTTTCGCCGCCCAGCTTCGTTTCCGGCGGCGGCGGCCTGGTTTCCACCGCGCACGACTATCTGCAATTCTGCCGCATGCTGCTGAACGGCGGCACGCTGAACGGCCACCGCATCATCAGCCGCAAGACGCTGGACCTGATGACCGCCAACCATCTGCCCGGCGATGCCTCCATCGCCACGATGAGCCGCAGCCTGTTTTCCGAAGCCGCCTATGATGGCGTCGGCTTCGGCCTCGGCTTTGCCACCACGCTTTCGGCCCACAAGACGCTGATGCCCGGCAGCAACCGCGACCATTTCTGGGGCGGCGCCGCCAGCACCTTCTTCTGGGTGGACCCGGAAGAGGATCTGATCGGCATCTTCATGACCCAGCTCATCCCCTCCTCCACCTGGCCGGTGCGCAAGGAAATGCGCACCATGGTCTATGCCGCACTGGATGATTGAGGGGCTTGATCACTCAGCGAAAGCCCATTCCAGAAACTCGTCCCAACCCCGAGGGCTGATCCGATCATTGATGGCGTGGGTTATGTCGCCGACATTGAGCGCAAAATGTTTCATCAGGCGATAATCTGCCAAGTCAATGGCGCCCAGATCGTTGACAAATGGCTCAAGATTGGCCGCCTTCTCGCGCCAGTAGCGTCCCAATGCCCCTCGGGCTAAGGGATCACCAATTCTCGCGCAGGGCAGACGGAAAACCCGCACTGAGCGCACAAACAAGTCAGCATTCGCCTGCTGCTTCAGCCAGGCGTGATAAAGTTCGAACATACAATATGGCGAAGCTAGATATTTTGCGCTGAGGATCACGATAATCCGGTCACCTGCCGCCAACCCTTCCATAAAGCGGCGGATACTGTCCCCATTGTCCATCGCAGACTTGTCGCGGATGATCACCACCCCGCGGGCCGCAGCAGCAGCACACAGCGCCTCCACCTTGGCATCCCGTTCCTTGCCCTCCGGCGTATCATCGCCCCAAGCGTAGGACACGAACCATTTTCCCCGAATGGAGGGGTGGTCGCCAAGCACCAGCGGTTCAGCCGGCCTATCCTCCTCTTCGGGCGCGGTCGGAATGGTCTTGGGCAATTCGGGCTTTTGAGTTGGCACCATCCCAAGGGCTGAAGCGATTTTGACCACCTCGTCGGTCATCAACGCCAGCAATTCACTGGCCCGGCCATTGCGACACGATATGACGATCTCGCCGCCCCAGCCATCGACATCCAGATTGGCCTCAATCATGGCATCGGATTGGCGGTTGCGTTCGTAAAACAACACACCAGTCTGCCAATAATCACCAAATATCCGGGCTTCTCGGCCGATACGTGCAATGATTTGGCGGATCAGGCCGTCATGCAGCAGTGCGAAACGCAGCCGGGCTTCCTGAATGGTCTCGCCATGCCAGCGGCTCTCGATCCGATCAGCAACAGCATCCCGCTGCGGCAGCAATTCGGGGGCAATATATTCGGCATCATCATCATGCCGGCCACGCTGATCATGAGTAAAAATAATTCCACAGCTTTGCATCATCGACAGGAACAGCCGCTGCTCATCCAGCCCATAATCCTGCCAGACCTTTTCCGCCACATCCTCGCGGCGGAACCGCCCGCCGGCGCGCTTGATCATCCTGTAGCAATGATCACGATTGAATACGGCATAGATGGCCGACAGCGCCCAATCCTGATCGAGGATGATCCGATCATCAAATAGGCCAGGCCGATGGAACACCACGCCAGCATGGTGCAGGAAATTGAGCAGGCGATCCGGAGCTGAGACCCCGCCACTCAGAGCGCACAAATCCGAAAACTCGTCTTGAGTCAGGCTTTTATATTGTCGCGCAGCCGGCGGCCGCATGGCATCTTCGCTGCGCCACTGCTCAAGTTGGTTCAAGACTTTCAACCGTCCAGCCCCGATCAGCGGAACCCCATAATGCGCTTCTGTCCATTGCACCGCCTCCCCAATGGCCTCCCGCAAGGTGGCACCGCCCAGGCCAGTTTCCGCGCTGAACTCGACAATGCGGCAGGATTCGAAGCCAGCCACATCAAGCCCGGCAAAACGCTGGCTCTGGCGCATGGCAGGTGTGTCACATTGCGTCTGCACCAATATGATCGGATTTTCGTTGCTGGCCAGTTGCCGTACATAATCCACCCAATAAGGCAGCGGCCAGTTTCGATGCAGCAGGCCATCCAGCAGCTGCTCGCGATTGTCCTCTTGCTGCGGGCACCAGCACAATATGAACAGGGCACGTGTGCGCATGAACAGGCTGTGGGTGCCATGATAAATATCCTGCCCACCAAAATCCCACAGGCTGGCATCAATCCGGCCGCCATCAGGCAGAGCCAGTGGGCCGCGCATAACTTCGATGCCGTGGGTGGACCCAATTGACCGGTCAAATGGCATCGGCAGGGCGTCGCTGTTGAGCAACCAACGTCGCAATTGCGTCTTGCCGACCCGGCCATTGCCCAAAATGATGATCTTGCTGCGCTGCAACCGCACAGCGCCGGCGGCAAGATCGGCGAAATACGCCTGGATATTGGGCAAACAATTGCGCCCCCCGTCCGCAACAAGTTCTTCCGGCGGAACCGAGCCAATGCGGGCTTGTTCGGCCGAGACGAATTCAAGGGCAGGCGCATCGAGCAACCCAGAGGGCCATTCGGCTAAACGCAAGCGGCCAATATCGAGATGAGTCAACCCAGCCAGACCCATCAAAGGCCTTAAATCAGTCACCGATGTGCAGGAGCAATCCAGCCGTAGCAGCTCGTTCAAGCCCGACAGCGGCGTTAAATCGGACACCGATGTGAGTGAACAATCAAGCACAGAAAGCAAGTTCAGGTCCGACAGCGGCGACAAGTCGGACACCTGTGTTTCGGCACAATAAAGTCGTATCAGACCGGTCAGGCCCGATAGTGGCGACAGGTCAGACACCGATGTGGAGGTGAAAGATAATTCCTTCAGTCCGGTCAGACCCGACAGCGGCGAAAGGTCAGAAACCGATGTGGAGGTGAAAGATAGCTCCTCCAGTCCGGTCAGACCCGACAGCGGCGAGAGGTCAGAAACCGATGTGGAGGAGAAAGATAGTTCCTTCAGTCCGGTCAGACCCGACAGCGGCGAAAGGTCAGACACCAATGTATGCGAGCACCAAAGATCCGCTAGCCCCACCACACCTGAAAGCGGCGTGAGGTCGGACACCGACGTGTCGAACAGCCAAACTTTTCTCAGCCCGATTAGATTCGACAGCGGCATCAAGTCAGCTACTTCTGTTTCAGAGCAATCAAGCTCCGTCAGCCCGGTCAGTGCCGACAGCGGCGCCAGGTCAAACACCGGCGTGGTAGCGCAATTAAGCTTCGTCAGTCCGCTAAGCCCGGACAGCGGCGCCAAATCAGACACTGCTGTGTAGCAGCAATCCAGCTCCGTTAGCCCGGTCAGTGCCGACAGCGGTGTCAGGTCAGACACCGGCGTACCGAAACAATCAAGCTTCGTCAGCCCGGTCAGCCCGGACAGCGGCGTCAGGTCAGACACTGCAGTGTAGCAGCAATTAAGCTCCGTCAGCCCGCCAAGCCCGGACAGCGGCGCCAGATCAGACACTTCGGTTCGTGAGCAATCCAGCTCCGTCAGCCAATCAAAATCAGCGAGCACCACAAGCGATTCGAGCGCGCCATATCCAGACAGCGACAAATCAGGGCTGCGTGCCTGTCGACACTCAGCCAACAGAATGACTATTTCGGCCCGCTGCTCATCTGGTGACAAGGTTCTGCGACGTTCAATTTCTTCATAATTAATCGATGGCATGACGAATTTTCCCAAGTGGTGCGCGATTTGCGAATGACGACGCTCGACGCCTGCCTTACGAAGCTGCACCACTTGCAAGTGCCAGGCAAGCCGGTCGGCAGGGCGCGAGCGCGTGCATTTCGCTGTCCTACAGGCCGTGCCCCTGTCACCATAAACGGTCATGTGTTGCCGCCATTGGCAACGCCGGAACCATGAAGCACGAGAAAACAGCCAAAAAATCAATCCTGAATCCCGCCGGATTCGTCACAACTGTCAAAACTGCCGCCGTTCCCGGCCTTGCCCGCGCCAAAGAAATTCTCGCCAAGCTGACGGGTTGGCAAGCCGCCGCGCCCGGCCCACAAAGACCGTCAAAGGAGAATGTGCATGACCGATTATGTGCCCCCGAAAGTCTGGACGTGGGACAAGGGCTTTGGCGGCCGCTTCGCCAACATCAACCGGCCGATTGCCGGCGCCACCCAGGAAAAGGCGCTGCCGGTCGGCAAGCACCCGATCCAGCTTTACAGCCTGGGCACGCCCAATGGCGTCAAGGTGACGGTGATGCTGGAGGAGTTGCTGGCGCTGGGTCACAGCGGCGCGGAATATGATGCCTGGCTGATCAACATCGGCAGC
>Ga0075154_10002615_pt1 | contig 11692 bp, 12 predicted proteins | sample JI71714BDNA_FD_70965 | JGI IMG/M metagenome (GOLD analysis project Ga0075154, IMG submission 70965) | Wastewater effluent complex algal communities from Wisconsin, to seasonally profile nutrient transformation and Carbon sequestration -... | ecosystem: Engineered > WWTP > Effluent > Algae... | reverse complement strand
CGGGCGGCGTCGGTGAACTCGGCATAGACTTCGGAAAAATCCATGCGCGACAGGTCGAGCTGCTGGAACTCGGCAATGGTGAATCCGAGGCACTGCTCATCACGCGGCGCCGCCCAGGCCTTGCCGATCTGGGGGCGACCCTGCTCCTGCAGGATGCGGCTGATCTTCGACAGGAAACAGCAGTGGCGCTCGCGGCGCTCGAGACAGACGCCAAGGAAACGCGACGAGCACCAGGTGCCGACATAGGTGCACTCGCCCTTCTCGCGGCGCTCCTTGAGAGCGGCATCGCCGGCATTGCAGCCGCCCACCAGCGGGAAGCCGCGCGGCACACAGCAGTTCTTGAGCCCGAAGATCGCCTTGGTGCAGGACATGGCCTCACCCTTGAAGACGGTGAGGTTGTCGGGATCGAACTCCTTGCCGGCCTGGGCGATGGCGTTCAGCGCCACGGCGGCGTCCTTGAATTCAGTGTTGGGCTCGCGCTCGATCTGGTCGCACTCGCCGTTCAAACAGAAGATATCGCCATCGCAGATCTCGCCCGATTGTTTGGGCACCGGCGGAATTGGGCAGCTGTAGACGCGCTCGACGTTCATGCACGGCGTGTCTTCACTGAGGCAGTTCTCGCGCAGGAAGCTGCAGCCCATGCCCTCCAGCTGGCTGCAATCGCTCATCTGTGTCATGCTGTTGCACTGGTAAGTGCGCGACCAGGCCCAGCAGGGCTGGGTGACCGGAATGCCGTCGATCAGCCGTGTCACCGGATCGCTGTCGGTGCAGACGTCGGGCTGCGCCTCGCATTCGGGATTGTTGGCCCAGGAGGCACAGGCCGCTTCGTTCCGCGCGGTGGTGATCACCGGCGGGCCGATCCAGGTCGGCGTGTGGCCGGCAATTGGCCCGGAACATTCATAGACATAAAGCGGCTCGCCGGGCTCCGGGCACCAACCATCAGGATTGGGCGTCACCAGGCAATCGCCCGGAACCGTGCCGACAAAGGCGCACCCGGTGAACGGCGCGCAGCTGCCGCTGAACATCGAACATTGATAGCGGTAGGTCCTCGTCGCGGTCGCCTCGAGCGGGATGGTGCAGCTGTGCGTTGAAGGGGTCACCGCATAGCCGCTATCGCAGCTCTGCTCATAGCGGCCGGGCGAGGCTTCGCTCGGCGGCAGCGGCCGGCAGACGCCAAGCTCGCCATTGGCCGCGAACCCCGAGACGTAGCTGTTGGGGTCGGCCGCCACAGCGCGGCCCAATGAAGTGGTGTCCCTGATCTCCTGAGAATCGAAGGTCGCGCGGCTGCCGATCGACTGCTGCACCGATTGATAGCCGGGATGCGAGGGCGCCTGGCTCATGGCCGCGGCCTCGAGCGCGGCCGGGCTGCTGTAGTAGGTCTGCTGTGACGGGTTGCTGGTGAACTGGGGGATGCGGCCGGCATCGGGCTGTGTGGTCGCCTCGGCACGGACGCGCGGCACCAAGGTGCGCCCGAACGCCCGGGCTTCATCGCGCATCTCCTTCTGCGTCGGTTGCTGCGCGAGGCCCGGCGACAACGGAGACAGCGCCGCGCCGAAGTGCAACGCGGAAAGCAGAAGAATGACGGGCTGGCGCCACACCACCGCTCATCCCTTCCGCGCCGATGCAAGCCGCCGGGCGAAGACCTTCGAGGCAGCAGCACCCGGCCCGCCGCCGCCAGCGAACCGTTCGAGGGCATAGCCGGCGGTGACATTGCCGGCGAGCCGGTCGTGCGGCGGCAGCGGCGTCGTGCAGCTGAACCCGTCGCACAGCTCGACATCGCTGGTGGTGACCACATAGGTCGGGACGGCGTCGATGCGGAAAGCGCGGAACAGGCGCGGGTCGATGCCGATCCCGCTGGTTTTCTGGCCCTTGTCGACGATCTTCGCCATCGAGGTCATGAAGACTTTCGCGCTGTTGTGCGGCAGGCCCCGAAAGACGACGACGCCGCCGGCGTCGCCCACATCGCGGATCAGCGCGCGCAGGCTGCCGACCGGCATCGCCATGCTGGCAAAGGCAATGAAACGCGGGCCCTGGGTGGCCTTGCTGCCATCGGCAAGCCGGCCGGCATCGGCGACCATCTGGTCGAAATCGAGCGCGCCGGCCGAAGGCTTCGCTCCGATCGCCACTGGCATGCGGTTGCGCATCGCCGCCTCGCGCGCCTGCAGGGCTTCGGCACGCACCGCCTCGCCGCGCCGGCGCACCTCGTCGGTGAACAGCTGCGCATCGCCGGCCTGTTGCTTTGCTTGCGCGCGCAGCCGCCCGGCCTCGACACCCTCGACGGTCTGGGCAGCGGTCTCGAGCGCCCAGGCGCCGGCAAGGCCGACGGCCGCGAGGCAGAAGAAGGCGACGCCCGTCTTCATAGCATGCAGCAATTGCGCTTGCGCCAAACGAGATAGCCCATGTCCTCGCCGACGGCGGGGAGCATGTTGCCACTGCCGGGCACGATGGATGCGCCGCCCATAGGCAGGCAGGCGCCGGGGCCGAAGCCGGGGATGGGCACGGTCGCCTGCACCCGATACTGGCTCTTCTTGATGATCGGCATGAGATCACGGCTGCACAGCGCACCCGGTCCCGACGTGCCCCACAGGATCAGCTGACGATGCAGCTTCGACATGAACCGGTTGAGGGCGAGCCGGCTGCCCTGGACATGGCCGATCTGCGCCGGGATATTGCCGTTCAACGGATACATGGTGCCCTGGCAGCCCGCGCACCAGAACAGCGCGTTGATGGGACCAACGGTGGTCGAGGCCACGCAGTCGGCAGCGCACGCCGCCGTCGCGAGGATGTTGGCGAACACCACGGCTTCCGGGTTGATGAGGAGTGTGAGTTCCGAATCCTGCCAGAGCGGGTCGATCTCGGTCAGATAAAGGATGTCGATATCGCCGGGCTCGAGGCACAGGAAATCCGCGACCAGCTCGAGCCAGTAGATCAGCGGATACATGTACCAGTGGACGTGCCAGCTGCCGTTATACTGCTGTTTGCCGCCGACCGCCGACGGGCCCGCCATCGGCTTGAAGCCGATATCGAAACCGGGGTCGAGCTTGATGCCGCCCAGATTGACGAAGCACCATGGCTTCATGGTGACATCGGCGAGACGCACCGGCTCCCAGAAACCGATGGCGATGCCGAGGCGCGGGATGGGATCGGCACAGGCGCAGACCGGGAGGATGGGGTTATCGGTGTCGGGACGGGGGCTCGGCCAGATCGGAATCGGCCCGATGGTCAGCGGAAACAGGCAGCTCCAGCACACATCGGTGATGGGGTTGACGAAACGGCCCGTGCAAACGCCGGGGATGATGGCTTCAGCCGGCTTGGCGGTGAACAGCGTTGCAGGGAGCAGGAGCGCAGCCAGCCAGACGAAGGATCGGCGACGAACGGGTGCAGGCCCCGGCGGTGGGTCGGCATCGCACCACAGTTGCGCAAACAGCGCCAGCACGCAGAGTGCGCCGAAGATCAGAGCACTGATGACGAAGAGCGCCGCGCCGACAGGCATGAGGCGGTTCGATGGCACCGGGATGGCGATCGCAGCAACGCCCAGGCCGAGCACAACGAGAAAGCCGGTCGCGAAACCAAGCGCGTAGCACCAGCGCAGAAGGGCAGGCGGGGAGCGGCGATGGCTCATTGCAGCAGCTCTGTGCTGTGACGTGTGGCGCAGCAGCAGGTGCCGGGTTCGGCCGATGCAGACTGGATTGGCGTGGAAGAGAGGGGCGGTGGCAGCGGGCAAAGCTGCAGAAGTCGTGGGGGCGGCTCAACCATCCGCGCAATCACAGCCATGTCGCGCTGGCCCGCATCCCAGGCGGCAATGCGCTGCGGGGTCCAGAACGCGACGTCGCTCAGCAATTGCCCGCGGATGTAGCGCCAGAGCATCCAGAAGCCGACAGCCGCAACGAGCGCCGTCATCACCGCGAGCATCGGCCGGCCTTTCAGCGTCATGTTGGTCAGCAGCATGACGATGGCGAGGCTGCACCACATCATCGCCCGCGGCCGCAGCGCCACCAGCTCGGGTGTCAGGGGCGCGGCCGGGCGCAGGGCTGTGCGCGGGGCGAAGAGACGGGGCCATGCCATCGGATCAGCCCTCGCACTGCGCCTGCGGGCCACGCGCTGGGCAGGCGGCCAGCAGATAATCAGCAGGCAAGCCGAGCTGGCGGCGGGCGCGACGCAACCGACGCAAGAGCCGCGCATCCTCGAACGCGCCGATCTCGGCCCAGAGACCCGGATAGGGCGCCATGAAGCGCACGAACCGCTCGTCGTGCAATCCGATCATCCCGCCCTCCGCGCTGCTGCCACCGGCACCTCGCTGACCTTCAGCACCCGGCCATCGGCCTCGACCACGGCCGGCACGGCGCGAATGCCGAACCTGGCGATAAGCTTGCCGTCCTGATCGAAGAAGAAGCGGCGCTGGGCAGACTTCATCCGCTCGAACGGCGAGCCGTTGGTCAGGATCAGCTTGGCATTGAGCGGTGTCGTCGCGCGCAAGGCCCAGGCGACCTGGGCGGGATCGTCGCCATCCAGAAACACCAGGCTCTGCCGCAACGGCACATGATCGAGCGGGTTGATCTTCTGGCCCCTGGCAGCAATGACCCGGCCCTTGTCGTCGCGAATGTCCTGCTCGACGGTGATGGTCGGGTCATAGGCCCAACTGCGCGGCTTTACTGCGCGGGCGAGCCCGGCAACCGGCTTCGGGCGCAATACCCGCGCCTTCGTGCGCCGCACCAGCTCCTTCTGCATTGCGGCGATCTTGCCGGACGCTTCGGCCGCCTTCAGGCGCTGCTCGATCTGGGTCAGCAGATCGGGCTCCATCACCGGAAATACCGTGCCCAGCTGGCCATAGTCGCGGGCGGCCGCCGGCGCGGCTGCCGTCAGGCACACAAGCGCAGAAGCGAGGATGCGGTGCCGGCGCATGTCACAGCACCGCCGTGCCCGTGCCGACGATGGCCGGTTTGCAGACGAACCCGATCAGCGCATAGCGGCTGTCGAACCCGTCCTTGTGCGGCGTGCCGACATAGTAGCAACCAGGGGGGATGACGCCGGTGGGCCCTATCGCCAGCGGCTCACCCTTGCGGCTGTGAGTCTTGGCCTGAGCGACCATACGGCCGTTGATGAGGACGGTGCGGCCCTCATGGCTGACGACATCGCCGGGCACCCCGTAGACATGTTTGCCGAACAGCTGCGGTTTTGCCCCGAAATTGTTGACCAGCACCGGCGAGAGCGGCGGCCGGAAGAAGATCAGGCTGCCCCGGCCTGGTGGCTGCCGCGTCTCGAGCAGAAACGCCCAGTTCGGCAGCGACGGCGAGACGTTGATCAGGAATGCATGCGTCTTCTGCCATTGGTGGAGCGACTGCCAGACGCCGAGCGACAACACGAGCAGCGCTCCGATGCCGTAAAGGCGCATGCGGCGCATCAGGGCTGGCCCGCGCCGCATCGAGGCAGCCGCATCGCTCATTGCGGCGCTTCGAAGGGATTGGCGGGCTGGCCCGGTAGCTCGGTTGCCGGCATCGACACATCGGGAACAGGCGCGGATGGGGTAGCGGGTGGCAGTCCCAATAGCGGTCCCGCAGGTGCAGCCGGGAACTGCGGAGCAGCGGGCGCAATGCCGAGACGGCTGTTGACCGCCTTCATCACCGTCTGCGTGACATCGGGCACGCTGTTGCCGAGCACGGCCTCGGAAACGAGGATGGTGGTGCCATCCTCCGAAATCGCCCGCATCGCAGCATCGATCGCGGTCAGATACGCCTTCGTGCGCGCGGCCGCCTCCTGCTGGTTGGCGCCGCGCCGCGCTTCGGCCGCCACGAATTCCTGCACCATGGTCGCCAGACTGACACTGACCGTGCGGCGATTCTTGAGGATCATCAGTTCGCGGGTCGCCCAGGCCGCCCACAGCAGCATGATGACAACAAGCGCCATCCCGGCCAGCTCGCGCGGGCTGAACCCGCCGAACCCGCGCGGCCGCGGTGCAGGTGGTGCATCGACACGAGGCGATGCCAAGGCCGCATCCGCCAGCGCTGCCCTCTCCTCCGCGTCAACCCTGCGGGCAGGCGCGGAAGAAGGGGTGACGTGCGAGACAGGCGCGCCGTCAAACAGCAGCTCACCGGTGACCGGATCATGGGGTGGCAGCGGGCCGCGCACCAGCGGGAGGTCGGGCTGGCTCATTGGCTGTCCGTTTCGGCAAGGTCGCGCCGGACGCGCTTCACGAACGCCGGCAACCGGAACACCACCAGTGCGAGGGTCAGTGTGCTGAACAGCTGCACCATGTGATGCTGGAAAACGGCCCGCCGGCCGGCATCGGCGTCGAGATAGCGCGAGGTGAGATTGTCGATCTGCATGAACGTCGCCTGCCAGTCGCCGCCGCCAAGGATGGCGAACGCCGCAACTGCGCAGCCGGCGACCGCCAACAGGTTGAGACTGAGCCAGCCTGTGCTGACGAGGAGGATGTAGAGCCCATCGGCGAACCGCCGGCGCAGGCTTGGGGCGGGTGGCGCGGAAGGCGCGGAAGCGCGCGTGTCAGCACCGGGTGCGGCGACCAGCGCATAAGCGGTATCGCGCCCGGCCGGCTTACTCAGCGGCAGCGACATGGGACCCTCCGTTCTGGCCATAAGCGATGCGGGTGATCGCCTCTTCCGTAGTGAGGCCCTCGGCCTGGAATTGCTCGATCAGCGCGAACGTCGCCGGCGAGGATGAGTAGATCGTCGCCGAATATGGATCGAGAACGAGGCGGCCGACCGTCTGAAGGTCAGGGCCCTTGATGAAAATCTCGGAATATTCGGTGCCGTTGCGCTTGAGGCTGCGGATCATGCTCTCGGTGGCACTGTCCATCTCGAGGCGGCCCAGGCGCTTGAAATCGGCGATCGTCTCGGGCTTCTGCTGGAGGATCAGTGTCCAGTCGCTGTTCTCAAGCGCCGCCTTGGCGCCGTCGGACTTGTAATAGTCATTGACCGACTGGGTGGCGGTGGCCAGGCTGCCACCATATTTGCGGCAGGTGCGGGCATAGGCCTCGACAAAATCCGCCATCTGGCCGCCCTTGAGCATCTGCCAGGCCTCGTCGATCAGCAGCATCTTCTTGGTCGACCGATTGGTCTGCACCATCATCTGCGTCGTCATGAACATGATGGCGGTCAGCACCACGCCGCGCAGCTCCTCGCGGCTTGCAAGATCGGACAGCTCGAACACCGTGAAATCCGCATCAAGCTTCAGCGAGGCCTGGCCGATGAAGAAACGGCCATAGGTGCCCCGCGCGGTGAACGGCGTTATGGCGATGCCGAGGTTGACCGCATCCTGGTTGCCGGTGGCAGCCAGATGGGCAGCGACATCATCGATCGAGCCCCCGGTGCCTTTGGCGTCCCAGACGGCGTTGACGGCAGCATCGATGAGCCCGCGCTCGGTATCGTTGAGCCGGTCGATGAACCGGGCCATCTGGCCAACGAGCGCCTTCAACATGGTCAGACAGTCGAGCTTGTAATCCTCGTCGCGCGCGACCCGTTCGGTATCGATCATCGAGAAGGGGTTGAGGCAGAACCCCGAGGCCATGGTGAACTCGATGAAGGCGCCGCCCTGCAGCTTGACGCTGTTCATGAAGCTGCGGCCATCATCGATGACGACGACCTTGGAGCCGGCGCCGACCATGGCGGCACAAAGCTCCTGCAGCGCAACCGACTTGCCCGAGCCGGACTTGCCCATGATCGAGACATTGTGGTTGCCGGCCGCATTCTCGAACGGCGACCAGAAGAACGGCTGCCCGCGCCGGCCGACCAGCAGCATATGCGCCAGCGGCCCACCCAGATACTCGCCCTGCATCGGCGCCAGATTGGCGGCGGTCGAGGACAGCATGGTGCGGAACCGCTTAAGCCGCTCCATATCGTCAGCGAGACCATCAGCGAGGGTGAGCGGCATGATGGTGAGCAGGCCCTGCAGCTGCAGGAAACGCTCATCGACAAGATCCCAACCTGCCGAACGGTAGATGGATTTCACCGTGCGCTCATGGCGATCGCCTTCGCCTTCAGGCGCAAAGATGGTGACACCATAGAAGGCGCGGACCAGCTTGCGCCCTTCGCGCAGCTGCTCCTGCACCGAGCGCCACTCCTGGGCTTTCTCCACAATGCCCGGCATCCAGCGGCCGCCCCGGCTTTCCGCCAGGCTTTGCGAGCGCACCGCCTTGAAACCGGCCTTGGCGGCCGAGGCTTCTTCGTCGGGATAGGTCAGGCACAGCACGGTGGCGGTGGGGCAGGGCAGGCGCAGCTTGTCGGCAAACATGTCGCCGATCAGCCGCGCGCATTCCCATGGCGTCCAGCGCGGCGGATAGTTGCGCACCCCGAAATGCCGTACGTCGAACGTGTCGGGGAACACCTCGCCGACTTCGGCGACCCCATCGGGATCGAAGCTGGTCGGCCGGAAGCGCTCCGTGCGCAACAGCATCCGCGCTTCCTCGATCTCAAGCTGGATGTCGCGGCGGATGACCTGATCGGCGATGGGATCGAGTTCGCTGTACTGGTGGGTGTCGATCTCGCAAGCGGTGGTCGGCGAGGTGATATCGTCGATGAGCTCGATCAGTTTCTGCGGATCGAAGTGCACGACATCGACGTTGATCGACTTCAGCACCGACGCGAGCCCGTCGCGCGCCGCGATGAGTTCGGCATGGCCGGCGCGGGCTGATGTCGGTACGCCGCAGCTGACGATCACACGGTGATTGCGCAGGTGGAACGGCGCGTCCTTCGACAGCGAGTTCCACACGCCATCGGCAAGGTAACGCGCCCGTGCGCGGCCGATGGTCTGGTAGATGCCACCAGCCTCGTAGCGCGGCTTGAACCAGTCGCCGAGGCGGCGGTAAGTGCGGGGGGATCCCCACGACAGGATTTGCAGCTGCGCGCCCGCCGGCAGGCCTTCCTGGAAGAATTGCGCGAGAATGTCGGCGGTGCGCTCGTCGGCACCGACCAGCGGCGGCAGTTCCATGATGAAGCCGGTCGAGGAGGCATTCAGGAACAGGCCACTGTCGGGCAGCCAGGTCCGCCACGGCAGCCACGCCGAGAGCGTGTCGAGGTGGATCGCCGGGCGGGCGCTGTCGGTACGGGCATCCTCGCCGGTCAGCAGACCGGCGATCTGGTCGATGATCTTCATGGCCGCGGCGCCTCTTCGACCGGTGTCGCGGCCGCAGGGGCGAGCACGACACTGCCGTCCTGGCGGGCCAGCGCCTGCAACTGCCGAGCGGCCATCAGGCGGACCTGCTCGCGCGCCACCGCCGCATCCGCTGTGGGCGAGGAGGGCGGTGGCGCGGCCGGCGCAGGCGGCGGGTCGGCAAGCCCGGTCTGTTCCTGTATCGCAGGCGACGAAGGCGCACCCGTGCCAACGCCCTTCGCTTCCGCGCCCCCCGCAGACGCACCCTTGTCAGCCCGTGCCAGTGCCCGGCGGTTGAGATCGGCGGTGGTGAGAGTGGACGGCGCGGAAGAGTCTGGCGGTACGTCAGCGGGCTTGGCCACCGGGATGGTGTAGAATTTGCCCTCCCAGCGCACTGTGCGCATCACCGCGTTGGCTGGCGGGTGCGCCGGCTTCGTGGCCGATCCAGGCGCGGGCTGTGGGCCAAGGGCTGGTCCAACCGCTGCCGTGACCTCGGGTGTGTCGTAATTGCCGGGGCCGCCCGGATCTAACCGCGCGATCGGCGGCGCGGCCAGGCCGGCGGCCGCTTCAGCCAGGGTCAATGGCTGCGCCGCGCGTGACGGGGTCGCGAAATGGCTGATCGAAGCGCCCTGCCGAGGCGCTGCCGGAGGAGACACGGGTTGGGGGGCAGAAGGCGCTGCCGTGACGGCCGGAGCGGGCGGAACCGCCACGGCAGCGCTGCTGCGACGCGCCGCCTGGGCCGCCACAACCTCATCCATGCTGGCCAGCAGCGACCCCGAAGCTGGCGTGGCATGAACGTCAGACGCTGGAACGGCTGCCATGGCGCCGCCTTGCCGCAGCGCCGGCATCCGGCGCGGTTCGGCCGCAGGGCCGCCGAGCGCCTGGGCCCACGCCGTCGGCTCGATGACGGCGTGAGCGGCGGCCTCCTCGCGATAGACGCCGTCCTTATCGATATGGGCCGGGAACACGACGCGCAGCACCCGCTCGGCGGTGCGCGCCGGCGCGGTGGGATCGTCGGCGCCCGCAGCGACGGTTCGCATCGGCGCGGACGGTGGCGGCAGGCTGCCAGGGCTGCGGATCGCGCCGATCGGGGCTCCACCGCCACCGATCGCAGAGAGGGCAGAACCGTCGATCACGGTCATCGGCGCACAGGTGCCGTCGGGCGCCTTGCAGGCAAAATCGCCTTTGACGTTGGAATTGCGAAAGCAGCCGGTCAGCGAAACCGACAGCAGCAGCAGGATCAACGGCGAGCGGGGCATCGGTCAAACTCCCAGAACAAGATCGCAGATCAAGGCGAGCGCAGCGGTTGCGGCCGCCCAGGAGGGGCGGACGACGATGCCGACAATGCCGGCCGTGAGCAGGATGGCGCCGATCATGCCGCGGGCTTCCCGGCCGCGAACGCCGCCAGCACAGGCGCCGGCCGATAGCCGCGCAGCACCTCGCCATCGGCGCGCACGATGATTGGCGTCCCGCTGAACCCATGCTTCCGCGCGAACGCCTCATTGGCATCGAGGCCGCTGGTATCGCAGCGGGCACCGATGGACGGCTCATCACCGCGATAGGCGGCGTGCAGCGCCTTGACCGGATCCCTGGCGCAATAGACGGCCTCGGTGAGCGACCGGCTGCCAAGCACCGAGATCGGGCGCTCCTCGACCGCAACGTCGAGGCGGGCGAGCTCTTCGGACAGCTGGCGGCAATAGCCGCAGCGGAAGTCCGAGAACACGACCAGCCTCGCACCGCCGGGCTTCCCCCAGCGGATCGCACCCGCCTTGGGCAGATCGGCCAGCGGCACCCGCACCGGTATCTGCGACGAAGCAGCTGCCTGCGGCCGCTCCTCCGCGCTGTTCTGCGCCGCGCCCGCCAGCAACGTGTCCGGGTTGAGCTCGAGCAGGCGCGTTGCCGTCAGATCGGTGCGCGCCGCCATGTCATAGACGCGGCCGATGACGAGATAGCGCGCCTCCGGGTCGGTGTAGAACAACGTCTGGCCGGCAACGACCTCGCACAGCCCGGGCAGTTTGCTGCAATCGACGCTGCTGATCTTCGTTTTGGGCAGACGGGTGGCGAGCGCCGCCTGGACGGCGGTGCCCTTGTCGCGTTTGGCGAGTGCCGTGGTGCCGACGACGCCGGCCCCAAGGCCGAACGCGCCGACCATGGCAGCAAGGAGCAACGCGGACGGGGCTATGGAGATGCGGTGCAGCCGTCCTGAAGGTCCGGTCTCACTCATTGCTGCCCTCTCACGTAGACGCCATCGAGAAAGACGATCTCGACATCGATGCCGGTCGGCATCTCGATGATGGGTTGATATTGCTCGGCGCGTTCGATCAGATATTTGCTCACCATATCGGCGGCCTGGCCGACGCCCTGGCCGAGGCCGGCAGTCGCGATCTGGCTGGCGTCGAGCTGCGGGATGGGCTGACCAGGGGCGGCAATCAGCCCGCCGCGGAAGATGGCGTTGGCATTGGCGGTGAAGCCGCGGCCGAAGCCACCGGCGATGCCGGCGATCATTGCCTGGGTGACGAGATTGCCCTCGCGGCTGACCACCTTGCCGCGCACGCCGGTCTTGCCCGCGAAACTGATGAACCCCTTG
>Ga0075154_10002614_pt1 | contig 11692 bp, 7 predicted proteins | sample JI71714BDNA_FD_70965 | JGI IMG/M metagenome (GOLD analysis project Ga0075154, IMG submission 70965) | Wastewater effluent complex algal communities from Wisconsin, to seasonally profile nutrient transformation and Carbon sequestration -... | ecosystem: Engineered > WWTP > Effluent > Algae... | reverse complement strand
AAACTTTCCATCCAAAATCAAGCTGGCCGGCATATCTGTTATAGTGTGCAAAGTATGTTGGTGGGGAATCAATACTTCTTCTCCCATTTGCAATTTCAGATCATATTTTACTCCTGTTTGTGTATTGGTAAAAAGTAACTTAGGTGTAGCAAAACCATCGATAAAATGAAGTAAAATATCATATGCCTTTATTTTTCTTTGCAAGTTGAAACATAAGTAACTCTTGTTTTCTTTGATTTGATCCAACCATTTGAATAGTTTGCGATCAATTATTTGTCTTACTGTCTTTTGGATTTTAGCATCAGCAAACAGACTTTGCAACTTCTCCGGTTTCTTTTTACCTTTATTTATCGTTTTTTCTATGTGCTCGATAGTCATTTCCATACAAGCTTCCACCAAGGCCAAATCGTGTCTTTGCAGAAAATCAGGGATATAAGACGCAGCAGTATCAGGTAAGGCAAGAGCAGTAAGGTAAGCAGGCTGATCTCTATGGTCCACTGTACAAATGTAAGGCACAGGCAAGAGTATGTCCAAGCCTTCCACAGGATTTAAAGAGTAAACTATAACGTATTTTTCAGAAGATGAAGTCATATTTTTACCAAAAAGGCGGCAAAAGTAGGTAATTCTTAAAGTTAAAAGATATTTTTGAAACCAAAACTTTGGTTAATTGTATTTACTCGGTCAATGAACTAAAGATAAATCATACCTAAGATACATTTACCCAACTCTTATCGATCAAGCTTAAAACAAAGTTAAACTTCGAGACCAGCCTTAAAGATTTCTCAAACTCTTATGTGCCATAGCTATAAACCCAATATAGACACCACTGAAGTCAACCATTATAACCAATCCCCTCTAAAGTTTAATACTTTTTCTATACAAATCAGTATAAATTTCCAAAATCAAACTACTTTTGAGCTCCTAACCAAATTTATAACCACATGAGTACACCAAAAATTTTGGTCACCGGTGCCAATGGTCAGATAGGCCGGGTACTAACCCAAGAACTTAGAAGGAAATATGGCCAAAATGCTGTAGTAGCTACGGACATTACCAAACTCGGCGAAGATGTCGAACCCTTTGAATTCTTGGATATCCTCAATAATCAGCGCCTAAGAGAGCTGGTATTTGACCACAAAATCACACAAATCTATCACCTCGCAGCCATCTTGTCTGCCAATGGTGAGTGGAATCCTATCAAAACTTGGAATATCAATCTCAATGGCTTGCTTTCTATACTCGAACTTGCTCGGGAACTGAATATGGAAAAGGTATTTTTTCCCAGTACCATTGCGGTTTTTGGCAATACCACACCGCGTGTACAAACTCCGCAGGATGTACCCTTAGTTCCGTCCACAGTGTATGGTATGAGTAAATCTACTGGAGAACTTTGGTGCAACTATTTTAATCAAAAATTTGGTCTAGATGTACGATCGCTGAGATATCCAGGTATCATTGGCTGGCAATCCTTACCTGCCGGCGGCACCACCGATTATGCCGTAGAAATTTATCATGAAGCACTCAAACATCAGCAGTATGAATGTTTCCTAGCTGAAAATACCCGATTGCCTATGATGTATATGAATGATGCTATCAAAGCAACATTGGACCTAATGGAAGCTCCCAAAGAAAATATCAGCATTCGTTATGGGTACAACCTGGCAGCGATGAGTTTTACACCCAGCGAAATAGCAGCCGAAATTAAAAAACATATACCTGAGTTTGAAATCACTTACAAACCCGATTTTAGACAACAAATAGCAGCGTCTTGGACTGAATCCATCGATGATAGCATGGCTAGAAAAGATTGGAATTGGCAACCTGAGTTTGATCTTCCTGCCATGACAATAGATATGCTTCATCATCTAAAAAATATCCTTTAACCTAAAATTTTTAAATATCTATGCATACTGATAGAAATGCCACCATACAAAGTATCGCCTCAGAACTTCAAGAGCTGAAGGAAGCTGGACTTTTTAAAACGGAAAGGATCATCACTACGCCTCAAAGTGCCGAAATCAGGACTACTGCAGGAAAGGATGTATTAAATTTTTGTGCTAACAATTATTTGGGCCTATCTTCTCATATGGATGTCATTCAAGCTGGGAAAGATGCCATCGATACACACGGATTTGGGATGTCATCTGTTCGCTTTATTTGTGGCACCCAGGATATACACAAAGAGCTAGAACAAAAAATTGCCGCTTTTGTAGGTCAAGAAGACTCCATATTGTATGCCGCGGCATTTGATGCCAATGGTGGACTTTTCGAGCCATTGCTCAGTGAAGAAGATGCCATCATATCAGATATGCTCAATCATGCGTCTATCATAGATGGAATCAGATTGTGTAAAGCCAAAAGGTATCGCTACGAAAATAATAATATGGAAGACCTAGAAGCTAAGCTCAAAGAAGCTCATGCTGCTGGTGCCCGCAGAATACTGATAGCAACAGATGGTGTGTTCTCCATGGACGGTATCATCGCACAGATAGACAAAGTATGTGACCTTGCCGATCAGTACGGTGCAATGGTCATGGTAGATGACTGTCATGCAACAGGCTTTGTAGGCAAAACGGGTCGTGGCTCTGCCGAACATTCAGGAGCATTCGGAAGAGTAGATATCATCACCGGGACTTTTGGAAAAGCATTGGGCGGTGCATCAGGTGGTTTTACTGCTGCCAAAAAAGAAATCGTAGAGCTTCTCAGACAAAAATCTCGTCCATACTTATTTTCTAACACCTTGGCACCTTCTATTGTAGGAGCTTCTATCAAAGTATTAGAGTTACTGAGTGCCAGCACTGCATTGAGAGATAAACTAGAAACCAATACGCAGTTATTCAGGTCTGAGATGACCAAGGCAGGCTTTGATATCATCCCAGGCACCCACCCGATCACACCGGTGATGCTGTATGATGCACCATTGGCACAGCGATTTGCATCTGCACTACTTGAAGAAGGTATCTACGTCATTGGCTTCTTTTTTCCTGTGGTACCCAAAGGCAAAGCACGTATCAGAGTGCAAATCAGTGCGGGACATGAGACAGAGCATATCCATAAGGCAGTGGCTGCATTTACCAAAGTCGGAAAGGAATTGGGCGTGATCTAGGGTATTTGGAGAATTGTTGAATTGGGGAATTGCTGAATTGCTAAATTGGCTTTGCTGATTTGTCGGGAAATGAAATCAAAAAATTAGTATCAATTTGCTTTTATTAGGGTTGCATAACAATTTAGTAATAAAAAAACAGTAATTTTGCCTTTTTAAAGCATAAAAACATCACAAAACATTCATAATGAAATCATTAATTTTAAAAGCAAGTATAGTTTTATGGGCTGGTTTTTCATTTTTAGCATGTAATAAACCTGCTCAGACACCTTCAGCTGCACCTACATCAACAACATCTACTGGTGGAGACAAAATTGTTTATATCGACATAGATACGCTAATCAGTAAGTATGACCTTTATGTGGACAAAAAGGCTGCTCTAGAAGCACAATCAAAAACTGCCGAAGCGGCTTTGGCTGGCAAAATAGAAGCTTTCCAAAAAAGAGTAGGAAAACTTCAACAAGACTTCGGTCAGGCTCAACAAAATGCAGCCAACATTGCTCCAATAGAGTTGAAAAAACTGGAAGAAAAATTCCAACAACAACAAATGAACCTAGCTAAAGAAGAAGAATCACTCATGAAGCAAAGAGATAATGCAGCCATGGAGTTAGATAAAAAGCTTCAAGAAACCCAAAAGGATCTTCAAGACAAAATAGATGATTACCTAGCCAAAATTGCAGAAGAAAAAGGATACGATTTTGTATTAATGCGTGGTGCAGGTGGTAGTGTGATGTTTGGTCGTAAAGCATTGGATATTACACAAGAGACCCTTCGTGTACTTAATGAAGAATATGCTGCTACCAAAAAGTAATCATACCTACAGAAGCTAAGTCTGTTTTTAATAATACAAGGCCACAATACATCAAATTGTGGCCTTTTTTTATGTTTGCAAATATATTGTCCTCTTAGATGTTATTGTTTTGGTGCTATATCGTCTGTTTAACCCGAATTCGGGTATAATGGTTAATATTTTACAGTTGCACCATACTTTAGAGCTTATCTTTAAATAAAAAAGCCCGCTGCTTTTGGCAACGAGCTTTCTAAACAAATTAAATATATCGTAATAGGGAACTTAAAAAATTAAGGAAGAAGTACAGAATCAATCACATGTACTACTCCATTGCTAGCAGGAATATTTACAGCTACTATTTTAGATGGGTTAGGATTTTTATTACCTTTCACTGTAGCATTAGTAGCATTGATAGCTACACTAGCAGTGTTTGCAGTTGCTACATTGCCCGTAGTTAAGTTAGTAGAGTAAACTCTTGCCCCAATGACATGGTATGTTAATATTGCAGCCAAAACATTAGGATCAGCAGCATTAATTGCCGCTTCGTTCGCAAATCCTGCTGCTTTGAAGGCATCATTGGTAGGTGCAAAAACTGTAAATGGTCCAGTACCAGATAAGATATCTACAACTTTTGTTGAACCTTGATTAGCACGAAGTACTGCAGCTACTAATAAAGATAAGTTTGGATTAGATTGTGCAAGAGCGACGATGTTTTTAGTTTCATTGATCAATACTGCATCTATCACATGAATGATAGCTCCATTTTCAGCTTTGACATCTGCGGATGTTACTTTGGCGCCATTCACTGAAACACCACCAGCATTTTTGGTTACAAATGCTTTTCCACCACTTAGCATAGTTACTTCTGCATTATCCTTAGTAGCAATAGCAGATGCAGGTACTAGAGATCCCACAACATGGTACGTCAAAATGTTAGCCACTGCAACTTTATCAGCAGCCTTGATTGCTGCTTCATTGGCAAATCCAGCTGCTCTGAAAGCCGCATCGGTAGGAGCAAAAACAGTGATATTTGGGCTTTTAAGAGCATCAGCAATTCCTGCGTGCAGTACGGCAGCTTCCAAAAGTGTAAAGTCAGCTCCATCCACTACAACGTCAACAACTGTTTTTTTCTCCACTGTAGTATCGTCATCATCACTACAAGATGTAAATGTTAAAAAACCAAAGGCTAGGAATAAAATTAAATTAAATGATTTCATTTTTAAAATATTTTTGTGAATAATACTTTAGTAGTGCATCATTCTCAAAAATAGTTGCCTTTTGTTTAATAATATTTTAAAATAATTAAACAAAATAAAGCTTAAGCTATTCAAATAAATTCTATGGTCATTGCAAAATCATGTTATTCAAAGAGTTACTTCCATAGATTTCGTATCTATATTTAATCCGAATTATGCGTTAGAACTTCGTTATGAAAAGCTAAAATGCAATAAATCAGCTATTTATATTCGAAAAGCGTAGCACCGCTACGGTTACAGAAGATAAATGGGCGAAGCTTCTGATTTGCAGCAGTTTAGCTTTGGAATAGATTTTCTAATGCATATTTCGGTTTTAAAGTTTATCTAAAATAAATGCTGCAGTTTGTCCGTCACCATACAAGTTTACATTAAAATTTATATTCGTGACATCCACACTTTCAAAACTGTGAATGATTTTGTTAATATCTGCACCAGCCAGAGTATTAAATCCTGATTCCACCAATTCTATCCATTCTGTCTGATCTCTAAGCGTGATACAATATTTGCCAAAAAAGAAAGCTTCCTTTTGCAATCCTCCACTATCCGTCAGAACCATATACGCATTAGAAGTCAAAGCAATCATATCCATATAACCAATAGGTTCTATAACAACAAAATCAATTTTAATGTGGGAATTTTCAAGAATTTTTTTAGTCCTAGGATGCAATGGAACAATCACTTTTTTACTTTGATGAATGTAATTCAATGCTTCTACAATGTTTTTTAATCTTTCCAGATCATCAGTATTTTCCTGCCTATGTATAGTGGCCAAAACAAAGTTTTCCGCAGTAATTTTCAAACGAGATAATATATTACTTTCTTGGTTAGCTTTTTCTTTATAAAATAGAGCAGCGTCATACATGATGTCACCGCAATTAAATATTTGAGTGTCAAAATGTCCAAAACCTTCTAGCATAAGATTATTAATAGCATTTTGAGTAGGGCAAAATAGCACATCAGATATTCTGTCAGTAAGTATTCTGTTGATTTCTTCGGGCATAGCCATGTTAAAAGAACGTAAGCCTGCTTCTACGTGAACCAATTTGATATGCATTTTTTTTGCCGCCAAAGCACCAGCTAATGTGGAATTGGTATCACCATAAACAAGAACATAATCTGGATTTTCTATTTTCAGAATATTTTCTATACCTTCTAGCATTCTTCCGGTCATGGCTCCATGTCCCAATGAATGTATTTCTAAATGATATTTCGGTTTGGGTATCTCCATTTCTTCAAAAAAAATATCACTCATATTAGGATCAAAATGTTGGCCAGTATGTATGATTACTTCTTCGATATCTGACCTAGAACTAGCAGCTCTGCTAAATGCCGAAGCCTTGATAAACTGTGGACGAGCGCCTATGATGGTGACAATCTTCATTTTTGAGTTTGGGTTTGGATTTGGTTTAATACTGTGGCAAGCTTTCCAGTTAGACTTTTGCGAGAATATTGATTTATGTTATTGGCAACCGTAGGACTACTGCCTACTCCATGCATATAATCATCAAATTGTTGTTTCAGATATGCTTTTAAACCTTCTTTATCCTGATAATCGTATACAGAGCTAAAACCACTTTCTTGTAGAATATCTGCTGCATCTCCATCTTTAGGACCAATACATAATATGGGCCTACCAGAAGCCATATATTCAAATATTTTGCCAGTCAAAATAGACCTATTATTGGATGTGTTATTAATCATAAGTAGCAATACTCTAGCTTTATTCTGAAAACTAATAGCTTCATCGTGCGCAACGTAGCCACAAAATTGGACCAATTCCTCTATTTGATGTTCATTAATGCTTTGTCGGACTATTGGCTCGGGTTTGCCTACAAGCTTTACTTTTAGATGACGAATCATTTCATGATTTTCCTGTTTTAGAGTGGCTAAGGTTTCCCAAAGTAGAAGCGGATTCCGGGCATCATTCATGGTGCCTATATAAGTAATGCTAAATTCAGAATCCAATGTTGCTTGAGTTTTGGGCCGGTCTGATTCATCAAAACCATTGGTGATTACCACTCTGTTACGATTAGACGTTATATATTCCAAATCAGTAGCCATGGTTTTACCTACAGTAATGATAGCATCACAATGATCCAAAATCCTTTTTTCCATGCGGACATGTCTTTTTCTAGCCCATTGGGTTAATCCTAAGTCTTCAAAAAAATCAATCTGAGTCCAAGGGTCTCTATAGTCAACTATCCAAGGTAAGTGATACTTTTGTTTGATTTTTTCAGCTATTAAGTGACAAGTGTGCGGCGGTCCTGTACTGATGATAGCATCGACATGATGATTTTGCATATAACTACTGATCACTTTAGTGGCTGAACCAACCCAAAGGACACGAGCATCAGGAATGAAAAAATTGCCTCTGATCCATACCGCAATTTTATCTTTCAAGGTTAGCTTTTTACCCTGAGAGAGAAAATTTGGATCTATTTTACTGTCTTTTTTTTTGCCTGTCAATCTTCTGTACCATGTATATGGCTCTATGATAGGTGCCCTTAATATCTCAATATCATCTGGTATTTCTTTACCTATCGTGTTATCAATGATAGGATATTCACCATTTTCTACGGTGAATACTATCGGCTCCCATCCAAATGACCTGAGATACTTTACAAACTTTACCCATCTTTGTACTCCACCACCACCTGCAGGAGGCCAGTAATAAGTAATGATAAGTACTCTTTTATTCACAAAAATTAATTTAATTTAGGTGTGGCTTACTACGGGTTCTTTAGAAGGTAAAGTACTTCTGTATATAACAAATGCCAACATCAACAATAAGATACCCGAACAAATCAAACTAACGGTCTCCCCCATATAGTATGCTTGTGGTTTGAACTCAAAAGATATCTTGTGTTTTCCAGAAGGTACCTTCATACCCCTTAAAATGTAGTTTACCCTAATGTGATCTACAGGTTTATCATCCACATAAGCTTGCCAACCTTTATTGGGACCGTACCAAATTTCTGAAAACACAGCAAACTGATCACCCTGAGTATCACTTTGATATTCTATCTTATTAGGGCTATAAGAAGTCAGAGTTATTGATCCATTTTTTTGCGGTTGAATTCCTGCAACATAATCCTTAAACTCTTGATGAATGATGGCTTCACCTGACGGATCAAAATTAGTCAACGAATCAATCTCAGCATTAGCGTCGGGTACTAATTTAATTTGGTTTACGTACCACGAATTGCCCAAAGCTGCTGGGTTTCGTTGAACTGTTGGGTTATCACCTTCTCCTTTAACAATAAAATATTTTGTGTTTAGCATATTGAAAACGCCCATATTATTGTTAGAAATATGCTTATCTATGATATCTTGATATCTCTGCATTTTTACGGCACTATATCCTCCGATGGTCTTATGAAAATAGGATGTAGATGCAGAATTAAAGGTATTTATAGATGCGTCTAAAACCCTAAAATTAGGATCTTTGTCTTGCAATATTTGTATATCCACTTGTCTAGGTTCAAACTCAGTTTTGTAAGTAGATTTGCTTACAAAATCTCTCTTGTCGAGATACCCTTTGCCTACCTGCACTAAATCTATGAGTCCCAAAACGGAGATGGAAGCAACCAAAACAGTGGAGCTCAATTTATCTTTGATAAAACCATAAATGACACCTGTAGCCAAAAGCAAAAATAAAAGACTGCGCATTGCTGACGAAGACATCATATCTGCCCTTTGTTCTAATACTACATCCTTGATTTGGGCATATTGTTCATCAGCCGCAGTACTCAAATCAAAAAACGATGTTCCTGCCAACCAAATAGTCATACAAATGCCTGCCAGAATACCAAAAGATATATAAAGTGGCTTCAAATATTGAGATTTATCCGTTGTTTTGGATAATTCAGATAAAGCCAAAATACCCAATAGTGGTATAAAAATGGCTGTGACACTTAGTATTGAACTTGGAGCTCTAAATTTATTATACATCGGGAAGTAGTCAAACATCAGTTTATTGAGCAATTCAAAATGTTTTCCCATAGACAATAAAATTGTAAAAATCACGGCCCCTAGTACCCACCATTTAATTTCTCCCTTTACAGAAAACAAACCAAAGATAAATAATAAAAAAGCAACAATTCCAAAATAGGCTGGTCCACTCGTGAATGGCAGTGACCCAAAGTAGGTCCCAAACTGAAAAGGTTGTCTTTGTCCAACTGCTTTGCCCAATACGGATTTGCCATCCAACCACTCACCAGAGCCACCACCTACTATTTTGGGAATAAAAGTAGCTAAGACATCACCAGTGCCATTGCTCCATTGCATGGCATAATCCCACTCCAATCCTCCTTTAGATGCAGATGTTTCTGCTGGAGTATTCAAGACTTGTCCACCTCTCATGGTTGCTTTGGTATATTCATAGGTGGTCCATAACTTTGACGCAGATGCACCTAATGATAGTACGGCCATCGCCGACATGATAGCCATTGATTTTAGAAAAACAGGTAATTTTCCACTTTTTATACTATTGACCAAATGAATGATCACCAAAATGGCCATACAAAGGGCGAGATAATAAGTCATTTGCGGGTGGTTTGCTCCTATATTGACTCCTAAAGCAACCCCAAAAACAGCAGCTCCAACCCAATACCGTTCTTTAAAAATCAATAAGGCGCCTGCTATTACTGGAGCACAGGTCATGATTGCCATCAATTTGGAGTTATGACCTGCTTCAAATAATGTAAAATTATTAGTGGTAAAACCAAACAAAAAAGCCCCAATCATACTGAGCCAAGGATTGACTCCCAATAGTAGCAGAAGCACATAAAAGCCTACCATTCCAGCTATAAAGTATCCGGCAGGTCTAGGAAAGAAAAGTGTAGATGCTTTCTCCACATAGATCAATAAGTTATTTTTAGGCTTTGTAGATATCTGGTAGGTAGGCATCCCTCCAAACATAGAGTTGGTCCACAGGGCCTCCTCACCTGTTTTCTCCCTATAGTCTGTTGCTTCTTTGGACATACCCACATGTTGTATAATGTCACCTTGCCTTACAACTTTACCTTCAAATTGTGGTAAAAAATAGATTATGTTTACTATTACAATAAGTAAAACTGGCAACAAATATGGTCCCAAAGCCTTGATATCGAACTTCATATGTATTCTATTATTTTGTTTCGAGGTGTAATATTACGAAATCTTTTTATATTGGAATAATCATAGCCCCTTTGAGATGAAAATTTAACAAACTATTCTCGGAGTTTTTGCATAAAAAAAAGGACAACACCCTTCGATGCTGCCCTCTTAAAAGTGGCTTTATGTTTTTACTTTGAATTTATTTTCTCTCTGCGACGACCAATTTTTGGGTGTATGACTGATCTCCGGATTGAAATTGGACGATATATAACCCGTTCTTCATGGCAGAAATATCCATATTGAATGTTGGAGTCGATATATCACTGCTCAGATATTGAGAAACAACTTGTTTTCCCGTGATATCATTGATCGTTAGCAATCCTTCATGGTGCTCTCCAAAAGGGACAATCAAAGATATTTCGCTGGTTGCAGGATTAGGAAAAACTAGAAATTCATCATTAATAGCTTCTTCTACAATCTCCTCATAATCTCCTATAGATCTAAATATATTAGCACTTCTTTGAGCTAAAAGCGTATAACATGCTGTACTATTTGCTCCATTATAGCCATAAATTTTTACATAATAAGTGGCCGAATTTGATGTGGTATTATGTTTTACCAGTTCATCATTGAGAGCATCATTTTCTGATTTCATGATAAAAGTATTATTTCTGTACAACTCCATGTCGTAGTCATTGGGTAGATTGGTCATGGTCACTTGCACATTTCGTTGGCTAGAACTGCTACTAAACTTAAACCAATCCACATCTGTAGCACTGGAGATCCTCGCAGTAATTGCAGTACCCAAAGGAGCCGTAGCTGAAGTATTCTTTGTATTATTAGATTCGTAATTATCAGGACAAGTAGTAGAACCTGCTGACGTAGTAAAATTAACTACGGTGGAATAGCTACTGGAGGCGCCTGAGCAATTAGTACGTACTCTGGTATTATATGTAGTCGAAGCAACAAGGCCTGTCATACTTGCTGTTGTACCTGTTCCACTCGCGCTTGTCCAGGTAGTAGCACTGCTCGCTTTATACTCAAATGTATAGTTTACAGCACCGGATACCGCAGTCCATGATGCTGTTGCCGATGTTGTGGTAATGTTGCTTACGGCTAGATTAGCGGGTGCATTACAAGTACCACCACCTGATGGAGGCATACAACCAGGAGATGATTGCAAACTTGCTCTACTACCACTACCTTCTAATACGGCTCGCATTCTTGCTTTTTGACCAGCAGAAAACATGTACATACAGGCATCATCTGTGTAATCCATATAATTCATGGTCATCTCTACAGGAGCACCACTACAGGTACTATAATGTGGATGAGCAGGGCAGCCTCCATTAGATGTATTGTGAACAGGAGTATCTGAAACTAGATCACTGCCACAAGTAGCATCACCCCAAATATGTCTTAGATTGAGCCAATGACCTACTTCAT
>Ga0075154_10002613_pt1 | contig 11696 bp, 13 predicted proteins | sample JI71714BDNA_FD_70965 | JGI IMG/M metagenome (GOLD analysis project Ga0075154, IMG submission 70965) | Wastewater effluent complex algal communities from Wisconsin, to seasonally profile nutrient transformation and Carbon sequestration -... | ecosystem: Engineered > WWTP > Effluent > Algae... | reverse complement strand
AATATGGCACCGCATCTGATGGAAATGGCCATGGGCCGGGTGATGGCCTGGATGCAGGAGCATGGCCGGGTTTGAACCCCGGCCGCCTGATTGCACCCAATTCGCTCATGCCGAGCTTGTCGAGCCATGCACGAAATGCGGTGCGTGCCTCGACACGCTCGGCATGAGCGGCTTGTTCAATGTGACTGAACGACGTTCAAACCGTCCTCAGGCCCGCGCCGTGCCCGCACTCGCCCACAGCCGGGCGATGACGCCGCGCAGCGTGGGGTGGTTGCCGCCGTGATAGGCATTGCCGGCCGGCAGTTCGGCGGCGAGGCGGCGATGCGCTTCCGGCAGGGCGTGATAGGGCAGGCCGGGCAGCAGATGGTGCAGCGCGTGGTAACGCAGCCCAACCGGCGCCCACAGTTCGGGCAGCATGGCCGGCGGCGGCACATTCACGCTGTCGAGATATTGATCGGTGATGCTCATCACCTTGCCGTCATTTTCCCATAGATGTGCGGCCAGGGTGCGGATCTGGTTGATCACCATGCTGGCCGACAGCACTGCCAGCCAGATGCCGAAGGCCCGCAGCGGGATGAGGCCGGTGGCAACGGCGGCGAGCACGGCGATGACGAACAGGCTGGTCGCCGCCTCCATGACGGTCCAGCGCGTGGCGGCCGGGCCGGCGGGCGGATCGCGGCGGAAATCGGGGTTGATCGACAGTGCCGAAAAACGCGCCCGCACAAAGGCGCGCACCGGCGGCAGCAGCGACAGCGGCGCCAGCAGGCCCCAGCGGATGAGCAGGCCAATGGGGCCGAGCGCCGCCACGGCCACGAACAGTGGCAGGCTGAGCTTGGGCTTGAGGGCCAGCGCCATATATTCGGGATCGCGCACCGTGCCATAACGGTTGCGGGCGTGGTGCAGATTGTGGACGCCTTCATACATGAAGCTGGGGATCATCAGCGGAATGCCGGCCACGAGGTTCCAGCCCAGGCGATAGCCCGGCACCGAGCTGTCTTTCATATGGGTGATTTCGTGGATGAAGCTGCCCAGGCGATAGAGGGCGAGCACGGCGACCACGGCCAGCGCGGCGGTGGCGGCCAGCGGCAGGCCCGGGTTCAGGATCAGGGCGGCCAGCGCGCCCCAGCCCAGCAGCGCCGAGCCCGCAGTGTCGGCCCAATAGATGGCGGGCTTGTAGGCGCTCAGTTCGCGACCGAGCGTGGCGGCCAGCTTGATCATGGCCACGTCCTCACCGGCCAGCGCGCCGCCGGTGGCGGGCGGCGGGGCGGCGGAATCGGCACGCAGGGCAGGGGCAATCATGTTCATGACGTCGCTTATCGCAGAAGATTGCGACCCGATAAGGGCAGAAAGCGGGCGGGGAAAGTCCGGGAAATGCCGCAGTTGGCCAAGCCGGCTGGCGGCGGGCGGTTGCACAAAACAGCACCCGTCATGCTGAACTTGTTTCAGCATCCATGGGCTTGCAACTTCACAAGCACGCTTGTCGGGGCATACTCCCATGGATGCTGAAACAAGTTCAGCATGACGAGGATTTTTGGAGAGTGCCGTCTCAAATCGTCCGCGACACCACCAGCTTCATGATCTCGCTGGTGCCGCCGTAAATTCGCTGCACGCGGGCGTCGCGCCACAGCCTCGCGATGGGATATTCGTTCATGTAACCGGCGCCGCCGTGCAGCTGCAGCGCTTCATCGCACACCCGGCCTTGCAGTTCGGTGTGCCACAATTTGGCGGCGCTGGCTTCGGCGTCGGTCAACTTGCCTTCGATCAGGCGTTGCAGGCCCCAATCGATATGGGCCCAGCCCACCTGCAGTTCGGTCTTCAGGCCGGCCAGGGTGAACTGGGTGTTCTGGAAATCCCACACCGTCTTGCCGAAGGCCTTGCGTTCCTTGACGAACTTCACCGCTTCATCAAAGGCGCGCTGGGCGCCGGCCTGGGCGGAGATGGCGATAGAGAGGCGCTCCTGCGGCAACTGGCTCATCAGATAGATGAAGCCCTTGTTTTCCTCGCCCAGGCAATTGGTCATCGGCACACGGACATCGTTGAAGAAGAGTTCCGACGTGTCGGCGCTGTTCTGGCCGATCTTGTCGAGGTTGCGGCCACGGGCGAAACCGGGGGTGTCGGCATCAACCAGGATCAGGCTGGTGCCCTTGGCGCCCTTTTCGGGATCGGTCTTGGCGACAACGATGATCAGATCGGCGTTCTGGCCGTTGGTGATATAGGTCTTGCTGCCGTTGATGACATAATGATTGCCGTCCTTGCGGGCGGTGGTCTTGATGCCCTGCAGGTCGCTGCCGGCGCCGGGCTCGGTCATGGCGATGGCGGTGATCACTTCGCCGCTGATCATCTTGGGCAGATATTTGGCCTTCTGCTCCGGGCTGCCATAGGCGACGATATAATCGGCGACGATGTCGGATTGCAGGGTGATGCCGGCCGAGGAACCGGCATAGGCCAGTTCTTCATCGATGATGGCGTTGTACCGGAAATCGAGGCCCAGGCCGCCATATTCCTCCGGCACGCCGGGGCAGAGCATGCCGGCATCGCCGCAAGCCCGCCAGAAATCGCGGGAGACCAGCCCCTCTTCCTCGAAGCGGTCGAGATTGGGGATGAGTTCCTTGTCGAACACCTTGCGCACCGTGTCGCGGAACGCGGTTTCATCGGGGCCGTAAACGCGGCGGTCGCTGGTTTCGAGCATGGTCTTCCCTTTGCGAAGTGGTGGTTGCACAGGCTTTATGTGGCCAGTGCACTACGCACGTCACCTGTCTTGCAAGAGAGGGCGGCAGGGTGCCACAGTGGCGGCCATGAAACACGCCCTGCTTATCGCCACCCTGCTCGCCGCCACGCCTGCCTTGGCATTGGATGATCCCATGCTGAAGCGCGCCGAGGCAGTGTTGAAGCGCCAGCCGATCATCGATGGCCATAATGACTGGCCGGGGGCGCTGCGCGGCAATTTTGGCGAGGGCTGGTGGCAACAGGATCTGAAGGCCGACAGCCGGCTGTTCAAGAAGCCGTTGATGACCGACATTCCGCGTCTGCATGCCGGCCGCGTGGGCGGGCAATTCTGGTCGGTCTATGTGCCGGCCAGTGTCACCGGGCCGGCAGCGGTGAAGGCCACGATCGAACAGATCGACATCGTGCGCGGCTTTGTGGGCAAATATCCGGCCGATTTCGAGCTGGCCGGCACGGCTGCCGATATCCGCCGCATTCAGAAGACCGGCAAGGTCGCCAGTCTGCTGGGCGTGGAGGGCGGCAGCCAGATCGACAACAGCCTGCCCGTGCTGCGCATGTATCACGCGCTGGGCGTGCGTTACATGACGCTGACCCATACCAGGCACAATGACTGGGCCGACAGCGCCAATGAATCGCCGCGGCCGCAGCCGCTGAGTGAGTTTGGCAAGGCGATCATTGGCGAGATGAACCGCATCGGCATGCTGGTCGATCTGTCCCACGTCTCGCCGGCGACGATGAAGGCGGTGCTGGGCGTGACCCGGGCGCCGGTGATCTTCAGCCATTCATCGGCGCGGGGGCTGGCCGATCATGTGCGCAACGTGCCCGATGATGTGCTGCCGTTGGTGAAGGCCAATGGCGGGGTGATCATGGCAACCTATGTGCCGGGCTTCATCAACAGCGCCCGCCAGGCCTGGGAAGCGGCGCGCGCCGGGGAACGGCAGCGGTTGCTGGCGCTGTATATCGGTGATCTGCCGCGCCAGGGGGTGGCGATGGCGGAATGGGATGCGAAAAACCCGCGCCCGCCGGTGGGGATCAAGGATGTCGCCGATCATATCGATCATCTGGTGAAATATGCCGGCATCGATGCTGTGGGCATTGGCGGCGATCTGGATGGGATAGAATCGACGCCCACCGGGCTGGAGGGCGTGGAAACCTATCCGGCGCTGATTGCCGAGCTGTTGCGCCGGGGCATGAGCGAGGCCGATGCCGAAAAGATCGCCGGCGGCAATCTGCTGCGCGTGATGGAGGCGGCCGAAAAGGTGGCGGCCAGCATGGCGGGCGAGACGCCGCCGGATGTGAAGCCTTAGGTCAGCGCCGCGATGACGGCTGCCACCTGATCTGCGGTTGACCACGCGGCCGGCACGCAGATCGCATTTTCCTGGGCTGATGGCGGCTCCAGAATGGCGAATTGGCTGGCGGTCAGGCTTGGCGGCCAGAAATGATCGGGCCGGGCGGCGGCGCGGGCGAGGGCAAGGCCAGGCGTGATGTTGATCTGCACATGGCGAACGGCGGGGTGCGCGGCACCAAGCCGGTCGCGATAGGCGCGCTTGAGCGCCGATACGCTGATCACGCCGCCGCCGGTGCCCCACGCCGCCAATTGGGTGGCGCAGGCCTCCAGCCAGGGTGCCCGATCCGCGTCGTCCAGCGGCTGGCCGGCGGCCATTTTGGCCCGGTTGGCCGGCGGGTGCAGATCATCGCCCTCGCACAGTGGCAGATCAAGGGCAGCGGCCAGCGCCGTGGCGAGCGTGGTCTTGCCGCAGCCGGCGACCCCGCCAATCACCAGCAGCGGGCGCGTCAAGGCCGATTCACGGCTGATCGGGCTCGGCTCCGGGGGCCAGATCGGCGGCCATGGCGCTGAGCAGTTGCTGGCGCTGGCGCTGCGCTGAGCGGTTCATCTGTACGCTGTACAGGCCCTTCACAAAGGCCCGGTCCCATTCTGAAAGGCCGGCTGGCTGTTTGCCCGGCGTGAACAGGCCAAGCACGCTGGGCACGCCGGGATCGCCCAGCGGCGGGCGCATTGGCGCGATCATGACCAGCCCGACATAATCGGCCAGTGCATCCAGCGACACGCCCGTCGCCAGGTTCACATCGACCACGGCGATGCCGGCCTGCGCCCATACCGACAGGTTGGTATCAATCAGGCTGCTGCTCGTCCTGTTGGTGCCGACTGCGTTCGGGCCGACCGGCAGCGTTGTGCCGACATTTGAACTTCCCAGCGCCCCCGCATCGGGAGTGCCAATCCCGCCGCCAGAACCGACTGGCCCCAGCAAATGCCACCATCGCACTGGCAGGGTCTGGCTGTCGAGCGCCGCATAGAGCCGGGGATGAAAGATTGGCAGCGAGAGCCGCTTTCTGGCGCGCACCTTGGTGAAGAGACCGCGCGCATCGTCGGTGAAGGCAACAATCAGGTTGGCCCGCCGACAGGAAGGCCTGGCTTCCAAGCCGGCCAACGATACGACGGCGGCGATTCGCTGCCGCACTTGCGCGGCCACGCTGCGATCCGGAATGCCGATTATCCGAATGCAGATCGGGCCACGCCAACGGCTGTACTGGTCAAATTCGGGATTGGGTGGCAGGCCGGCCTTCACAAAGGACAGTGCCTTTTGCCGCGCCACTTGTGGTGTCAGCCGTTCGGCTTCTACCGTGATCACTGGTTCCGCGCCGCGTGCGGGCGCCGTGAAGGCGAGTGCGCAAGCCAGCAAAAGCAAGGATCGGCCGCAAAGCATTACAAACGTGTAATATCATTGGTTCGAATTGCTTGCAATCCCTCACGGCTTGCGCCATACGCGCCGCTTCGCCGTGCCGGGCCTGCTTGGTGCGGTGGACGACGCAAGCCGGAGGGATGCGGGCATGGGGCCCCATCAGCGATCGGCACTGGAGAGTGATATGCCGTTTTACGAGCATGTCTTCCTGGCGCGCCAAGATCTGACAGCAGCTCAGGTCGAAACGCTCACGGAAGGCTTCACCAAGATTCTTGCCGATGGCAAGGGCCGGGTGGCAAACAATGAATATTGGGGCCTGCGCACGCTGGCCTATCGCATCGCCAAGAACCGCAAGGCCCATTATGTGATGCTCAACATCGATGCCCCGGCTGCGGCCGTGGCCGAGTTGGAGCGCCAGGTCGGCCTGAACGAAGACATCATCCGCTTCATGACCGTCCGGGTTGAGGCGCTGTCCACCGAACCGTCGGCGATGACCCGCCGCAGCGACCGCGCCGAGCGTGGTGACCGCGAAGGCGGCCGTGATGGTGCCCGCGACGGCGGCCGTGAAGGCCGCAGCGAGCGTCCGCGCCGCGAACCGCGCGCAGCTGGTTAAGGGGAGGCCAATATGGGACGTCCATTTTTCCGTCGTCGCAAGTCGTGCCCCTTCTCGGGCCCGAACGCGCCAGCCATTGATTACAAGGATGTGCGCCTGCTGCAGGGTTTTGTCTCCGAGCGTGGCAAGATCGTGCCGGCCCGCATCACGGCTGTTTCCGCCAAGAAGCAGCGCGAAATGGCCAAGGCCATCAAGCGCGCCCGCCACCTGGGCTTGCTGCCCTATCTGGTGAAGTGAGGAGCGCTTACCCATGCATGTGATCCTGCTTGAACGCGTGGAAAAGCTGGGCAGCATTGGCGATGTCGTCAATGTGAAGCCGGGTTTTGCCCGCAACTTCCTCTTGCCGCGCGGCAAGGCGCTGCGCGCCACGGAAGCCAACAAGGCCCGGTTTGAACAAGACCGCGCCCGCATCGAAGCCGACAACGCCAAGCGCCGCGACATCGCCCGCGCCGAAGCCCGCGAGATCGAAGGCGCCAGCGTGGTGATGATCCGCGCTGCCTCCGGCACCGGCCAGCTCTATGGTTCGGTCGCTGCCCGCGATCTGGCCGAAGCGCTGACCAACGGCGGCCACAAGGCCCACAAGAACCAGATCGTGCTGGATCGTCCGATCAAGACGCTGGGTGTGCATGATGTGAAGGTTGCCCTGCACCCGGAAGTGGTGGTGCTGGTGACCGTGAACATCGCCCGTTCGGCCGAAGAAGCCGAACTGCAGGCCAAGGGTGTTGACGTGGCGGCCACGGCCGAGCGCGAGGAATCGGGCTTCACCGAAGCCTTTGATCCGGGCGCCGAACCGGGCACGCTGCCGGTGGACGACGCAGCCGAAGGCTGATCGCCGCCTGTCGCTGAAAAATCGGGGCCGTCAGCCTGTGCTGGCGGCCCCTTTTTCTTGCCCGCACCCCCGCTTGCCCTTATGGAGCCGGCCATGACCGATACGCCCGAGACCCCCGAAGCCGCCGCGCCTGTTACGGACAGCCCGCCCGATCGCCTGTCGGTGAACCCGCGCAGCGAATTTCACGATTGGGATCTGCTCAGCCGCGGCGTGGGCATCAAGTTCAACGGCGTCGAGCGCACCAATGTCGAGGAATATTGCATTTCCGAAGGCTGGATCCGCGTTGCCGCCGGCAAGAGCCTGGATCGCAAGGGCAATCCGCTGACCATCAAGCTGACCGGCACGATCGAGGCCTGGTACAAGAGCTGAGGCCTTGCATCGCCGCCGGCTTGGCCTGACAAACAGCCATGGCCGATCTGTTCGCCACTGACGCCGCCGCCACCACCAGCGCCCCGCTGGCCGAACGGCTGCGGCCGGCGACGCTGCAGGACGTGGTGGGCCAGGATGCGTTGACCGGGCCGGATGGGGCGATCACCCGTATGGTGGCGGCGGGCAGCCTTTCGAGCCTGATCCTGTGGGGGCCGCCCGGCACCGGCAAGACGACGATTGCGCGGTTGCTGGCCGATGCCTGTGCCATGCGCTTTGTCGCCATTTCGGCGGTGTTTGCCGGTGTTGCCGACCTGAAGAAATTGTTTGGCGATGCCCGCGAAGCCGCCCGCACCGGCCAGCGCACCTTGTTGTTTGTGGATGAAATCCACCGCTTCAACCGGGCGCAGCAGGATGGCTTCCTGGGGCCGATGGAAGATGGCACCATCACCCTGGTGGGCGCGACCACGGAGAACCCCAGTTTCGAACTCAACGCCGCCATCCTGAGCCGCGCCCGCGTGCTGATCGTCAAGCGGCTGGACGAGGCGGCGCTGGCTGCGCTGCTGGCCCGGGCCGAGGCGCTGGTGGGCCGGGCGCTGCCGGTGACCGACGAGGCCCGCGCCGCGCTGATCGCCAGTGCCGATGGCGATGGCCGCTTCCTGCTGGGCCAGGCCGAAACCTTGCTGGCAATGGGTGATGGGCCGGCCATGGATGCAGCGGCGCTGGCGGCCTTTCTGCACCGCCGCATGCCAGTGTATGACAAGGACCGCGAGGGCCATTACGGGCTGATTTCGGCCCTGCACAAATCATTGCGCGGGTCTGATCCCGATGCCGCGCTCTATTGGCTGGCGCGCATGCTGGTGGCGGGTGAGGAGCCGCTCTATCTGCTGCGCCGGCTGGTGCGCTTTGCCAGCGAGGATATTGGCCTGGCCGACAGCAATGCGCTGCGCGTGTGCCTGGATGCCAAGGATGCCTATGATTTTCTGGGCAGCCCCGAGGGCGAATTGGCCATCGTCCACGCCTGCCTCTATCTGGCGACCGCGCCCAAATCCAATGCGGCCTATGTGGCCCAGAAGGCGGCGATGAAGCTGGCCGCGAGCACGGGATCGCTCACGCCGCCGGCCCATATCCTGAACGCGCCGACGCGGATGATGAAAGAAATGGGCTATGGCAAGGGCTATGCCTATGATCATGATGCGCCGGACGGGTTTTCGGGGGCGAATTACTGGCCGGATGGCATGGCGGCGGCCAGCCTCTACACACCGTCGCCGCGCGGCACAGAGGCGCGCATCGCCGAGCGGCTGGCCGAATGGGCGCGGCGGCGGGCGGCCGTGCGGGGCGGCACATGACCTGGGATGAGGTGGTGGCGCTGGCGCTGGCACTGCCGGGTGCCGCGCGCGGCACCAGCTATGGCCGCGACGCCGTGCTGGTGCGCGGCAAGATGTTCGTGGTGATTGGCAAGGAACCCGATCATTTTGTGCTGCGGGCCGGGCTGGACGAGGTGGAGATGCTGATGGCCACCGATCCGGCCTGTTTCTACCAGACGCCGCACTATGCCGGTTGGCCGGCCGTGCTGGTGCGTCTGGCCAGTGCCGATGCGGAGCGGATCGCCGTGCTGGTGGAGCGCGCCTGGGCCGGCCATGCCTCTGCCGCGCAGCGCAAGGCCCGCGGTTTGTGAGATTCACCCGCTTTGTCGGCATCGACTGGTCGGGCGCGAAGGGCGTGCGGCATGCTTCGGTGCAGGTGGCATGGTGCGAGGCGGGTGATGCGGCGCCGCAATTGGTGCTGCCGGCATCGGGTGTGTGGTCGCGCCTCGCGGTTCTTGATTGGCTGGGCGGCCTGTCGGGCGATGTGCTGGTGGGGATGGATGCCGGCTTTGGTTTTGCTGCGGTGCCGCCCTTTGATGCGCCTGCGCGCGATCTGTGGGCCGAAGTGGAGGCGGTGTGCGCTGGCGAGGAGGATCTGGGCGGACACGGCTTCATCCAGCACCGGCGTGATGCCTTCTGGCTGGGTGCAGCAGACGGCCCGCGTCACCTGCGCGCGCACCTGCGGGTGACGGAGCAGGTGTACAAGGCGAGCGGGTTGGGCGTGCCCACGTCCAATTTCGTGCTGTTGGGCGCATCCCAGGTGGGCAAGGCGACGCTGAGCGCGATGCGGCTGCTCAACCGGCTGGATTGGCCGGTGTGGCCGTTCGATCCGTTGCCAGCTTCAGGCCCGGTGATAATGGAGATTTATGCTCAGGCCTTCGCCCGGCTGGGCGGCTTTCGCGGCAAGCTGCGCGATGCGGACAGTCTGAACGCGGCGCTGGCCTGCCATGGCAGCCAGCCACTGCCGCCGGCGTTTCCGGGCCATTTTCCCGATCATGTCGGTGACGCCATCGTGACGGCGGCCGGCCTGCGCGCCATTACGCACCAGCCGCAGTGGTGGCAGCCGGCCGCACTCACGCCGGCGGTTGCCGTCACGGAAGGCTGGACCTTCGGGGTGGTCTAACCCCTGCGGGCCCGCTAAGGGAGGCAGGATGGCTTCCCAATTCAACCATCTGTTGCTGGTCGCCGTTGGCGGCGGACTTGGCACGGCGCTGCGCTATGGCGTCGGGCGCTGGGCGATTGCACTGATGGGGCCGGGCTTTCCGTTCGGGACCTTCGCGGTGAACATCATCGGCGGCTTCCTCATGGGCCTGCTCGCCGGCTGGCTGGCGCGGCTGGGGGACAGCGGCGAGGAGCTGCGCCTGCTGCTTGGCGTGGGCGTGCTGGGCGGCTTCACCACCTTCTCGGCGTTCAGCCTGGAAATTTACAACATGATCACCCGGGCCGAAATCGCGCTGGCGGCGGCCTATGCGGTGTCCAGCGTGGCCGGCAGTGTGCTGGCGGTGCTGGCCGGCGTGTGGCTGATGCGAGGACTGGCCTGATGCCAACGGCAACCATCACCGAGGATGACGACGGTATCCGCCTGGACCGCTGGTTTGCCCGCCATGCCAAGGAGATCAGCTTTAACATCGTGTCGCGCTGGTCCAAGACCGGGGCGGTGCGGCTGGACGGCAAGAAGGCCGGCCCCGGGGACCGGGTGAGCGTGGGCCAGAGCCTGACCTGGCCCGACGAACTGCCGGTGCCGGCCGCCACCCGCCCGGTGGAAAAGCCGCGCGCGCCGCTGAGCGAGGCGCAGATTGAGTATATGCGCGCGATGGTGCTGCACATGGATGCCCACGCCATCGTGATCAACAAGCCGCCGGGCCTGGCAACGCAGGGCGGCACCGGCATCACCACCAGCGTTGATGCCATGCTGGATGCGCTGCAATTTGATGCGCCGTCGCGGCCGCGGCTGGTGCACCGGCTGGACAAGGACACTTCGGGCGTGCTGCTGCTGGCCCGCAGTGCCAAGGCGGCGGCCTTTTTCAGCAAGGAATTTTCCGGGCGTGAAGCCAGCAAGACCTATTGGGCGCTGACGGTGGATGTGCCGAAAATCCCGGCCGGCACCATCGATGCGCCGATCGGCAAGCAGGCCGGCACTGGCGGCGAGAAGATGCAGGTTGATCCTGAAGCCGGGTTGAAGGCCAAGACCCGTTACCGGGTGATCGAACGCGCTGCGCATCGTGCCGGCTGGGTGGAATTTCAGCCGCTGACTGGCCGCACCCACCAGATCCGCGTGCATGCCGCCGCCATTGGCCACCCGCTGGTGGGCGACGGCAAATATGGCGGCAAGGAAAGCTATCTCACCGGTGGGATCAGCCGCAAATTGCACCTGCACAGCCGGCGGCTGGTGATCGCGACGCCCACGGGTGGCACGCTGGATGTGAAGGCGGATCTGCCGGCGCACATGGCGGAAAGCTTTGCCATGCTGGGGTTTGATTTGAAGCTGGGCGATATCGAGATTGTCGAGCCGCCGCCGCCGCCGTTGAAGAAGCGCCGGCTGTCCACCGCGACCAGCGGCAACCGCCGGGGTGAGCGCCGATCGCGCGGGGCAACCGACGCGCCGGTACGCCGGAAATAGCGGAAAATACAGCATGATGGCCGGGCCGTGGGCGGCCCGGCCATTGCTGTTTGTGCCATCAGCCCTGGCGGCCGGAGCGGGCGCCGGCGGGGCGGCCGATGCGGTTCAGCAGGCGCTGCGGGCCGGTGGTGGTGATGTTGCGCGTCACCTGGCCACCCGCGGCCCGGGTGGCGGTGAGGTTGCGGCTGGCCACGGTTTCGCCAGCAGCGTTGGTCAGCGCCCGGTTGGCGGTAAGCGTGCCATCAGCGCGAGTGACATTGCCGTTCAGATTCAATGTGTTGCCCTGCGGTCCGGTGAAGCTGCCGGTTTCGGTGAAGCCGGTTTCGGTGCGGGTGCGGGTGTAGCTGCTGCTGGTGGTGGCGCCGTCGCTCTTGCGGGTCAAGGCGGCTTCGCGGCTGAACTGGCCGGCGGCCGGGTCACGCGTGGTGGTGATGGTGCCGCTGACCTTGGCGTTGTCGATGGTCTTGGTGGTGGT
>Ga0075154_10002612_pt1 | contig 11697 bp, 9 predicted proteins | sample JI71714BDNA_FD_70965 | JGI IMG/M metagenome (GOLD analysis project Ga0075154, IMG submission 70965) | Wastewater effluent complex algal communities from Wisconsin, to seasonally profile nutrient transformation and Carbon sequestration -... | ecosystem: Engineered > WWTP > Effluent > Algae... | reverse complement strand
AAGTTAAGAAGTTAATGTTTTTAGGCTCGTCGTGTATTTATCCTAAACTTGCACCCCAACCTTTAAAAGAAGAGTACTTATTAAGTGGTTACTTAGAAAACACTAATGAGCCCTATGCCGTTGCCAAAATAGCCGGAATAAAAACTTGTGAAAGTTATAACCTCCAATATGGCTGTGAGTTTATTTCGGTAATGCCAACTAATTTATATGGGCCAAACGATAGTTATAATCTTAACAATTCTCACGTTTTACCTGCATTAATCAGAAAATTTCACGACGCTAAAGACAACAATTTACCAACTGTAGAAGTATGGGGAAGTGGTACACCAAAACGTGAATTTTTGCATGCGGATGATTTGGGAGAAGCTTGTGTGTTTTTGATGAATTCGTATTCTGGTACAAAACATGTGAATATTGGAACTGGAGTTGATTTATCGATTAAAGAACTTGCTGAACTAATTAAAAGCATTGTTGGTTATACCGGCGCAATCACTTTCGATTCAAATAAACCAGATGGTACGCCAAGAAAATTAATGGATGTTAGTTTTTTACATAGCCTTGGATGGAAACATACCATCGAATTAAGTGAAGGTATAAAAATGGTGTATTCAGATTTTCAAAAGAAACAAAACATTAAAGTGTGGTAAAGGGCTAATTAAATTTTGAGAATAAATTCAAATAATTTTTTTGTTCTGATTTTTTTATTCTCAGCTAATGTTAAAGGCCAATTTTACTGTCTTCCAAACGAATTTACCTTTGGCACTTTTACTGAAAAAATCTTGTCGGCCAAAGATTTAACAATTCACTCAAGTGTAAAACCTTACATACATTTTTTTTCAAAAAAATACATTGCAGCTCAGGATAGTCATCGTATTTACAAGTACATTAAAAACGATCCGGGTGTAGAAACTGCATTTTATAATCACCTTTTACGCATAGAATCCAAAGAAGACAATTATCGTCTTAGAGTTGATCCAATTATTAATTTTGAAGCTGGACGTGATTTTTCTGATACAGTTTTAAACAGACACTATGTAAATACCAGGGGTGTAATAGCAAGCGGTTATATTGGTAATAATTTTTACATTGAAACGATGTTTGCCGAAAATCAAGCAATTTTTCCGGTTTACATTGCCACTCAAAATAATGCCAGTAAAGTTATCCCAGGTCAGGGACTATGGAAACAATTTAAAGTACAAGGTTTTGACTATGCATTTTCGGCAGGATTTATTTCTATTCAAGCCAGCAAAAATTTCAACATACAACTAGGCCACGGCAAGCAAAAAATTGGAAATGGTTATCGGTCACTATTATTAAGCGATAATGCCTTTAATTACCCCTACGTACGTTTTACTCATCAATGGTTGAAAGGAAAATTGCAATACCAATCCATTTATTCTGTGTTAAGTAATTTAGCCCCAGCATCAGAAATTAGGTCGATTTATACCGAAAGGTTGTATCAAAAAAAAGCAGCTTCATTTCAATATTTGAGTTTAAATCCCCATAAATCAATTAATCTTGGATTCTTTCAAGGGATGATTTGGCAGGCAGGAGACAGAAGAAATGTTCATGAACTAACATGGCAATATTTTAATCCTATTATTTACACCAATCTTGTTGCAAATGAATTGATAAAACCTAATGGTATAAATAAAAATGCTCGTTATTTAACTGGCTTGGATTTAAAAATAAAGCTTCACAACAAACTCAATTTATATGGGCAATTGGTGAGAGATCATTTAGTTGCGCCAAATATTTCACCAAATGGTTACCAAATTGGAGTTAACTATTTTGATGCCTTTAGAATCAATAATTTATTTCTACAAGTTGAGTATAATGACGTTAAAGCCAATACGTATTTATCTAAAACCTCATCTATTACTCCAACCTACAACCATTTTAACCAAAACATTGCTTATACTCCGGGCAATGGAAAAGAATTGGTAGTGATAGGTGATTACAAGTTCAAACGGCTTTTTTTTAATTTAAAATACAACTACCAGGAAATTATTGGAAGTAGTTTTGTGAATTTGATTAATGTGAAATTTGGCTTTGTTATAAATCCTTCCTATAACTTTAACATAGCTATTGGTTACTGTAATAGAAACCAAAATTTTTATACCTTTAAGACTTTAAATAACAAAACCGACTATATATATGTTGGGCTTCGAACCAGTTTGTATAATCTCTTTTACGACTTTTAAATGGCATCCTTAATACTAGTTTTTTTAACTTCGTTTATTGTGGTGCTTTACGCTACACCATCTTTAATAAAGGTGGCGGTTTTAAAGCGATTGATTGATACCCCAAGTGAAGAAAGAAAAATCCATAAACGCTCAATTCCTACAATCGGTGGTATTATTATTTATGCCGGAACCTTATTTTCCTACACGCTTTGGTACAATATAGAAGACCAACGTTTTTACGATGTTATTTTACTTTCAGTAACGGAATTTAAACTCATTATTGCTACAAGTTTAATTTTGTTTTTTGTTGGTGTTAAAGATGATATTGTGGGTACCGCACCAGTAAAAAAATTATTTGCCCACATAGTGGTAGCGCTAATATTGGTGTTAATGGGCGATATTAGGATAACTGGACTACATGGTATTTTTGGTGTTTATGATATTCCGTATTGGGGCAGTGTTTTCCTCTCAATATTCACCTATGTAGTGGTTGTTAATTCGTTTAATTTAATTGATGGTGTAGATGGCTTAGCGGCAGGAATTGGATTCATTACCTGCAGTGCATTTGGTATTTGGTTCGTTTACGCCAATGAGTTTCCATACGCTGCATTATCTTTTGCGCTTGCTGGCTCTTTATTAGGATTTTTAATTTTTAATTTTTCTCCGGCTAAAATTTTTATGGGCGATTCGGGCTCTTTAGTTATTGGAATGTTTGTGTGCGTATTGGCCATCAAAATGATTGAATACCCCATTCATAATTTAGACCCATTTTGGGTGCATGTAAGTAAACCGGTTTTTGCCATTTCGGCATTAGCTTATCCGCTGATGGATACCTTACGAGTTTTTATTATTCGTGCTGTAAAAGGTCAATCTCCTTTTTTGGCTGATAGAAACCATCTGCATCATAAATTATTAGACTGTAAGTTTGGACACGCCAGAACCGTTGGCATAATTTATTTGTTTTCGGTATTCACAATTGGTACATCTGTGCTCACTTACTACTTCTCTACTCCAACATACAGCTTACTTACTGTAATTTTAAGTGGTGTTTTATTTTTAGCGTTTGTGTTTAATCTTAATTCTAAAAAGAACAAACATAAGAACCATTCAGTTCAGCAATAACCTCAAAAGTCAACATCCAGATTTTACCGTTTATGTAAAATTATGTGAAGACAGAAATTTGCTTGATTAAATCTGTAATTTTGATTTCCCTCTAATGAAGAAACTCTTATTCATAGCTCTTAGCTTTAAACTTAATTTGTTATTCTCTCAACAAAATTGGGACTTAGAACAATGCATCAACTATGCTAAAAATCATAACATTGGTTTAAAGCAAGCTGCATTAAATAACGAAATCAATAAAAATAATACCGACCAAAGTAAAGCATCCGTCCTTCCTTCTTTAAATGCTGGCGCTTCTCACGCCTACAATTTTGGACAAACCATTGATAGATTTACCAATACATTTGCTAATACTCAAGTGTTATCGCAAAACTTTTATTTAAGCAGTAACGTCACTTTATGGAGTGGTTTAAGTCAGTATAACACAATTAAGGCAAATGAGTTTAATTACCAGAGTGGCATTGAGCGGTTAAAACAACAAGAGTATGATTTAGCCTTAAGTATTGCTAATGCCTACATAAGTGTCATATTTTCAGAAGAACTTCTCAAAACCTCTATTAATCAACTTACAGTTACAAAAGAACAACTAACTAGAACCGAAAAACTAGTATTAGCAGGTGCTCTTGCAAAAAGTGCGGAGTTCGATTTAAAGGCTCAATTAGCCAATGAAGAAGTAAATGCAACTAATGCTGAAAACAATTATCAGTTGTCGCTATTAAACTTAACTCAATTAATGAACCTTGATAGTGTGACCAATTTCAACATCAGTAGACCGGAAATAATAATTGATGAAAATCTTTCTTCCAACAACGCAGTTACTTCCATTTATGATGCGGCATTAAAAAATCAACCAAGCATTAAAAGTGGTGAATACCAAGTTTTGAGTGCGGATAAAACTTTAGCTGCCAGCAAAGGGAGAATTAGTCCGATTTTAAGCTTTAATGCCAGCTTAGGAACAGGAACATCGGGTTTAGCCAAAAGAGAAACTGGAGAATATTACTTTGTTACTCAGAGTTTAGAAACTAATGCCGGCACTTTAAATTATCAAACAAGGGTGCCCGTTTTAGAAAAAACACCCTTTGCAGAACAATTTAAAGACAACATTAATAAAAGTATTGGTTTTAGCCTCACTGTACCCCTTTTTAATGGTTTACAAACACACGCATCGGTAAAAAATGCGAAACTATCTATCTTAAACGCAAGGTTCAATCAAGATTTAAACAAACAAAATTTATACAAGAACATTGTTCAGGCTCAAGCAAACGCCAAGGCCGCTTTAAACAAATATGTTGCTAATAAAAGTAGCGTTGATGCGGCACAAGAGTCGTTTAAATATGCTCAACAAAAATTTAATGCGGGCGCCATAAGTGCTTTTGATTTTAATTCAGCCAAAAGCCGATTATTTATTTCAGAAAGTAATTTAATTCAGGCTAAATACGACTACATCTTTAAGTTAAAGGTTTTGGATTATTACCAAGGTAAGCCCCTTAATTTTTAGCCTTTTTACTTAGAGCCAATTTCAAAATTGGTATTGCTGTTAAAACAATTAATATTACAAAAATATACCCCATGTAGTTTGTAATTTGTGGGAACACGCTTACCAAAAAATAGCCTATACCTGTTAAACTTAGTATCCAAGCTAAAGCCCCCACAACATTAAATACCATAAATTCAAAGAAATTAATTTTAATTACCCCAGCTATTACAGGGGCAAAAGTTCTCACTACTGGTAAAAATCGAGCCAAAATGAGTGTTAGATTGCCCCCATATTTATTGTAATAATAACGTGTAAGTTCTATGTGTTTTTGTTTGAATAACCAACTATCTTTTTTATTGTAAAGTGTTTCGCCAGCTTTATTACCAAACCAATAACCAAAGGCATTTCCTAAAACAGCCGAAGATGTCATAAGTGCAACAAGTGTTAAATAACTTACCTGCATTAAGTCTGGTTTGGCTTTGCATAAAATACCAGCTAATAAAATTAAATTGTCGCCGGGAAGAAAAAAACCAATCAATAAACCTGTTTCTGCAAAGATTACAAATAACAATAACCACAAACCTCCGTATAGTATAATGCTGTTGGGGTCGGTTAGCTGCTTTAAAAAATCCCACATGTTAATTTATTTTCTCAGTTCGAAGTTGGCGCCTAAATATACTTTCCTCACTTGTTCATCTGCAGCCAGCTCTTCGGCAGTTCCACTTTTTATAACACTGCCCGAATACAATAAGTAAGCACGGTCGGTAATGCTAAGTGTTTCGTGCACATTGTGGTCTGTGATTAAAATCCCTATATTTTTTTCTTTAAGCTTGCGAACTACTGCTTGTATATCTTCCACCGCAATTGGATCAACGCCTGCGAAAGGTTCATCTAATAAAATAAACTTTGGATCTGTTGCCAAGGCACGCGCAATTTCTGTACGACGGCGCTCACCACCACTTAATTGGTCTCCCAAATTTTTTCTAACATGATGCAAAGCAAATTCATCTAATAACGATTCTGCCTTTAAATGTTGTTCTTTTTTAGTGAGTTTGGTCATTTCCAAAATAGCATAAAGATTATCTTCAATACTCAATTTTCTAAAAACAGAAGCTTCTTGTGGAAGATAACCGATGCCTAACTGCGCCCTACGATACATGGGTTCTTTGGTAATGTCTTTATCATCTAAAAAAATTCGACCGCTGTTGGGTTTTACCATTCCAACAATCATGTAAAAAGAAGTGGTTTTACCAGCTCCATTTGGACCAAGCAATCCAACAATTTCACCTTGACTTACCTGAACAGAAACATTGTTGGCCACCGTTCTGCTTTTATACTTTTTTACAAGGTTTTCGCTTCTTAATATCATACCTACAGCATTAACTGAAATCCGAATTTTAGTCCAAAGTTATCTATTGCACGCGGTAATTGGTAATTTAATCGCCAAAAAGCATCAATCCGAAAAACTTTAAAAATGTTCTCAATACCAGCACTCGCCTCGGCGTAAGGGCCTTTATCTAATGCAGATAATGTAGCAGGAAATAACAATGTTTGGCGATTTTTAGAGTTAACTGAGCCCCAAACAGTTTTTAATGTTGCCACCTCACGCCATTTAAGTCGTTTTAATAATGGAATTTTATTTAAGAATAATCCTTCAAAATGATGAAAAAGAGAAACAGAAACAAACTCATCACTTACAAATTCGTAATAGTTCATCATATTAAATGCCATGTAATCGTAGAGGTAGGTTTCGTTTCCACCGTGAAGCTCCATAATTGGGTATGGAACAGCACCCCATATTTTCCCAAATTCAACTGTGTAATCTGTGTAGCCCAAAATTGGTGTAATTCTAATTCGGTCGTTCACATTTAAAACAAGTTTATGATAATCGTATTCGCCTTTAAAAGCATTTTGCAGAGATTTTGAATAATTGAGTTGAAGAACAGGATAACGTGTTCCCAATGATACTCGATAGAATCCTTCACTTACAAACTTTTCTTTCCAGGCAAAACGTAAATTAATACGAGCCTCTGTATTATTTATGTTTTCACGCTCTCCAATACTCCCATCGCGCTGCCTGTAATTATAAACATTCGTGCCAAGTGGTGTAAATTGTCGTCCAACTAAAGTAAATTTTGTAATTAATCCTTCAAACCATTCTCTTTCGTAATAAGCCTGAGTACTGCTTACACGTGTTAAATTAGTTAATGGATTTGTTCTAAAAAAGGAGGCTAACACATTATCTTGTGAAAAACCATTGGTGCTTTGTCCTAAAATTTCGTAATCACTCCTAAAATCCATGCCTACAATTTGACGTTTTGGTTTTTTTGTTAAGAAGCTCTTAAATCCTAATGCGTATTTCCAGGTTTCATCATGAAGTCCATAAGCCACATAGCCATTTAATTCATAAAGTTTACTAAACTTTTCGCTCGTTCTGCCACCAAAACGGAGACGTAAGCCCTCTACTCTATTGTAAGAAACCAAATTATAATAAGGCCCTATTTCAAAATTATTTACCTGTTTGTATCCAGCAATAAATAAATAGAATACGTCGACCCAGGTTTTATAAACAGGTAACGACTGTATTGTATCAATCATTTTAAATATTTTCTTTTCGCGTTGCGTAAGGCTATCATGGCGATTTTCGGCCCAAAACTCATCTGTTTTTTTTGTTGCGTTTTCATCAATTACTATTTTATCCGCAAACTCATAAAACTTATCTTCCTTTGGTTGATTAAGAATAATTTTCTTGTAGGAGGTTGTCTTTCGTCCATAAAATCCAATTGCTGATTTAGTTGGAGCAAAATCAATTACCAATCTATCTTTTTGCAAGAACCAGGTAGTATCTGCAAATGTATACTCTTGAATAATGTTAGCCGTATTGATAAAGTTAACGTTTGCATCCTTAGGTAAACTCATTTCTAAGCGTTTAACTCCCCAGGTGGTATCTGCAATCCATATATTTCCCGTGAAACTAAGTTCTTGTGTTCGTTTTGGCTTGAAGGTTAAATGATAGATGTATTGGTTGTTTTCAAAAGCACTGTCTTGTAAATAGTATTTATAGTAGAAAAAACCATTGTCGCTAATAGGACTTGGCATTTGCTTATTAAAAATGAGAATGTTGTTTTCGTAAACATTAACATTTTGATACATGTCGCCCAAAACTTGCGACACGCTTGAGTTTTCGATACCAGTGATTTTACTGGCAATTACAACTTCTTTTTTTCTTTTGGGATTATTTTTAAAGTAGAACTGAGATAAACTTTCGACGATGAAAAATGGGAGCGATGGTTTCTCGCCACTAAATGAGCTGTCAACATTTTCAAACACAAAACTAATGGGCTTAAAAATGCGTTTATTTCGCATTTCCTTTGGAATTCGATTAAGGTCAAACTCCAATTTGTTATATGTTTCGTATTCAAATGCTTCTAAATTGTTACGGTTGTTCTTTTCTTTCTTTTTTATGCAATTTCGAATAATTCTGTGTGCTGGATTTTCTCCGGCTGTAACAACTACTTCTTCTAATGCCGTACCTTCGGTTGAAAGGGGGAAATTAATTTCTTGATTAGCGATGGTTTTGTTGATTGGCCGAACCAATGGTTTATACCCAACATAAATGGCCACAAGCGAATCGGCTAGTTTAGAGGTTTTTAGAATAAAATTACCATCAAAATCGGTTTGTGTACCAATGGTTGTTCCTTTAATTAATATTGAAACAAATGGCAATGGCTCTTTATTGTCGGCGGAATAAACTTTGCCGCTTATCACAAACTGAGCCTTAAAAAAGGCTGGAAACAAGGCTATTACTATGAAAAAGACTCTTTGCACGAGAAACATATCCACGTTCGCTAAAAATACTAAAAAGAAACACTTAATAAAGTATATACGATATTTATTACCAACCTGTAAAAATTGGCTGAATAACAATTAAATAGCTGAAATAAATGTGATTTTTACACTAAATATATTTTGTTATTAAGAAATTAGGTTATAATATTGCACGCTGAGAACGTTAATTTTTATATGAAACGTGTTATTTTATATTCCCTTTTGCTGTGCTTTGCTTTTATTAACAAAGTTCAGGCACAAGGTAGTGTAATTATTCTTGAAGGAAACTATCAAGGTAAGCCCTTGTATGTTCAAAATCCTTTTGGTTCTGGTGGTGTTGGTTTTTGTGTTACTGAAGTAAAAGTAAACGGCAACATTACTACCGATGAAACCAATAGCAGTGCCTTTGAAATCGATTTAAAACCTTGGAAACTTAATTTAGGGGATAAGGTTGAAATTCGCATTTTTCATAAAGACGGTTGTAAACCAAAAGTGTTAAACCCAGAAGTTTTAAAGCCAAAAAGCACCTATGAAATTGTGAGTATGAGTGCTGAAAAGGATGGTACTTTTAAATGGACTACTAAATCTGAAACCGGTAAACTGGCTTATGTTGTTGAACAATTTAGATGGAACAAATGGGTAAAAGTGGGCGAAGTAGAAGGAAATGGAACTGCCAGCACTAACGAATATTCATTTAAAATATCTCCACACAGTGGTAAAAACCAACTGAGGGTTCGTCAAACAGATTATAGTGGTCAGCCTCGCCCAAGTAAATCAGTTGATTTTTTGAGTGAAAGTCCAGAAGCTGAGTTTGGTCCTTTGAAGACTAGCAAAGACATTAATTTTTTTGCAAAGGGTCGTTCAGAAAAATCTGTTGAAACCATGTACGAAATTTACGATCAATATGGCAATATCGTTAAAAAAGGATTTGGCTCAAAAGTGGATGTGAGTAATTTACCTAAAGGAAGTTACTTTTTAAACTACGACAACAAAATGGGTGAGTTTGTAAAAAAATAATTTGAATTAAATTATTTACAAAACCTCTTTCTTACCGAAAGGGGTTTTTTTATTTTTATTCCCTTACATTTGTTTTATGTACAACATTAAAATCAATCAGCAATCCAATTTTAAAACTGATTTAAAAGTTGAGGGGTCTCAATTTGAAGGCTCAATAAACGATGCACTTATTCGGGGCGATTTTCAAAAAATTAATGCCTATCAATTACATCTTTTGTATAAGGGTAATTCGTATAATATCGAAATCCTAAAGTTGAATAGAGAAGAAAAAACCATGGTTTTAAAAGTAAACTCTGTTAAACATACTATTGAGTTAAAAGACAAATATGATGAGCTCTTGCACAATTTAGGGTTGGATAATTTAAATTCGAAAAAGGTAAACGATGTTAAAGCACCAATGCCAGGAATGGTATTAAATATTTTGGTTAAAGAAGGCGATGAAGTTAAAAAAGGAGATCCTTTGTTGGTTTTAGAGGCTATGAAAATGGAAAATATTTTAAAATCGCCTAGTGATGGTGTTGTAAAAAAAGTGGCGGCAGTAAAAGGTACTGCGGTAGAAAAAAATCAATTGCTTATCCAATTTTAATATGGCATTTAACAGACGTGACTTTATAAAAAAAAGCAGTTTACTAGGGTTAACTGGCTTGGCAAGTAGTTTAATAGGTAAAGAACAACTGCATAAACTTGAAGAAGTTTCGGCCGAAATGGGTGGGGAAGCAACGTTTGTATTACCAGCGCTTACTTATCCATATAATGCACTAGAGCCATTTATTGATGCGAAAACAATGGAGATTCATCATGGTAAACATCATCAAACTTACGTTGATAAATTAAATAGTGCAATTAGTGCTAATCCAATTGAAAAGGATTTAATAAACCTATTCAAAAACGTTTCAAAAGCCGATGTAGCTATAAGAAATAATGGTGGTGGACATTATAACCACAGTTTATTTTGGCAATTATTACAACCAAATATGAATGCTTCCCCTAATTTTCCTTCTGGTAAAATAAATGAAGCCATAGTTGCTCAATTTGGTTCATTCGATAATTTTAAAAAAGAATTTAGTGAAAAAGCGCTCAAGCATTTTGGAAGTGGATGGTGTTGGTTAATAGTGAGTATTGATGATAATAAATTACACATTACAAGCACTCCCAACCAAGATAACCCATTGATGGATGTGGTTAGCGAACGCGGTAAAATTGTTTTAGCACTAGATGTTTGGGAACATGCCTATTACCTAAAATATCAAAATAAGCGCGCCGAATACATTACTAACTGGTGGAATGTGGTGAACTGGAAAAAAGCCAATGAGTTATTTGAAAAATAAGTAATTCTTGTTTCACAATTTTTATGCGATTATGTTTTTCTACTTATCCAAACTACTTTCTTTTCTTATTTCTCCCTTGGTTTGGGTATTTGGCCTATTAGTGTATTCATTTATAACTAAAGAAGAAAAACGTGCTAAAAAATTGCGAATTACATGCTTGATTGTATTGTATTTAACAAGTAATTCTTTTTTAGTAGATGAATGTTTTAGAGCTTGGGAGCCCACAACAGAAGATTATGAAGCTAATATCAAAATATATGAAGGTGCAATAATACTTGGCGGAATTGGTGATATTGATTTACGCATGCAAAAAATTAATTTCGGAATAAGTGGCGACCGATTGTTTCAAACACTCCCTCTTTATTATAGTGGAAAAATTAATAAACTTATTTTTACAGGTGGTTCTGGAAGCATTGAGTTTCCTGAGAAAAAAGAAGGTATTTATGTAAAGAAATATTTGCAGTCGATACATCTCCCTGATAGCGCTTTGATAGTTGAATCAGAAAGTAAAAACACTTACGAAAATGCACTATTTACTAAAAAATTGTTGGATAGTTTAGGCATGCGAGGCGAGTTTTTGTTAGTAACATCCGGGTATCACATGCCAAGAAGCCTTGCAGTATTTAAAAAGGTGGGTTTCACACATATTCTTCCATTCGTAACCAATAGAAATAGTGGTGTTCGACGTTTTACGTTTGATCATTTATTTATTCCGAACCCAGGTGCTTTAATTTCGTTT